>Ga0134121_10002811_pt1 | contig 14789 bp, 14 predicted proteins | sample KB301_FD_96463 | JGI IMG/M metagenome (GOLD analysis project Ga0134121, IMG submission 96463) | Terrestrial soil microbial communities without Nitrogen fertilizer from Kellogg Biological Station, Michigan, USA - KB3-0-1 | ecosystem: Environmental > Terrestrial > Soil > Unclassified ... | reverse complement strand
TACTGGATCGAGAAAGGCGCACAACCGACCGACACCGTGCGCCAGTTAATCAAGCAGGCCGCGAAAGCCGAAAGCGCCGCCGCCACGGAAGAGGCGGCAGCCTAGCTTCCTAACGTTTAGCAGGCGGACTTGTCCGCCTCTAATAATCGCGGCACAAGTGCCGCGTCTAAACGAAGACTTTTAGATTTATGCGCGACACCGTCGAAATGATCGTGAAAGCTCTCGTCGATGAGACGGATGCGGTGGACGTCCGCGAAATTGAGCGCGATGGCACCACGCGGATCGAGGTGCGTGTCGCCCAGAGTGATATGGGCAAGGTAATCGGAAAACAGGGCCGTACCGTGCGGGCCCTGCGCTCGTTGGTTTACGCCGCGGGCTTGAAAAAACATCGCCGGTTCGTGCTGGACGTCGTTGAGTGACGTGTCCGAGGATCTGGTAGTCGTCGCCCGCGTGGCCAGGACGAGAGGGCTGCGCGGAGAAGTGGTCGCCGATCTCTATACGGATTTTCCGGAACGGTTCGAAGGCCTTGAGCAGGTAGTGGCGATCGCGCCCGACAGCAGCCGCCGATCTTTGCAAATTGAAGAGCATTGGTTCCACGGAAATCGAATCGTTTTTAAGTTCGCGGGCTACGATTCGATCGACGCAGCTAAGGATCTCGCGGGCTGTCAATTGGCGGTTCCGGCGAGCGAGCGAATCGAACTGCCTGGTGATCATTTCTACGAATGGGAGCTGGCCGGTTGCCGCGTTGAGGCTTTGGACGGAAAAGTGATTGGCCAGGTTCGCGAGGTAATGCACACCGGCGGAGTCGAGATTCTGGTCGTCGCCGGGAATGAAGGACGGGAGTTCTTGATTCCGATGGCCCACGACATCTGTGTCGAGATAGATATCGACGGCAAGCTTATTCGCGTCGATCCGCCCGAGGGACTTTTGGATCTCTAATTTTGAGATTGATTTTCTCGTAGCAGGCGACACGGCGGTTAAGTAAAGGCCGAGCGAGTGCAGCGCAGTGAAGCGATTTAAGATTTGAAACTCGAGATCTCAAACAATGCTTCACGTCGATATCATTACGATCTTCCCGGATTACTTTCGCGAAGCGTTTGATTACGGGATTGTTCGTAGAGCGCGGGCGGCGGGCCTGGTAGATATTCGGGCGCACGATTTACGTGCCTGGACCACCGACAAGCATCGCATGGTCGACGATCGACCCTTTGGTGGTGGTGACGGGATGGTGTTAAAGCCCGAACCGATCTTTGCCGCAGTTGCGTCGCTGGCCGGCGCGGATCGCCGCGAAAGCGTTGCTGCAGGAAAGCGCGTGGTATTGCTTTCGCCGCAGGGACGCTGCTTTAGGCAGGCTGTAGCCGCTGAGTTTGCCGGCTGCGAGCAGCTGGTTTTGATTTGCGGTCGCTATGAGGGCGTTGACGAGCGCGTCGCCGAAGCGTTGGTGACGGATGAAATCTCGATCGGCGATTACGTACTCTCCGGAGGAGAGCCGGCCGCGCTCGTGTTGATCGATGCGACTGTGCGTTTGTTGCCCGGAGCGTTGGGGAGCTCGACGTCGGCGACAACTGAATCTTTCTCGGACGGAGTGCTCGATTACCCGCACTATACGCGGCCGCCGGAGTTTGAAGGGATGCGCACCCCGGAAGTCTTATTGAACGGCAATCACGCCGAGATTGCCCGCTGGCGTCGCGAAGCTTCGTTGAATAAGACGAGTCGCAACCGGCCGGATCTTTTGCAGAAGTGAACTTTGTACTTTGAGCTTTGAACTTCGGCTTTAATCGAAGGTACCTGGCTCTTCGCAGATACAACCAGGGACGAAGTACAAAGAACAAAGAACGAATTGGAGTCTTAGTTATGAATCGTTTAGACAGTGTCGACAAGTCGCAATTAAAAACGAACGTCCCGGACTTTCAACCGGGCGATACCGTACGTGTGCACGTGCGTATTAAGGAATCTGAAACCAAAGAGCGCTTGCAGGCTTTCGAAGGTGTGGTAATCGCCCGCAAACACGGCGGCGTACGCGAAACCATCACCGTGCGAAAGACCAGCTTTGGCATCGGCGTCGAACGAATTTTTCCGCTGCATGCGACCATCGTCGATCATATCGACGTGGTGAAAAGAGGACACGTGCGCCGCGCAAAGCTTTATTACTTGCGGGGCCTGCGCGGTAAAGCTGCCCGCATCCGCGAGCGCGATACGCGACAGACCGCAGCTGTCGCCGCGGCAGCCAAAAGCCGGGAGTCCGGGGCCACGGACGAATAACTAAGTGGCACGGACTTGGTCTGTGATTCAGGCATCAAGATCACAGACTGAAGTCCGTGCCGCTCAGCACGCGCTTTCTCACTTGAATTGGAGCGGCAGCGATTTTACGTATCGCAATCGATGCTCATGCCGTCGGATCTCAACTGGGCGGCAATGAAAGTTACGCCATTAACCTGATCGAGGCTCTGGCCGGAATCGATCAGACCAACCAATACACTCTCTTTGTAACCAAACGGGCGGCAATCGAGCGATTTGATAATCGCTGGCCCAACTTCACCGTCAAGCAAACATTGCCACACACTCCGCTGGTCCGCATCCCGCTGACGCTTTCGCGCGAGTTGCGACGCCATCCCGTCGACGTCTTGCATGTCCAGTACACCGCGCCGCCATTTGCTCCTTGTCCAATCGTGACAACTATTCACGACCTGGCTTTTGAGCACTTGCCCGAAACTTTTAACCGGCGCAGTTGGATGCAACTGCGACTGACCGTGCGACAGACTGCGCGGCGGGCGGCACACATCATCACAGTTTCAGAATATTCGGGGGATGATATTGGCCGTACCTATGGCATTGCGCCGCACCGGATTACTGTGACGCACGAAGCCGCGCCGCCAAATCTTTTGCCGGTCACCAGTGAAACAGAACTGAGAAGGGTTCGCGAAACTTACGGGATTCGCGAGGATTACATTCTCTCTCTCTGTTCTATTCAACCACGGAAGAATCTGGTGCGATTAATTGAAGCCTATTCATCCTTGCGCGGACTTCGCCCAGAGGTTAAGCTTCCCCAGCTTGTCCTGGCGGGAAAACGTGGCTGGCTTGATAGCGAAACGTTTCGGATTGCCGAGCGAAATGCCTTCGGCAACGACCTCTTGTTTACCGGCTATGTGCCTGAGGGAGATCTTGCCGGACTGTATAGCGGCGCCATCTGTTTCGTTTACCCATCATATTTTGAAGGTTTTGGATTACCGGTAGTCGAAGCAATGCAGTGTGGCGTACCGGTAATTGCGGGAAACCGAACGAGCCTTCCGGAAATTGTCGGCGAAGCGGGTTTGCTGTTTGATCCTTTCGACACTCAGGCCCTGGCTTCAGCCCTAAAACAAGTTTTGGATGATGCGGAATATCGCGCGTCCCTCCGCGCGAAAGGTCTCGCCAAAGCAAAACAATTCAACTGGCGAACGACTGCGCAGCAGACTCTGAAGGTCTACGAGCAAGTTGTGAAAAGGAAGCGGGCCGCCGGAAAGTCTTCTCAATATTAGAAACCGGTCGACCCCTTTTGGCTATGCGTATTGCGATCCTTGGTACTCGTGGAATTCCGGCTAACTATGGCGGGTTTGAAACCTTCGCCGAACACCTCTCCACCAGATTGGCCGCCCGTGGCCACGATGTCACCGTATACTGCCGCGCGCACTATGTAAGTCCGCGTGAGCTTGAGTTCCAGGGAGTCAAGTTAAAGGTCCTGCCCACCATCAGGCATAAATATTTTGACACTATCGTGCATACGTTTCTTTCCGCACTGCATGCGGCGCCGAAACGTTACGATGCAGCGTTGATTTGCAACGCAGCCAACGCGCCGTTTGCCGCGATCCTGCGGCTCGCCGGCACACCCGTAGCGCTAAACGTCGACGGGCTGGAGCACAAGCGGAAGAAGTGGAACTCGATCGCGCGCAGGTACTACCTGATAGCCGAGAGATTGGCGACAATCCTGCCGACTGAAACCGTGACCGACGCGCGCGTGATTCAGGAATACTATCGGGCCCGCTACCGGACTGAGTCGACCATGATTGCCTATGGCGCTGAGGTCGAGCGGCGTCCCGATCCTTTGGTGAGACGTTGGCGAGTCGAGCCGAATCGGTATGTGCTTTATGTTTCCCGCTTAGAGCCGGAAAACAATGCGCACCTGGTAATCGAAGCTTTTAAGCGCGTGCGCACGGCCCACAAACTCTTGATCGTTGGTGACGCTCCCTATGCGCGCGAATACATCAACGACCTTAAAGCGCGGGCCCGCCGCGATCGGCGCATCATCTTCACTGGCTTTGTGTTTGGCCGCGACTATCGCGCGCTACAGCAGAATGCTTACTGTTACATTCATGCCACCGAAGTGGGTGGCACGCATCCGGCACTGCTCGAGGCGATGGGCTTTGGTAATTGTGTGTTGACACTCGCGGCCCCGGAAAATATCGAGGCCATAGGCGACGCGGGCATAGCCTACACCGACGAAAACGATCTGGCTGAGAAACTGCAGCGGGTCTTGCGCGACGGATCGCTGGTGCATTCCTATCGTAATCGTGCCCAGGCGCGCGTGTTGGAATACTACGATTGGGACTATGTCGTTGATCAGTACGAGCGTCTCTTTGCGAAGATGGCCGGGCTTTCGCTGCCGGAAGCAGATCGAGACAACGTCAACCGATCTGAGGCCGCATCGGTGCGGGAAGAAGTTGCGAGCCGCTCCGCGTTCCCGTGATTATTTCCACAACCCTACCAACGCAGTCGCAAATCGCAACCAGAGATCCGTTCCCGCCAACATCAGGCGCAGTGGCTGGGCTGCAATGATAAAGAGTGTGCCCCACAAGAATGCCGGGTGCAGCCTGCGGTTCCTGATAGTGTCGAAACCAACGCAGGCCAGGATGCACAAGTCGGTCAGGCCAAAGAACGCCAGCGCGCCGCCATTGGCGATGAAGCTTAGCGGGATGCGCGCGATCGCCGGCGCCAGCAGGTTTACAGCTGCCAGCAGCATTAGTCTCTTGTGAAAATCCAAACGGCTGCGGCGATAGTAGAGGGCCGTGCCGACGAGAATCGCAAATACCAACATGTCGCCGAACGGGATCACCAGGAACTGCAGCGCCGGCGGTCCCGGTGAAGCACCACGTGCGGCCGCGGCAATCGCAGTCAAAACTCCCACAACAACAATCAATCCGGCAAGCACCGCTCCCAACACACCGAGGCGTTGATGAGTTCTGGTGCGGCGCCGGGCCACGAGTGAAACCTGCACGATAAACAGAACTACCCATGACGTCATTACCAGGCCGTGTATATGCACCAACAGTCCGGGCAGCGGCGGATTGCCGAAGAATCCTTTCAGATAATAAGTCCGCGCAAAACCGGCCAGAATAATGGGCGGCATGAGCGCGGCGAACCAGATGTAGAGCCGGCGCTCTTTGTTAGTGGGTCGAATAGTTGGATTGATAGCCACAGGGGACCTCCACGTTTGGTTGGCAAGCGCGACACCGCTTTTGATTTCCTGTCCTACAATCTTCAGGAAGCTCTGAACAAGTACTTTTTCGGCGCGTAGCGCAGGTATGAATTTAGCCCGGCCTTTCAAGGCCGGGGAAAGGTGCATGAAGTGTCAGCGTCGCGTGGCGACGCGTGAGATCAACGAGAATTCAATCGTCGCTACGCTACGCGACTCGCTAACCACTTGATCCCGGCGTTGAAACGCCTGGCTAAACTCATAGCGACGTTACGCGGCCGAAAAGTATCAAGCGCGCCGATCTCAAATATTGAAAGGAGAATCTGATCACTTCACCGCTTTGAAACTCGCCGGCTTGGCGAACAGCGAGTCGGCGATTGGTTTGTTGAACTCTACGGACTCATAGCTGGTGCGGCTGGTTTGCAGGCCGTTGCGGAAGTGATCAATCACATAAGGCGCAACCACGCCATCGATGGTGATCGGTTTATACAAACGATCTTCCTCCGGCACGTCTTCCGTTTCGTCGCTGTCGGGTCTTTTTTCCTTGCGTTGGTAAAGGACTTTGGCAGGTAAGCCATCGACGGCGGCGAACTCGTATTCGATCCAGAAACCATCCGGGTAAGTGAGCCGCACCGTTTCGTTGCGGCGCGCCAGGCCCGCCTCGCGCCGGCCGACGTAACTCAATTTAGCGCCCTGTGCGCGCCACCCGCCGCGCAGCAGGTTCTCGATCCCCGTACGCGTCGTCATCCGAAAGTCTTCCAGCTGCGCGGCGGTTTGGTCTTTAAGAGTCAGCGCCGCGCCGTCGTATATCCAACCGCGATCGCGATCGTTGGTCTGAATCAGTCGTTGTCCGCCGCCGCTGAATTCGGTGCGCTCTTTGTCCGGATAGACTATGTAGTCGACGAAGTGAACCGGAATACCCGACACACCGTCTTTGAAATCGGTAAAGAAGCCACGGCCGATGATGGTCTTGACGTTCACGTAACGCTCGCCACCCATGGCCTGGACAGCTTTCTGCACGATCGTTTCCGCCTTTTCATCGCTGGTTGCGGGGCTCGGCTTTGGATTTTGGGCAGCGCAGACCAACGCCGCCAGGAGGAGAAGAGAGGTTACGGAGATAAGTTTACTAACGAGGGATCGTCTCATTGTGGAGCAAGAAGAAAAGAGCCTCAAAATAGATGAGGCCCGATTCCACACTATTCTGAACGTACTGTTATGACCAATGCGTTAATCAAGATAAAGCGCCGTCCGTCGCATCGGCAAGCTTCGTAACTACTTCCCCGTCTTCGACGTCGATGATGAAATTCGATCCTTCTTTCCACATCGTGGTGATCGGCAGTTTCACTCTCTCGTCGATGAAACGTTTCAGAAAACGCGCGCCGTATTGCATGCTGAAGCCCTTTTCCGTGATTAGCGCGAGCGCCTGATCAGTAGTCTGAAACGATTTACCCTGGCTCTTCATCTGGCGCCGCGTTTTATCCAGGTAAATTTGCGCGATCTGCTTAACTTCATCCATGGTCAGCGGTGCGAACACCACGATCTCGTCAATGCGATTGCGGAATTCAGGTGAAAAGCGCTGCTCGGCAGCTTTCATTACGTCGTTCTTGATCTGACGAAAGTCGCTCGCTGTCTTGGTGCCGAAACCCAGAGGCTTTTCGTACTTCTTAAAACTGTCTGATCCCAGGTTCGACGTCATGATCACGATTGCGTCAGAGAGATAGACGCGCCGGCCACGGCCGTCGGTCAGCCATCCTTCATCGAAGGCCTGGAGAAAAATGTTCATCAAATATGGCGAAGCTTTTTCAACTTCATCGAGCAGCAAAACGGTATACGGATTCTCGCGCAACTGCTCGGTCAAAATTCCCCCGCGTTCCGAGCCCACGATGCCACGCGGCATGCCGATCAGTTTTTCAATCCCCACGGTGCCGTCGCCGTACTCGGACATATCCAGGCGGACCATCTTGTGATCGTCACCAAACATGAATTCAGCCACGGCTTTGGCCAATTCGGTTTTGCCGACACCGGTGGGTCCGAGGAATAGCAACACGCCGTCAGGTTTATAGTGCGACTCTTTTAGCGGTCCTTTGTTCAGCCGCAGCCTTTGGGCCACTGCCTTGATCGCTTCCTTCTGGCCAATCACGCGTTCAGACAGTTGTACTTCGGTCAAAGCAAAACGATCGCTCGTGTCGCGAAAGATCATGTCGCGCGGAATTCGCGACTCCTGCGAGATTACATCAATCACATGTTCCGGCTTGACGATCATCGTGTGCGGCTCGTTAATCTCAACTTTTACTGAGGCAGTGTCGAGCCAGCCAATCGCTTTATCCGGCAGGTGCAGGTTCCGAATGTATTTGGGCGCCATCTCCAGAGCAGTGTTAATGGCTTCATCCGAAATCTGCACCGAATAGTTGCGTTCCAGCCGCGGCCGTACGCCGAGCAGAATCTCACGAGTTTCGCCAATCGTCGGTTCATCAACCTTGACCAGGCGGAAGCGGCGCGCCAATGCTTCGTCCTCGGCGATATATTCTTTGTATTCCGTGAGCGTGGTCGCGCCCAAAATTCGCAATTCACCTTTGGCGAGGGCTGACTTGAACATATTCGCCGCATCTGACGAGGTCCCCAGCGCAGCGCCGGCGCCAATAATCGTGTGCGCCTCGTCGATGAAAAGGATCATGTTATCGCGCTCTTTGACTTCGTCGATGATGCCCTTAATGCGTTCTTCGAACATGCCGCGCAACATGGTACCGGCCACAATGCCGCCCATTTGCAGTTGCACTACATGCGAGTTGCGCAGACGCGCCGGCACTTTCTGCGGCTCGAGTTCGATCATGCGAGCGAGACCTTCGACCACGGCGGTCTTACCCACGCCCGGCTCGCCGACCAGCATTGGCGAATTGGCACGCTCTCGGTGACAAAGAATCTCGATGATTTGCTGAATCTCTTTCTCGCGCCCGATCGTGGGTGGGATTTTGTCAGCCCTCGCCATGCGATTCAATGACACGCCAAAATGTTTCAGGTAAGGAGGTAACTCGAACTTCTTGCGGTACTGCTCCTCATGCTGCTCGCGCTCGTTCACGTTGGTACGAACATGTTCGACCACTGCCTCAGGTGTCGCGCCCAGATTGAGGAGGACTTCGACCAGCAGACTGTCATAGTTCGACAGCACGTCAAAGATGTCGGTGGCTTCGATCGTCTTTCTTCCGCGCGAGCGGGCGCGCTCCATTGCGCGCTTGAACAGGTCAGTCGTATCGGGAGCGATCCGGAATCCCTTGCCCACGTGTTGCCGAGTATTGTCCAAACGCTTGTCTATAGCTCTGGCGACCAGGATGGGATCGAGGGCAAGACTGCGGATAGTCGAGTTAAAGAGATCGGGCTCTTCCTTGGCCAGTCCGCTGATAATATGCTCGACAGCGATGTAGTTTTGATCACGCCGCCTTGATTCGCTGAGAGCGTTCTGCAGAACCCGCTGACCACTCTCGCCGAATTTATCTTTGTATGCTTCCAAATCAGCCATTCTGATTGCCTTGCCTTCTTCCGCTAAGCATCGATGACGTCCAACTTGCCCGAAATGCCGTCAAGCGTGCATCCCTTTGATGTGCAGAGCATATTCGTCGTTGCGTTTCAGTGCAACAAGAATCTCCGCCGCCTTTTCTAAGCAAATACCCTGCCAGCAGGTGGCGTTTCTCAAACCACCCCCGTTTCGACGGACTTCAGGCGGCCACAGCTGCAACATCGGTCGTAAACTCCATCTTACCGTCACGAGCCGATACAATCACAGTCTGCCCCGACAGGATTTCCCCGCGCAAGAGTTTCATTGAGAGTGGATTCTGAATTAGAGTTTGGATAGCCCGCTTCAGCGGCCGGGCGCCGAAATTCGGGTCGTAACCTTCGCGAGCCAACAATTCCCGGGCAGAATCCTCTAACTTCAAAGAAATGTTACGTTCGTGAAGCATCGCCAGCAGACGTTCGAGTTGCACATCGATGATCTGAGTAATTTGTTCCCGAGACAATCGATGAAAAATTACGATGTCGTCGATGCGATTAAGAAACTCGGGCTTGAAGTGTTCGCGCAGCACCTGGGTCACTGCTTCACGCACCTGCTTCTCGTCCTCGCTGACTTCCTGAATCTCGCGCGAACCGAGGTTCGAGGTCATGATCAAAACCGTGTTCTTGAAATCGACGGTGCGGCCTTTCGAGTCTGTCAGCCGGCCATCATCAAGGATTTGCAGCAGTACATTGAAAACGTCCGGGTGAGCCTTTTCGATCTCATCAAAAAGAACCACGCTATAGGGCCGTCGCCGCACGGCTTCAGTTAGCTGTCCGCCTTCCTCGTAGCCAACATATCCTGGCGGCGCTCCAATCATTCGGGCCACGGCGTGTTTTTCCATGTATTCGGACATGTCAAGCCGCACCATGGCGCGCTCATCGTCGAAGAGAAACTCGGCGAGTGCGCGGGCCGTCTCAGTTTTGCCGACACCGGTGGGACCTAAGAAGATGAAGGAGCCCACGGGGCGATTTGGATCCTGAAGGCCGGCGCGCGCGCGGCGCACCGCGTTGGCTACCGCCTCAAGCGCTTCATCCTGCCCGATCACGCGTTGACGCAGACGGTCCTCCATCGACAGAAGTTTGTGCATCTCGCCTTCGAGCATCTTTGAAACGGGTACTCCCGTCCATTTGGCGACTACCTGAGCGACGTCTTCCTCGTCAACTTCTTCCTTTAGCGTAACGCCGTCTCTCTGAATCTGCGCCAGCTGCGCCTGCTCGATTTCGAATTTTCGTTCCAGCTCGGGAATCTGCCCGTACTGAATCTCGGATGCTCTGCCGAGATCGCCCGCGTTGCGCGCCTGATCCAGTTGCTGACGCAGTTGTTCGAGCTCGGCCTTGGCCGTGCGCATCCGCTCAATGGCTTCCTTTTCAGATTGCCACTTGGCCTTCATGCCGGAAGACTTTTCTTTTAGATCCGCAATTCTCTGTTCGATTTCGTGCAGGCGAAGCTTCGAGCGTTCGTCTTCTTCGCGTTGCAGGGCCTGACGCTCAATCTCGAGCTGCATCGTCTCGCGCTCAACAATATCAATCTCCTGGGGCAGCGAGTCGATTTCTATTCTTAAGCGTGAGGCGGCCTCATCAATCAGGTCGATGGCCTTATCTGGGAGAAACCGGTCGGTAATGTAACGGTTCGAAAGTGTAGCGGCGGCGACGATGGCTGAGTCCTTGATGCGCACGCCATGATGAACCTCATAACGCTCTTTCAGGCCGCGCAGGATCGCGATCGTATCCTCGACCGTAGGTTCGCCGACGTAGATTTGTTGAAAGCGACGCTCGAGCGCAGCGTCCTTTTCGATGTACTTCTTGTATTCATTCAGCGTAGTCGCGCCCACGCAGCGGAGCTCGCCGCGGGCCAGCGCGGGCTTTAACATGTTCGAAGCGTCAATTGCGCCTTCAGCGGCGCCGGCGCCGACCAGCGTGTGCAATTCGTCGATGAACAGGATGATCTGACCCTGGGCGGTTTCGATCTCTTTCAGCACCGCTTTCAAGCGATCCTCGAACTCGCCACGGTACTTGGCGCCGGCCAGCATTGAACCGAGATCCAAACCGACGAGTCGCTTGTTGCGCAGCGTCTCGGGAACGTCACCCGAAACGATTCGTTGAGCCAGGCCTTCGACAATCGCCGTCTTGCCGACACCTGGCTCGCCGATAAGCACGGGATTATTCTTGGTGCGGCGAGACAACACCTGAATCGTGCGGCGAATTTCATCGTCCCGACCAATAACCGGATCAAGCTTGCCCTTGCGTGCCAGATCCGTGAGGTCGCGCGCATACTTCGCCAGTGCCTGATAATTGGATTCGGCGTTTTGATCGGTAATGCGACTGCCACCGCGCGTTTGTTCGATGGCTTTCAGCAGATCATCCCTGGTTATGCCGTGTTGGCGCAGCAGTTTTCCCGCCGCGCCGTCCTTCTCGTCGGCGATCACCAGCAGCAGATGTTCAGTCGAGATGTACTCGTCCTGCATCTTCTGGGCCTGCTTTTCCGCCGCCGTAAATATCTGGGTCAAGCGAGGGCTGAAATACTGCTGGCCGCCCTGTACGCGCGGGAAACGCGCGACGGCTGCCTGGCAGTCGTTAAGCACAACCTGAACATTCGCGCCGAGCTTGCCGAGCAGCGGCCGCACGATGCCTTCAGCCTGCTCGAGCATCGCGCAAAGGAGATGCTCCGGTTCGACCTGCTGGTTCTGGTTGCGTTCGGCGAGTTCAATGCCGGCCTGAATGGCCTCTTGTCCCCGTAATGTGAATTTGTCTAAGCGCATGAGAAAAGGTAACTCCCAAAATCGTTTGTTTGAAAGCAAGCGGGGCCACTGATCATACGCCAGTTGCCCCGCTAGGTGTGCTTAAAAGCAAAACTACTATTTGGCTGCGGCTTTGGAAGTCTCTGCCTTGGCCTCAATGGTAGTGGCGGACTCTGCCTCTTCACCCTTAATCTCAATCCGCCGGGCTTTCGTTTCGGCGCGCTTGGGCAGCGTCACTCTCAAGACGCCATTACGGTAATCGGCGACCGCGCCATCAGCCGAAACTGTGTTCGGCAAAGTGAACGACCGCACGAAGCTACCGTAGGCGCGCTCAACGCGGTGATAATTATCAGTCTCTTCCTTCTTCTCGAAGTGGCGCTCGCCTCGGAGCGTGATCACGTTGTTTTCAACCGATAAATCGAAGTCCTCGCGTTTCATGCCGGGCAATTCAGCCTCGAGCACGATCTGGTCCTTATTTTCATAGATGTCCACATTCGGACTCCACGAACCACGGGCGATGCCTTCGTCGTCAAAGGCGCGAGATGCATTGCCGGTGAACAGACGATTGACTTCATCTTGCAGAGTTCGCAGATCGCGAAACGGGTCGTAACGAGTAATACTCATAACCAAACCTCCTGAATTCTTAATAGCTGATTGCTCGGGCTGACGACCTTTGTTACCGCCGACTAGCCATGAGCATGACGTGATAATAAAGGCTGAGTGTCTTTGTGTCAAGTCCCGGCGATGGGCAAAGCGGAGCCCACTTTTCAGGCGAAAAGCGACTTTGAGGCCTCTGTGTGGTTTCGATGTAGTCGAAGGGGATTAGTTAATGCAACCCGAAAAAGCGTTTGATTGAGGCCAGGACACCGGCGGATTCCTGGATGCTTTGTTGGGAAGCCTGCAACGAACCCGCCGCGAGATCGGCCTGGCGCTCGGCGATCGTCCAACTGATCGACTCGGCAAGGCTGGGGTTAGTCTCGAAGATATGTTTCATGGCCGCGTGGCCGATCTCGAGTACCTCGGTTTCTTCCAGCGCTACCACGTTTGCGGTGCGCGGTTCTCCGGTGAACAACGCCATCTCGCCGAAGAAATTGCCTTCGGTTAAGACAGCAACCGTGCGCGGCGTGCCACGTTCGACTACCTGGACGGCGACCCGGCCGTTGTTGACGACAAACATCGAAGAGCCTTCGTCGCCGGCGCGAATCAAGGTCTCGCTGGGCGCGAAGACGTGGCCTACGGTGGCCGTCGCCAGTTGTTTCAGCTCCTCGGCTGAGAGAGGCGAGAAAACATCGACCGCGGAAAGACGGTCGGCGATTTGTTCTTCGGCCGTGACGGGTCTGGCAACCGACTTTCGTTCGAGGTGCAGGGTGTACGTTGGGAAAGCGAAGGTCAGGCCGTTACGCCGCAACGCGTACCAGACCCGCTGTCGCACCAGAGCATCTGTGTCGTTGTATTTGGCATAATCGTCCAGCCAATACTTGACTTCCCACTCTATGGAAAAGTCGCCCAGGTTCCTGATGCGAACGATGGGCGTGATCTTTTCTGAAACGTTATCGGCATCACGCACCGCTTCTCGCACTACATGAATAGTCTTAGCCGGCGAATCAGTATAAAGGGTGCCAAAAAGAACCAGGCGCGCGTTGAGGTTCTCACGCGGGCAGACTTCAATCGCTTCTTTTGCGGCGTTGCTGTTGCTGACGAGGACTATGTGATTTTGGAAAGTGCGGATCTTGATGGCGCGCCAGGTAATACTTTCAATTACGCCAGTGTGTTTTTGCAGGCCCACCACAATCACGTCCCCAACCTGGAAGGGCCGGTCGGCGTGAAGTGAGATCCCGGCGAAAAAATTGCCCAGAGTGTCCTGCAGAGCAAGACCGATAATGACGCCAAAGATCGCGGAGGTTGTGAAAAGAGCGCCAAGGTTTATCTCTTCGTAGATCTTGTTGAAGATGAGAACGAATAGGCCGGTGAACGCCAGCAGCGAGAAAATATTGCGCACCAGGGTGGGCGCCTCATAACCACGGCGAATTCGGAATAAGAGATCAAAAATGAGGGTGCCCAGGGCCCGCACTCCCAGAAAGGCAAGAATGGACCAGAGGATTAGTTCGGGAATCCTAATCAGGCTATCTTCTCCCGCCTTGTGGCCCATGCGGGCAGCGAGGTAATCAATCAAGGGCGGCTTGAAGTGGTAAAACAAAAAAAGAGCCAGCACCACTACCACGGTGGCGAAAATGAAGACGAAAACCCTGTTTGTTCGGCTTGAGCTACGGACGGCCATGCAGTACTCGGTTCTTAAGTCGGATCGCTTAGCGAACGTACTTTTATCATCAAATTTCCTGCTTGGCGAGAGTGAAATCCAAAAGGCCCGAATCAGGAAAGCGTCTCTTTGAGACTTGCGATCTCTAAACGTCCATCTCGATGATCATCTCCGGTCAGATAGCAGGTTCGGAAACAGTGTCACGACTATGAGCAGGATCGAGAGCGCGGAAACGACTAAAGTAGTCAGCCACGCCGCGAAATTATAAAGCCGGCCATTCACATACGCTCCCATTAACTCGCGGTTGTTGACCAGTCGCAGAATGGCAATCAACACGACCGGCAGAAGCATCCCGTTGATGACCTGCGTCACAATCAAGACTCGGATTAGCGGGAGGCCCGGCATCATCGCAATAAAGGCGCCCACAGCCACCAGGAAGGTAAAGACGCCGAGGAAGATCGGCGCCTCGCGAAAGCTGCTGGAGACACCTTTCTCGAATCCGAATGCCTCGCTAATCGAATATGCCGTTGCCAACGGCAATACACCCGCAGCCAGCATTGACGCTCCAAAGAGTCCAATCGCGAATAGGATTTCCGCATAAGGACCGGCCAGCGGTCGCAGCGCCCGCGCTGCCTGCTCGGCCGAATCAACGTGTTCGCCGTGCACGTGGAGAGTCGCCGCGGTGGAAACTACTATGAAGAAAACTATCAAGACGGCGAATACGGTTCCAATCCAGACATCGGTACGAATCATTCGGTAATTTTCCAGCCGCACACCTTTTTCGACGACTGATGACTGG
>Ga0134121_10002808_pt1 | contig 14796 bp, 18 predicted proteins | sample KB301_FD_96463 | JGI IMG/M metagenome (GOLD analysis project Ga0134121, IMG submission 96463) | Terrestrial soil microbial communities without Nitrogen fertilizer from Kellogg Biological Station, Michigan, USA - KB3-0-1 | ecosystem: Environmental > Terrestrial > Soil > Unclassified ... | reverse complement strand
GCTTGATGGAGATCCTGCTGAAGCTCTTGTTTGTCGGCATTGTCGTTGAAGCCGTTAATGGCGCTACGCCAGAGGGCAAAGCCGCGCCAGTATTGCACTCGGGAGGCAAGGTCCTTTTTGTCCGCAAAGGGGGCCAGTTCGCCGTAGAGACGGTGGAGTGCGGCACGATCGCCGTCGTAATCGGCTTTTTGAACTTGCAGGACGATTTTAGCGACGGCTTCTCGCTCGCCGGCGGCAGAGCTTGCGCAAGTTACCTTGGGAAGAATGGATAAAATTGCTGACGCGGCCAGCAGGAATAGAAAAGAGTGCTTCTTCCTAGACATTCTACATGTATAAGCCGTGATAGGTAGAATGTCAAGGAGAGAGCAAAAAAAGGATTGTTTGGTGCTTATTGAGTGGATTCGACTACGCAAGGAATCGCTCAACTGCCAGTTGCGTGCCTAGCGCGGCCCCAAGTTGGCGGGGCTTAGGAATTCCAGGCGACGCGGGAAAGCTGTTTCTTGCGAGATTCCCATTCGTTGCCGGAGAGGATGCGTGGCGCGACGTCGATCAAGCGGGGAATCAGGCGGAAGACGGCGGCGGAGTTCCAGGGAGCGCCGCTGCGAGTGCGATAGTCGCGAACGTTGAGGGCGTCGGCCATGCTGGTGAAGGAGACGTCCTGAACGATCAATTCAGCGAGGAATTTGAGAGTTTGCATTTCGAGAGGATCGTCTTCGAGGTGGTGGCAGTCTGCGGCTATTCGAAGACCGAAGGGGATCTCCTCCGAGGCCGGCATTTCTTCCGGGGGTTCGGGGGCTGAGGAGATTTCCACTTCCCGCTCCCATTCGAGAGCGACGAGCGTCCAACCGGCGTCGTGCATTTTGGAGAGATACATGGAGGTCGGCAGGATGGTGACTTTCTCACGAATGCGTTCGTGCTTTTTCACGAGTGCCTCCCAGACTAACAGTGAGAAACGCGAGTATGACGCAAACTAGAAATTGGGGCAATCGAATTACCGAATTTGTGACGAGCGTAACTCACAGAAAAATAAAGGTTTAGATGTTTAAGGGAAAGATAGAAAAAGGGGCGGATGTTCGGTCATGGGATGAGGATGTCGCGTTGTCGGACAGTTACGAATAAGAATTCGCGCGGTATGAAACTTCTTGACGGTCTTGCGGGTTAAGAGGGTATGATTTGCCAGCCGTTGAACCCACCTCAACGTTTACTCCCACATCTCGGCCCAGAAAGCAGTGCGGTACCCAATGGAAAACGAGGCGCGCCGGTTGCAAGACCGTACTCCGGTGCATGTAACTGTAGACTTGTCCGGACTGGATATCCACACCGCAGCCCAACAGGGAATCACGGAAAACGTAAGCGCTCGAGGCGCGCGCGTGGTCACGAACAAGCCGTGGCATCCCAACGATCACGTAAAGGTGAGATCGCTGTTAGGAAGTTTAAGGTCCAGGGCGCGCGTGGTTTATTGTGAGCCGCTGGGAAACGATTCGTTTGCGATTGGTTTGGAACTGTTCGTGAGCATCGGCGAATGGACGCTGCCGCAGGCAGAGCACCGGCACACGGCTTAGCGCACCGCGGAGCGCGGCATTCGAAATTGGATGGGCGAAACGAAGACAGGTGGCAGTTGTCCATTCGTTGGTGCGCTGCCACGGTGTTCGGCTGAAGAAAACGGAGGAGAGGCGAACCGGAGCAAGCGAAATAACTCGGTGCCGCGACTCGGTTCGCCTGATTCCTTTGCAAGAAGCTAGAGAAAACGAGGTTTCATTGGGTCGCAAATGAAGTGTCACCCGGAGCTGCGCCGCCTGACAGCACGAGTTGGTTACACGCGATACAAAAGGATTCGTACCACGTCCGCGTGAAGCTGGCGATCAATTCCTCCACGGTGCGCCCGCCAATCGTAATCCCGGAATGAAGGACCTCTCCCCAAGTATGGACGCGTGTGCCTTCCATCGGACGCTCTTCGAAAGTAACCCACTGGGCGATGGCGACCCCGATGGCGTGATCGATCCAACCCACTTTCTTTCCAGGGACGCATGTGGTAATGACGTGGTCGATGACAGCGTTGACGGGCCGGAGGAGTTCTATCTGTAGACGGCTGCCGGGCTCCCAGGGATTGCCGTCGCGCCAGCGCAATTCGCCGTAGACGTTGGCGAAGTTGTTCCAGCGATGCAAATCGGAAAATACTAACCAGGCGAGCGCCGGGCTGGCCTTGGTGGTAACAGAATACTGAAATCTAGCCATAACTTGTTTCTGACTACTCCTTACCGAGGTGATTTTGGGACTAGCCAACCGCAAGGGCGGGGGCGACGAATATTTATACGTTGTTACTTTAACGCTGTCAAGGATATAATTTAAGGGTTGTAGGGCCGGGAGGAAAAGAGAATGCCGCGCAAGGCTGACAGGCATTTGGAAGGGCGAATCGTCGACGCTGCGTACCAGTTGTGGAGTAAAGGAGGGGAACACGCGTTGACGATGCGAGCGGTGGCGCGGGCGGCAGGGACGACCACCCCCACGCTGTACGAGAGATTTCGTGACAAGCACGAATTGATCATGTTTATGCGGGTGCGCGCGAGAGAGAGAATGTTTGCAGCTTTGCAACCGGCAAAGTCGACGGCTGAGGCTTGCCGATTAGGGCTGGAATTCACACTGACTAACGGAAATGAATACTTGTTACTGACCTCGGATTGGACCGAGCGACTTGCGCGCAAGGAGCGAATGCCGTCATACGAATTGCTCCAGGAAAAGCTAGCGGATGATTTGGGAGGGGTGGCGGCAGAGTATGAGAGGCTCGCCATGGGACTCGTCGCGCAGGTGCACGGAACAGCGCTGCTCCTTTTGGGAGAAGAAGTTGAAGCAGGAATCGCCGCGCAATTTAAGAATGCGTGTCTTGAGGCGTGCCAGGTACTTATCGAATGCGGAGGCAGGAAAGTTGCAAAACGAACGTCTACTGGAGCTGCGACAAAGCGAGGCCGCTAGCTTTGAAGAAGATGGCGGTAGATCTGCGCGCGGACTAGCGACTGGGCGAGGCGGCGCGGCGTTTTGCCTTGATCAGGACGTCGACGGAATCGGGGCGGCCATTCCAGAAATCGAGGCGGATGCGGCCGTCGGGAAGCTGCCTGACGGTTGCGGGGATGGCGCTGGCAGTGAGATACCAGCCGGCGGGGAGGACTACAGCGTTGCGCGGCCTGCCGAGACTGCGGTCGAACACCAATTCGTCGCCGTTGAGCTGGTAGCTAACTGGCGCGGTGTAGGTTTCGGAAATGCGGAGACGGATCGATTGGCCTTTTTTCACTGGCGGGAACGGAATTAGCACAACTTGGGTTGTCGGGGCCACGGGTTCGCCGGCGTCAATTTTTGCTGCGGTGAGATCGGCGCCGGTCACCAGCTTCGTTGGGAGCTTTTCGCCGGTATCCAGAATGTAGGCCGAGGGATTGGAAACTGTGCTGCCTTCGCGGACGACGTTGAGGTATTTGTCCGCACCTTCGCGTGATTCGGTGTAGTCATGGTAGAGACTGAAAGCGTGCGTTTCCGGCTGCTGCAGGAAATAGACAATGTCGCGATCCTGATGGGCACGTTCGGAGAGGCGGGCCCGCTCGGATTCTCCCTCGAATGGAGATTCCCAACTGCGCGCTTTCGTCGCGGGGTGTGGAGCGGCGGCTGGTCCGGTTTGCGCGCCAAGCTGGGCGCGAAGAATTAGGGGCGCTTCGCCAGCGACTGGGTACAGGAAGCTGATGGAAATGCGGCCATCCGGCTCCGACAGGACTTGCGACGGCACATTGCAGCCGACGAGTTCGTAGCCGGAGGGCAGAACGACCTTGTTGCGTTTGATCCCCAGCGGACGATTGAAAACGATGGCATCTCCCTCGCGGTAGTAGCTTTTCGCGTCCTTGTAGGTCTTGAGGATAAGGATGCGGCCCTGGCCCTCGGGTGGAACGGGCCTGGCGAGAGAAATTTTTATGAAATTGGCATCGGCATCGGCGTCAGACATCAGCGCGTCTTTGCGGGCCTCGGCGCCGCTCACAACTTGGAAAGGAAGAGGGTCACCAGTCATGGAATCGAAGACGGATTCGTCGCTGGCTGTGCTGCCCTTCCGAATGGGATTGTAGAAAGACTTTGCACCCGGCGTTGTGGCGGTGACTTCGTAATAGATCTTAAAGCTAGCGGTTTCCGGGGCAAGGAGCTCGTAGCGGGTGTACTCGTCCGACTCGGATTGCCTGGCGGCGGAGGGCGTGGCCGCGGAAGGCGTAGAAGATTGTTGCGCACAGAGCGAGAGGCAGCTAAATAGCGCGAGGGCAGTCGTGAATGCAAGTTCTTTACGCATGAAGTCTCTCCTCGGTTGCGGTACGGATTCGAGTTTCGAGCTTGCATCATCCCCGACCCGGCCTGGAGAGTAAATAGCGAGAATCTTGAGCGCATGGAAAGCGAGAAGGGCGTTCGGAGCCAGCGGCGCAGGAGAGGCGGGATTGTACGCCATCGACAACAGTCAAGAATCCATGAGCAAAAAGGCGCGAGCAGAAGGTAAAATCACACGCTGGGAGAATGAAGGAGAAAACGATGGCGAAGAAACCGACCGCCGATGATGCACGCTTGATTCTTGAGCTGTACAACTTGAGGCGCGAGCCGGAGATGCGGAAAGCGCGGCAATGGTGGATGACGAAGTTCTGGCCGAAAGATGCGGATGAGTTTATGAAGATCGGAATGTCACTGGGGACGGAGGAAAACAACTGGCTGAGGCAGGTGCTCAGTTATTGGGGAATCGCCATTTCGTTTGTGTCCAATGGCGTGTTAAGCGAGAGGCTGTTTTTTGACCCCGCGTTTTGCGGAGAGCTGTATTTCATTTACGCCAAGGTCCGGCCGTTCTTGAAGGAGCTGAGAGAAAAGACGAAAAATCCTGAGTTGCTGCTGGCCTTTGAAAAAGCGATTTTGGAATCGAAAGTGGGCCTGGCGCATTTCAAAAAGTTGGAGCCGCGCGTTCTGGCTATGCGGCCGAAGGAATGAGACTAGTCGAAGCCACTTTGCGAATGATTGCCTTCAGGTCTGGTGCATCGATCATTTTTGCCGGGACGCTCTTGTTCGCCGCCGCGGCGCACGCGGAGGATTGCGGGAGCGGAGTACAGCTGCGGCTGAGCGCGCCGGGTGCGGCACAGGGAACTCTCCTATTGGTGACGGTGCGCAGCGCGAACCCGTTGGGGCAATTGACCGGCAAATGGAACGAGCGGGAAGTGCCATTCTGGCGGGCGGCGGAGAAGGAGCCTCGCGAGCCGAGCGCGGACGTGCGGCGCGCACTGCTCGGAGTAGATTTGCAAAAACCGGCAGGGAAGTATGAGTTCAGTGTCGCGGCGGAGCTGCAAAACGGCGACCAAGTCAACTGCCAGGTCATGCTGGAGGTGGACGAAGGGCACTTCGCCACGGAAAACCTCACGGTCAAGAAGCAGTTTGTCGAGCCGGACCCCGAGCAAGTGGCGAGGGCGGAGGCGGAAACGAAACGCCTTCGAGAAATTTTTGATCGCGTGACGCCGGAGCGTTTGTGGGATGGACCATTTCGCGAGCCGCTGGATGGCGTGTTCAAGGGAACAAATTTTGGGCGGCGGCGCGTGCTGAATGGGCACCCCGGATCGCCGCACAGCGGGGTGGATTTTCCCGCACCGACGGGCACGCCCGTGCATGCCTCGCAAAAAGGACGCGTGGTGCTGGCTGAGGATTTGTTTTTTTCCGGGAACACGGTTGTCGTCGACCATGGATTGGGGATATACACCTTATACTGCCACTTCTCAGAAACAGATGCGAAAGTGGGCGATATGGTGGAAGCCGGAACAGTTTTGGGAAAGGTCGGAGCAACCGGCCGCGTGACAGGTCCGCATCTGCACTGGGGCTTGACGGTGGAACGTTCGCGAGTGAACGCGTTGGACATTGTGCGAGTGCTCGGAAAAAGCTAAGTCGCGGCAAGATTTGGGCAGATCGGCCGCAAGGCACGCGGCTCCATACCCTGTGAAAAAGAGTGCTCGAAGAAGGAACAATTCTCGGACTGATTTCTGATACCCATGGACTGCTTCGAGAAGAAGCCATTGATGCGCTGCGCGGATCTGACCTGATCCTCCACGCCGGGGACGTAGGTGGACCGGAGATTCTCAAGGCACTGAGAGTCATCGCACCTGTCGTCGCAGTGCGAGGAAATGTAGATACGGGAGAGTGGGCGCAGACGCTGCCACTAACTGAAGTCATTCAAGTGGGTTCTGTGGTAGTCTACATGTTGCACATTTTAAATAATTTGGACATAAACCCCGGGGTCGCCGGGATGCACATCGTCGTGAGTGGGCACTCTCATAAACCGGGTCAGTCAGAGAAGAGCGGCGTAATATACATAAACCCCGGAAGCGCCGGACCAAAGCGATTTCAGTTGCCCGTAACGGTGGCGAGACTAGACTTAGGCGTTAAGCCGTGGAAAGTCGAATTCATACAACTAGACGATAGATACTGATTCTCATTCGATAGAAGCCTCGTAAGTATTAGAATACAAATAAGTTATTTGAGGCCGAAGGACTCTACAGGTTGGCGCAGGCGGTAGGAATGCGCACAATTCCAACCAGTGGATATTTCTGTGGAAATGCGAAATGAGTGGCGGCCGGCTTGCTCTACCCAAAGGTGGTATTTTCCCAAAATGGTCTTGTATGAGAACAGGTAACGTACTAGAGTACCGGAGCAATAGGCTTCAATTTGGTACCGTCCCGCTATTGCCGGGACCACTGCCAAAACTCAAAATACGAACAATGTGGACGACGCTCGTGCTGGTTTCCTCGCTCGCTTCGACCGTTCACTTCGGCGCCATGTTCGCGAGGGTGATGACGCTGAAGCCAGTCCAGTAAGGGCAGGCTTAGGACCCTGAGTCGTCAATATCAATCGAGAGGTCAGTGTCTCTCATGGCCATACTTCATTTTCGATGTAAAGAGCGGCGCCGAACGTTGAGAGTATGCATCACGGTACCGATAACCGTGCACGGACAGGATGAGAGCGGAGACAAATTCCGCGTGAAGGCGAAGTCGCAATCGGTGAACCGCCACGGAGCTTTGCTGCAGATCGATCAACCGGTGGTAGTAGGGCAGATGCTGATCCTTGTGAATGAGAACAGCGACCGGACGGTGGAGTGCAGGGTGGTTTCCGTCAAGCGCGACCGGGAAAACAAGACTCACGTGGGCGTCGAGTTTATTTCATCGGACTCAAATTTTTGGCACATGAGTTTTCCGCTCCCTGGAGCCAGGCCTTTACGGCGCAACGTGGATACCAAGGCATCCGCATAACATTGTAAAAGTTCGAGAAAGTTAAAGACCGGCGGGAACTATGAGCCTTCTCTGGAGCGAGAGGGCTTTTTTGTTTTCTGACGCGACTTGCGGAATCTCCGCTTTGTCTGGAGGTTCTTGTGGGGGTTAATGCGCGCGGAGGGCCTTGCGGTTGCGAGGGCTTCGCGGGTTTTTCTGGGCAGCTTGGCAACCACCAGATCGTAAGACTCACGCAGCAAGAGCGTAAGTTCGTCCGTGGAAAGCGCATCCCTGGTTTCCAGGGCGACCCACTTGGCGCGGGCCAAGTAAGGTGCGGGAATCACGCCTGGACGTTCTATTAACTCCGCGAATTTTTCAGGGGATGCTTTGAACGTAAGCCAAGTCTTGGCGGGCCTGAGTACCGTGATGGCGTGAATCTTCCCTCCTACTTTGAAGACGAGGTCATCGCCCCACTGGATCTGTTCGGTCGTTTGCGGAAACGATAGACACAGATCGCGGATCCAATCCACGTTCATGGGCGAGTCCTCCGTGCGATGATGGACTTGAATCTGCCCATTTTCGCTCCCCTTTAGAAATTATGGAATGGCTGATGCCCAGGCGAGCCCATCCACACCCGGAGTGAGCTTGATCGGTTCCAGGAGTTTGCTGCTGGGCACGTCGAAAACTTCGATCACTCCGGCCTGAGGACAACTTACGAAGGCAAACCTGCCGTCAGGCGTGAGCAGAAGTTCCCCTGTGGCGGCGGGGATATCGAAGGATTTCGCGACTTTCGATGAATCCAGATCGATTACAAACAGCTTTCCTGATGGAGATGCAGCCAGCAAGGTATGACCGTCCGATGTTGGCACCGATGTATAGACGGTTGCGGGGAGAGAAATCCAACTGGCAACCTTGTTGGTGGCAGTGTCGATGACGGCGATGCGAGGTGTATCTTGATCATGGGTGAAAACATGCTTGCCATCTGGGGAAATGGAGATGCGCTGGACAGTTTTAGCGATGGGGATGACGGTGATCAAAGTGCGTTTCTGCAGGTCCAGAACGCTGACACTACCGGCTCCGACGTTGGCGGTGTAGGCGCGGTGGCCATCTGGGGAAATGACGATCATGTGGGATTCTGGCGCACCCGTGGGAATTTCCGCGATGACTTTACGCGTGGCAGGGTCGATCACGTCAACAGCCTTGGCGAGCTCGGCCGTGACATAGAGCAACCCATCGGGGCCAAATTCGGCGCGGTGAGGACGAAGCGACTTGCCGAGCTCGATGGTGGCGGCGAGTTTGCGCTCGTGCAAATCAATGACGTCGATAGACGTGCCGTCCGTCCCGGGTTTGCCGACGCCGGAATTACCGTAAATGGGGACGTAGGCGAAGTGCGAGTCAGGTGAAACGGCGACTTCGTGACCATTTACGCCGACCGTGATTTTCGCAAGCTCCTGGCGTGTCTGGGGATCGACGAGGAGCGTGGTGTGTTCCTTCTGGTTGGCTACCACGAGGATTCCGTGGGATGGCGGAGGGGGAACACGTCCGCCTCCAGCCGCAAGCGCCAGAAACATCAGGGAAGCGATCAGATAGGAAAAAGGTGCGGACATGTTTTGCCTCGTTTGTAGACTCTGCCGACGGAGTAGAGCGGCAATTCGCGTGGATTATATCAGCGCCCCGCCGCGTTGCCACGCAGATTCGGGGATTTAGATTCAGGAACTTGAATTCAGAAACTTAAATTCAGAAACTACGCCGATATGATCCGGAGTAAGATACGCGGTCGCCGGGAGTCCCGCTCAGTGCGTGGAAGTCTCGAGGCGACATGCGGAGTAGCGGCATGAGAAAATTCCACGGTGTCGTCGTGACGATGTGCGGCGCACTCGCGATTTCGAGTTTGCTTTATGCAACGAAACTGATCGTGCATGTGATTGCCGCCCAAGCGCCAAGTAACCCCGGCTCCCATACCTCCAGCGAGATAAGGACCGATTGGCCGGTGTACGGAGGAACGGCGGAAAACACGCACTACTCCAAGCTCGCGCAAATCAATCGAAAAAATGTGAAAGAGCTTAAGGTTGCATGGAGCTATGACACGGGCGAAAAAGGCGGTTTGCAAACCAGTCCGATCATTGTCGCCGATGTTCTGTATGGAATTACGCCGGCTCAGAAAGTGTTTGCTGTAAACGCCGCGAACGGCAAACTCTTGTGGAAATTTGATTCCGGCATGAATGCCACGCAACCCGATCGCGGGCTGGCCTACTGGTCGAATGAAAGAGACAAGCGCATCCTCGTTGGCGTGATGAACTTTCTGTATGCGCTAAATGCGAGCACCGGAGAGCCAATCGCATCGTTCGGAAAAGCCGGAAGGATTGATCTTCGCGGCGAGCTTGGGCGCAATCCCGAGAGGCAATCCGTGGCCCTGACGAGCCCGGGCATTGTTTACAAGGATGTGATTATCGTTGGCGGGAGAAATTCGGAAACTCTGCCCGCGGCGCCGGGAGACATTCGCGGGTACGACGTGCGCACCGGGAAATTGCGATGGTCATTTCACACTATCCCGCACCCGGGCGAGTTTGGTTACGAGACCTGGCCGAAGGATGCGTGGAAGTATAGTGGAGCGGCTAACAACTGGGCGGGCATGGCCGTCGATCCGAAGCGCGGAATCGTTTATGTCCCAACAGGCTCGGCCGCTTTTGATTTCTACGGCGCCAACCGCTTGGGCGACGATCTATTCGCGAACTGTCTGATTGCGCTGAACGCGGAAACGGGAGAGAGAATCTGGCATTTTCAGGGAGTGAAGCACGATTTGTGGGACCGCGATTTCCCGTCGCCGCCCGTCCTCTTGACGGCTAACCGGGATGGCAAGGAAATCGACGCCGTAGCCCAAACGACCAAGCAGGGATTCGTATATTTGTTTGATCGTGTAAGCGGAAAGCCGCTATTCCCGGTCGAATACCGAAAATATCCTCCGAGCATTGTTCCCGGCGAAGTCGCGGCTTCCGAGCAGCCGTTGCCAACCAAGCCCGCGCCGTTTGCGCGCCAAGTTCTTAGTGAAGAGATGCTGACGACTCGCACACCTGAAGCGCACCAGTGGGCACTCGAGAATTTTCGGAAATTCCGCAGCGAGGGGCAGTTCGTGCCGTTCAGCGTCGGAAAAGACACGGTCGTCTTTCCTGGATTCGACGGCGGCGCGGAGTGGGGCGGCCCGGCGGTTGATCCGGAAACCGCGATTCTCTACGTTAATGCAAATGAGATGGCCTGGACGGGAGCGCTGGCTCCGGACAGTGGAGAAAACAGCCCCAAATCCCTTTATATGAGCCAGTGCAGCGTCTGCCACGGCGAAAAAATGACCGGATCGCCACCTGCCATGCCATCGCTCATCGGCGTAGGAGACCGCTTATCGCCGCAGCAGATAGGGACAACGATCAAGAATGGCAAAGGAAGGATGCCGGCGTTCGCCAATTTTGACGACGACCAGCTTTACGCGCTGATCGATTTTCTGATGAGTGGAAAGTCGAAAGAACTGCCAGGCTCGGAACCTCCCCCGCCCGAGATGAAGTACCGTTTTACCGGCTACCATAAATTTCTCGACCCGGATGGTTATCCTGCCATCGCTCCGCCTTGGGGCACGCTCAGCGCCATCAATCTGAACACGGGGGAATACGTTTGGAAGATAAACCTGGGCGAGTACCCGGAGCTTGCCGCGAAGGGACTGAAGAAAACGGGCACGGAAAACTATGGAGGTCCCGTGGTCACTGCGGGAGGGCTGGTATTTATCGGGGCCAGCGACTTTGACAAGAAGTTCCGCGCGTATGACAAAGCCACCGGGGAATTGTTGTGGGAAACGACGCTGCCGTTCTCGGGAAATGCGACTCCGGCGACTTACGCCGTGAATGGACGCCAATATGTTGTGATCGCCGCGGGAGGAGGCAAGGATCCTAAGTCACCGTCCGGCGGAGTGTACGTAGCGTTCGCGCTCCCAAAAACTGAATGAGGACGCGTAGGGTCAATGCGACGCGATCGCTGGGGGTGTTCTCTGATTGTGCGCAGGGCCAAAAATTCTCGTATGCACGCGCACAAAGATGCCTTAAGAAAGATAGAGAAGGACGGCCCGTGTGGGCCGGACATGCCTCTTTGGCTCATTTGCCGGGATCAGGTTGGCCACTTCCTCACGGCGAAGGCGCAGACGGTGGATTGAGGAACTCAAGGCGGTCCGAGCCTTAAATCGGACGAGGAGGAGTGGTTCATGAAGATGAGAACTCTGATTGCATTTGCTTTGGTGGCTCTGGTGGCAGCATTCGCCTATGCGGTGTCGGCTCCGGCCGCTCCGAATACGGCTAGCGCGCACGCCGTGCCCGCCGCAACTCCACAGCCCAATGCCGCCCCGGCGACTCCGGCCGCCGAGCCGCATCCGCAAATCCGCGAAGCGATTGCCTCACTGCGGCATGCCAAGGAACACCTGGAGCATGCGGCGCACGATTTCGGCGGGCATCGCGTGGAAGCGATTCGGGCGACGGACGAGGCCATTCGCCAGCTCGAGGAATGCCTCAAGTACGACAGGAAATAGACGGCAACAATCCGCAGCAGTCTCAAGCAGCGTCCGGAGTGAGTTCTCTACCGGACGCTGCTTTTTTTAATTCACTCTGCGATGGGCGGGATCGCGGTTAAGCACACAAAGGAAGCCCGCACCTGTATTACAATCGCCCGCCGGTAGTGTGCCAAGGAGAGAAACCGATGCTGGATCGCAGACGATTCTTGAGTGCTTGTTCGGGGCTGGGGCTGAGCGGCACGTTGTTTCCTGGTGTCCTATGGGCGCAAGCGCAGGCCCAAGGCGCGACAAAGATCACCAAAGAAATGATCGAGAATGCCGCAGCTATCGCGGATGTGCCCATTCCCGAAGAAGACAAGGAGATGATGCTGGAAAACCTGAACCAGCAGGCCAAGAGTTACGAAGCGATTTATGCCCTGCACATTCCGAATTCCGTCGCGCCCTGCCTGATATTCGATCCCGTGCTTCCGGGGATGAAATTTGAAACCGAGCGCCGGCCTGCGCGCATTTCGAAGCCCTCGGTGATCGCTGCGCCGAGCGCGCCGAAGAATTTGGAAGATGTCGCATTCGCCGGCATCCGCGAACTGGCCGAACTGGTGCGTACGAAGAAGGTGTCCTCGCTGGCTCTGACGCAAATGTATCTGGAGCGATTGAAGCGGTACGACTCCACGCTGAAATTTGTGGTGACGCTGACGGAGGATCGCGCGCTCGCCCAGGCGAAAAACGCAGACAGAGAGATCGCTGCCGGAAAATATCGAGGCCCGCTGCACGGATTGCCGTGGGGCGCAAAAGATTTGCTGGCCACAAAAGGTTTTAGGACGACGTGGGGCGCCGGCGGGTTCGAAAATCAGATGATCGATGAGGATGCCACGGTCGTGAAACGGCTGGATGAAGCGGGCGCGGTATTGGTTGCAAAGTTGACGCTCGGTGCTCTGGCGCAAGGTGACCACTGGTTTGGCGGCGTGACGCGGAACCCCTGGAATCCGGGGCAAGGTTCAAGCGGCTCGTCTGCAGGGCCAGCCTCCGCCACGGCCTCGGGATGCGTGGCCTTCAGCATCGGGTCAGAAACGCTTGGGTCGATCTCATCGCCGTCGACGCGCTGCGGCTGCACGGGTTTACGACCATCCTTCGGCCTCGTGCCGCGAACCGGCGCCATGGCTCTCTCCTGGAGCATGGACAAGCTCGGGCCGATTTGCCGCGCGGTGGAGGATTGCGCGCTCGTCTTGGAAGCGATTTACGGGCCGGACGGTGCGGATCCGAGCGTGAAGAATGCCGCATTCCACTGGGATGCCTCGCTGGATTGGCGGAAACTCCGCGTTGGTTATCTGAAAGTGGATTTCGAGCCCAAGCCACAAGAGGCGGCGCAAGAGACGAAGGAGGAGCCCCCGGCTACTCCCGAAGAACAAAAAAAGCGAGACGAACAGATGCGGCGCAGGGAAGCTGGCCGGGCACGCGCGGCATACGATAGAAAATACAACGATGCAGCGCTTGCAAAACTAAAAGAGATGGGCGTCAAGCTCATTCCCGTCGAAATGCCCAAATTCCCTTACCAATCCATGGTGACCATGCTTTCGGCGGAAGCGGCCGCGGCCTTTGACGAGCTGACACGAACCGGGAGAGACAAGCTGCTCACTTCGCAGAAGCCGTTTGATTGGCCCAATGCTTTCCGCTCCGCTCGCTTTATTCCCGCAGTTGAGTACATCCAGGCGAGTCGCGCACGGCGGCTGGCGATGGATGCGGTTGCAAAAGTGTTTGATGGGCTCGACGTGATTGTAGCGCCCACGGGCAGCGATCAGCTTGTTATTACAAATCTGACGGGCCATCCAGCCGTGATTTTGCCAAACGGCTTCCGAGGCGACGACGCCCCGAAGCCTGCGACTGACGATCCAGGGGATTTTCAAAATGTGGGTGGCCCTGGGACGCCGGTAAGCCTCACCTTCCTTGGGAGATTATACGGAGAAGCGAAACTGCTCGCGTTTGCACGGGCGTACCAAGACGCTTCGGGGTTTCATCGCAAGAAGCCGAAGTTGTAATGGATACCCGCGCGAGATCCTGGTAGTAAGGTTGTGTTGACTAGGCAGAAGACTAGTCATATACTGGCTTTTCCGAGGTGTTCAATGGCCTCTTGGAAGCTTCAAGATGCGAAAGCTCGCTTCAGTGAATTTCTCGACGCAGCTTTGGAGAAAGGCCCACAGATCGTGACGCGGCGCGGTGTGGAAGCCGCCGTTCTCGTTCCGATCAATGATTGGCGCAGGCTCCAGCAGGCGGCACGCCCTGGGTTGAAGGAACTACTCCTTGAAAATACCCCAGCCTTTGACGCGCTGCTGCCGGAACGAGCCGGCTTAAAGCGGCGCGAAGCTGTGGAGTTCGAGTGAAGAAGTACTTGCTGGACACCAACATCGTTTCGGAACTGAGGAAAACCAAACCACACGGTGGTGTGCTGGCTTGGTTGAGCGAGCTGCGGGATGAGCAGATATTTCTTTCGGCAGTGACCTTTGGCGAATTGCAACGAGGAATTGAACGAACGAGGGCCCAAGATCGTATAAAAGCTCAGGAGATCGAATCCTGGGTGGAGCGGCTAGCCAATTCTACCCAAATCTTGACCATGGATGCGGTGTGCTTTCGCGAATGGGCGCGCCTGATGGAAGGAAAACAGGACCATCTTCTCGAGGACGCGATGATTGCGGCGACTGCGAGAATCCACGGACTAGTTGTCGCGACGCGGAATGACAGGGACTTTGCACAACTTGATGTGCCAGTCGCGAATCCATTCCGTGGTGGAGTGTGACCGGCGCGAGGCTGGAGAACGCTGCTGCCGCGAGTGATTGACCGGCGCCGTAAGGGGAAGTAGGATTTCCGCAACGGTCGTCATGTTTGGCCACTCGTACGCTAAGGAGACTTTGTGTATTGCTCAAAATGCGGAAGCGAAATTTCCTCGACGACGGCGTTCTGCTCAACCTGCGGCCAGGCAATCGCCAGTTTCGTGCCGGCGCTCCCGTCGTTATC
>Ga0134121_10002805_pt1 | contig 14803 bp, 9 predicted proteins | sample KB301_FD_96463 | JGI IMG/M metagenome (GOLD analysis project Ga0134121, IMG submission 96463) | Terrestrial soil microbial communities without Nitrogen fertilizer from Kellogg Biological Station, Michigan, USA - KB3-0-1 | ecosystem: Environmental > Terrestrial > Soil > Unclassified ... | reverse complement strand
CCGTCTCGCGCTTTCGGCGGACAATCACAACTCGATGAACGGGATCGTCGAGTATGCGCGTCGCCGCGGTGCCACGACCATCACGTTGCCGCTCGACGCCTCGCTCCGCCTCGATGAGCCGCATGAGGCGCTGCGTTCGCGCCCGGTCAGCGGACCGAGTCTCCTGGGTTATCCCGCCCAATCGAACTTCTCGGGCGTGCGGCATCCGTTTTCGCTCGTCGGGGCTGCGCAGCGGCTTGGGTATCGCGTGTTGCTCGACGCTGCCGCGTTCGTGCCCACGAGCCCGTTGTCACTGCGCGAGGTCAGGCCCGACTTTGTCGCGTTGTCGTTGTACAAGCTGTTCGGGTTTCCGACCGGCGTGGGCGCGCTGGTCGCGCGGCGCGATGCAATTTCGCAGCTCGCCCGCCCGTACTTTGCCGGCGGCACGGTGGACTGGGTATCGGTGCAGCACCGTGCGCATCAACTGCGCGCGGGTCCGGGCGCGTTCGAGGACGGAACGCCGAACTTCTACGGTCTCGCCGCGGCCCATGCCGGGTTTGATCTTCTGGCACGGGTGGACATGCATGCCCTCTCAGCCCGTGTGACGCAACTCGCCGCCCTTGCGCGGCGCGAGATGCAGCGCGCCGCTCACGCGAACGGCGCGCCGATGTTTCGCGTGTACAGCCCGGAGGATGGCTGCGATCTGGGCGGAACACTCGCGGTGAATGTGCTCGACGCTCGTGGCATCCCGATTCCGTACGAGCTCGTCGAAACCGCGGCGCGCGACCACCGGGTTGCAGTACGCGGCGGATGCTTCTGCAATCCCGGCGCCGCCGAGGCAGCGTTCGGCTTCCGTGCGGAATCAACGCGCCGGTGCCTGCGCACGCTCGGACGTGATTTTACGCCGCGCAGGCTGGGGGATTGCCTGAACGATGGAACGGCCGTCGGTGCGATCCGGCTCTCGTTCGGCCTCGCGACGAGTGAGGATGATGTTGTTCGCGGCGCAACTGCGCTCGCGAATACGTACACGGCGCGGTGACTCGGGCCTCGAAGACTACGCTTTCGTCGCCCCGATCCCCAGCGCGCGTACGACCATGCTTACGGCCCGATCGAGATCGGCGTCCGCGGCGTCCGTCAGCGTCGCAACGGATTCTGCCTGCCCATCGAGATTCCTGAACTGCGCCAGCAACCGATCAAGGAACGTGACGAGCGCGATACGCTGTGCATCCACACGCAGTGCCGCACCGGTCACGGATACCTGCTGACGCACGGCTGCGGCGTCCGAGTGCGCCTTCGCAATCGCCGATCCCACCATCGCCGCAACGGACTCGAACAGTCCGATGTCTTCCGCGGTCACGGGCGCACGGTCGCGGCGGGTTCGCAGGAAGAGCGCCCCGACGCACTTCTCGCTCTGCATGATCGGAACGACGATCGCCGACGCGACGTTCCGGCGGCGAAGCGTTTCCCGCACCATCCACGACATCGGTTCCGCCGTGAGGTCGGCGATGAACACCGTCGACTCGGATGCAATCGCGCGGTGAACCTCCGGATATCGCGAGAGCTCGATTGAGAGGTTCCGAATGGACGGATCCTCGGAGCTCGCAACGATCCGCGCGCCTTCGGCCGGATCCAGAAGAATGATCGAGCTGCGGTCGAGGGAGTACACCTCCGCCAGCTCGTGCGAAACTGTCACCATGGCATCCGTGACATTCGCGGCCCCCGCGACGCGCTGGAGAATGGTGACCATGGCCGCGAGACGTGTCCGCTCCGCTTCCAACTCGGCGACGCGCGCGGTCAGCGCCTCGAAATGATCGGGCGCCACTTCGCGCCTGGCAGTCAGTGTCCCGTTGGGTGTCACTTTTCGGCGTTTAGGTCCAACACGTGGACGACGTTCCGGGGCACAGGCAACAAACGCCGCGACAACAACCGGGTCGCGGGCGGCATATTCCTGTTGCCCTGAATGTTCGGCACCACCACTGTCTCTCTTGAGCCCGGCCGTGAGTGTATGAAGAAGATCGGCTTTCTCTCCTTTGGTCATTGGAACGCGCGCTACCCGACCGCGGCGACCGCGCATGACGTGCTGCACCAGTCCATCGAGCTGGCAGTGGCAGCGGAAGCCATCGGCCTCGACGGCGCGTACTTTCGCGTCCATCACTTTGCGCAGCAGCTCGGGTCGCCGTTTCCGCTGCTGTCGGCGATCGGCGCGCGAACGAGTCGTATCGAGATCGGCACGGCCGTCATCGACATGCGCTACGAGAATCCGTTCTACATGGTCGAGGACGCGGGCGCCGCGGACATCATCAGCAACGGTCGCCTGCAGCTCGGCATCAGCCGTGGCTCACCCGAGCAGGTCATGGAAGGGTGGCGGTACTTCGGCTACGAACCGCCCGAAGGCGGAACGGACGCCGACCTTGGCCGCCAGCGGTTCGAAGTATTTCTCGATTTGCTCCGAGGCGAAGGGTTCGCCCGGCCCAACCCCCGGCCGATGTTTCCGAATCCGCCCGGACTTCTCCGGCTCGAACCACACGCGCCGGGATTGCGCGATCGCATCTGGTGGGGCTCCGCGTCCAACGCCACTGCGGTGTGGGCCGCGAAGCTCGGCGTCAATCTGCAAAGCTCGACGCTCAAGGAGGACGAATCGGGCGAGCCGTTTCACGTCCAGCAGGCGCGGCAGATCCGCGCATTCAGGGCGGCGTGGAAGGAGGCCGGGCACACGCGAGAACCGCGCGTCTCGGTATCGCGCTCGATCTTCGCGCTGATGGATGATCAGGACCGGATGTACTTCGGCCGCGACGAGAGCGGCGATCAGATCGGCGTGATCGACAATTTTCGCGCGGTGTTTGGCCGCTCCTACGCGGCCGAGCCGGACGTACTGGTCGAAGAGCTCAGGAAGGATGAAGCCATTGCCGAGGCAGACACGCTGCTGCTCACGGTGCCAAACACGCTCGGCGTCGAGTACAACGTGCACGTCATCGAATCGATTCTCACGCATGTAGCGCCGCCCCTGGGTTGGCGATAGCTCGCGCCGCACCCAACGCTTCGGCTATTGCAGGTGTCTACCTGTCGGCAGCCGAGAGGTATGCGACGCGGCGTTAGGCCGATCCGATGGAGGCACTAGAATGAAGCTCAGACTGATTGCGGTTGGGGCCCTCGTGGCAGCGTCGAGTCACGCCGGTGCACAGGCCAAGCCGCCCGTCTACGACCCCGCGAAGCTGTTCGCCGCCCCGGCCGACGGCTCCGCGTATTGGGACAAGTCGCTCGAGGCGGCTCGGCTCGCAAGCACCGGCCGGCTCGAAGAAGCGGAGCGTGCGTACGAGGAGATTACGCGCGCGTACCCCATCCGCGGCGAGCCGTGGACCGCTCTCGGCAATGTGCGCACGAGACTGGGCAAATATCGCGAGGCCGCGGATGCATATCGCATCGCCGCAGACCTGGTCGGCGCGCAGGGTGTCGGCAAGCCCCGGTATGCGCAGGCCCGGAGCCTGGTCGCCGCAGGCGACATCGACGCCGCTCTTCCCGTGATCGAAGATCTCGTGTTTGAGACACGCACGACGGGCCGTTCGCGGCTGTACGATGATCCGGCATTTGCCGCGTTGCGCGATAATCCGCGCTTCCTTCGCGCCGTTGGCCGTGATGACGCTGCAGCAAAGCTGCCGCGCGTCGCAGGATGGCGGCGTGACATCGAGTATCTGCTTTCAGAAATGAAACGGATTGAGCCCGAGTTTCACGATAAGCCACTCCAGCCTGACATCGTGAAGCAGGCACGCGATCTCGCGGACGCCGTGCCGACGCTTTCGGACGAACAAATCTTCGTCGGCATCTTTCGCATCATGGGATCGCTCAGGCACGGACACACGGGGCTGTTTCCGTCCGTGCCGTCCCGCATTCCGTTTCATCAATTGCCCATGCAGCTGTGGGCGTTTCCCGAGGGCATCTTCGTCGTAAGCGCTTCGGGCGAGGCGTCCGATCTCGTTGGCGCGCAGCTCGTCTCGATCGAAGGCACACCCGCGTTCGACGCACTCCGGCGGGTGGGCGAAGTTCAGGGGAACGAGAGCGGCATGCAGGTACTGTGGACGGGTGTGTACCACCTTGGTGTCGCGGAAATGCTCAAGGGACTTGGCATTGCCAAAGACGACAACCGCATCGGCCTGTCTCTTCGAGCCCCCGACGGTCGGACGATAGAGCGCACCGTCCAGACGATTCCCCTGCAGAACCGCCCCAAGCTGGGCCCGCCGCCGCGCGTCGCTGCACCGATCTACCTGCAACGTGTGGCTGAAGCACACTGGTTCGAGGAACTGCCGGCGAAGGACGCCGTCTATGTGCAGGTGAACCAGATCGCGCCGGGCAACACCGAGTCGCTCCCCGCGTTTGGGTTGCGGTTGCGAACGGCTCTCACCGCCAGCAAGTCGCACAACGTGATTCTGGATCTCAGGCACAACAACGGCGGCGACACCTGGACATATCCCGAATTACTGCGCACGCTCGTCGCCTTCACGACGCAACCTGGCAAGCAGTTGTACGTGATCATCGGCAGGAGCACGTACTCGGCGGCGGCCAACTTCATTACAGACCTCGAGCGCTTCGCGAATCCGGTGTTCGTCGGCGAGCCCAGCAGCATGACGGGGAATAACGCCGGCGACGAATCGTTTTTCGTGCTTCCGTATAGCGGGCTGAATGGCGCGTTCTCGAGCGTACGATGGCAGCTCAGTCACCCCTGGGATCCGCGGCGATCGATCGTGCCACAGATTCCCGTGCCGCTCACGGCTCAGGCCTATTTCCGCGGCGAAGACCCGGTTCTGGAGACCATTCTGCGGCGGATCGACACACAGAAACCCTGAAGCGCGCGCGCCAACGTTGATCCAGGAACGCCGTGCGTGCAGACTGATGCATGGCGAACGCCTGGAAACCATTCCGCGAACCGTTGCGCGCCACGCTGACGCGAACGATCGGGATTGCTGCGATCGCCGCGACGGTCGTCGCGCTGACATCCCGCGGATTTGGCCGATGGCCGGCGCTGTTCGTCGTGATGCTGTGGCCGTCCTTCGGAGGGCACTGGATCGAGCTCTTCTATTTGAACTGGCTTCGGCCGCATGTACCGCCCAAACCCTATGTGCAGCGTGTCGCACGGATCGCTGTATGGTTCGCGGGTGGTGTCGTGATGGCGGTCGGTGCACGGTGGACGGCGAGCGCATTGCTGGCGCACCCGGCAATGCCGTGGCTCACGTGGATCACGGCGGGCGGTGCGTTCATCGCGATCGAGCTTGTCGTGCACGCGGCGCTGCAGATGCGCGGTCGGGCGAGCTTTTACAACGGCCTTGGATGACCACATGCGACTGATCGCTCTCGCTGCGCTGGTTCTCGTTCCCGCGATTGCGCCCGCGCAGTCGGACTCCGGCTACACGTTCTTTAATTCAGCCGGCGTCAACATTCGGTACATCGATCGCGGCGCCGGCGAGCCCGTCGTCCTGCTTCACGGTTATACGGGACTCGCCACGCGGCACTGGGGGCCCGTCATTCGTGATCTCATGCGCGACCACCGCGTCATCGCGATCGACATTCGCGGGCACGGCGGCAGCGACAAGCCCCGCGATCCCGGCGCGTACGGCTCCGAGATGGGGCGCGACGTCATCCGGCTCCTGGATTACCTGCACATCCCCCGGGCGCACGTCGCCGGCTACTCGCTGGGCGCTGCAATCGCTGGCTACATCGTCGCCACCGCGCCGGCACGGTTTGCAACGGCGACGTTCGTTGCGGGCGCGCCTCTGCACAAGTGGACGCGGGAAGATTCGGTCTCGGCCGAAACAATGGCGGCAGAACTTGAAGGTCCGCTCCCATTCAAGAGTCTCATCGTCGGCATCGCACCGCCGGGCCAGCCGCCGTCGGATTCCACGATACGCGCGATGTCTCAATCGATGGCCGCGCGGAACGATGTGCGCGCACTCGCGGCGCTCAATCGCGGCAACAAGGCGCTGATTGTCAGCGACGCGCAGATCGCGAAGATCGGCATTCCGGTTTTCGGGATCACGGGGTCCGATGATGCGTGGGGTGTGGATGCCCTCAAGAACCTCAAGACCCTGCTGCCGGCGCTCGACCTCACGATCATCGACGGTGTGTCGCACGCCGGCATCGTGACGCGCCCCGAGCTCCCCGCGAAGCTGCGCGCGTTCATCGACTCGCATCGCATCTCACCGTAGCAACGGTACGTCGTCGGGGCGTCTCGCCACGTGTCATGGCAACTGGACAGTGGGGCGCGAGCGTGCGAGGTTTGCCGTCCGCCAGACACTCGGTACGACCGCAGGCCTGCGCTGGAGATTGTAAGACCATGAAGCGCATTGCTGCGTCGATGGCGGCGCTGGCGACGATCGTGTGCGCCGCGACGTGTTCGGAGTCCCTCGCCCCTACGGGCGATGTTGCCGTGCTGATCTCGGAGCGATCCCCCTGGCCTCGGACGCTCGCCGTCGCCGAGCTCGCGACGATCGCCGCATCCGTGAACGACGACGCCGGCCACTCCGTGCTCGGCGTCGACCTTACCTGGGAAACCAGCGACTCGACGATCCTCACCGTCGCGCGGGTGGCGAACGGCGGGCCCGGCGCCGCGGAGCTCGCAGCGGGATTGTCGGCCGTGGTCAGCTCGCACGGGCCGGGCGAAGCGGAGCTCATCGCGCGCATCGCTCGGGCGGGATTCGCACCGACGGAGCTGCGCGTGCCGGTCGTGGTGAGTCCGCGCGGCGAAGATACGCTCGTGACCGTCAGTCTCTTCGACACGCTGCGGATCGATCTCGAGCACGCCGATACCGCGGTGTGGCACGGCGCAACGGTCACGTGGCAAACCAGCGATCCATCGATCGTGAAGGTGCTCGCCGTGGCGTGCGCCGATTTCTGCGCACGGCTCGCGCCATACAAGAGTGGTGCGGCGCAAATCACCGCGACGGTGAACGGCGGGCGCGTCGGCCGGCGTGTGTTTCAGCTGCCGGTGAACGTCGCAGCGCTTCGCGTTTCTGAGAGTCCGCCGTGGAAACACTTGCTCAGCGTCGGCGAAACCGCGCAGCTGGGACTCGAGGTGCGCGACGCGCACGACCGCGTCGTCACGACTCCGCATATCGACTGGCGCTCCACCAACTCCGCCGTCGATGTCGACGCCTTTGGCCGGGTAACCGCGCAGCGCGTGGGTGGTGCCGAGATCATCGCCAACGTGGGCGATCCGGAATTCACGACCACCGAATACCGGAACGTGGTCAACGTCGGCGGACTCAATGTGACTCGCCAGGGAGTGTGGCCCGCGAGACTCACGGTGACGGACACGTCGAACGCGTTCCGCGTTTCGGTCACCGACGCGCAGGGCCAGCCGATCGCCAATCCGAACGTGGTGTGGTCCTCGACCAATCCCGCCATGCTGACAGTCGACGCTGCGACCGGGCGCGTGATTGCGTTCAACGAGGGCGGAGCGGAAGTCGTGGCAAGCGTCGGAGTTCCCGGTTTTCCACCGACAGAATTGCACCAGCCCGTTGCGGTGGTTCCGTTGCGTGTCGTTCCCGTTCAGAAGTGGCCCGATACGCTGACCGTGACCGATACGTCGTCGGGGTTTGGTGTGGTGGTACTCGATGCAAACAACAATCCGCGCTCTGTTCCGGTGCGATGGAGCTCGACCAACACGTTCGCGTTCACCGCCGACGCTGCGACGGGAAGAGCCATTGCGCTCAATCAGGGCGGAGGGCAGATGGTCGCGTCCATCGGCGCTGCACCGTTCCAGGTGTCGGAGCTTCGCGCGTCGGTCGCCGTGCTGCCACTTCAGATTGTCGAGCTGCCGAGCGCCTGGCCGAGCTACGTCAACCTCACCAACGACACGACGGTGCGCGTGGTCGTGCGCGATGCGTTTGGCAAGGTGCGGAGCGGCGTGACGCTCGAGTGGCGTTCTACGAATACGTCCGTGTTTGGCGTGAGCCCCACGGGCACCGTCACGCCGCGCCGCGTCGGCGAGGCGGAGCTCGTCGTCACCGCAGGGGCCGCGCCATTCCAGGTTGCGGAGCATCGCGCGGCGCTCCAGGTCCATCTCAAGTGGCGGTCAATCAACGGCGGGTGGACGCATACGTGCGGCCTTTCGGTCACCGAACCTGCAGGTTATTGCTGGGGGAGCAACCGATTCGGTGAGCTTGGAACGGGATCACCGCTTGGAAGCGTCAGCCTCCTGCCGCGTGCGATTGCGTCCGTGCTGCAATTCGAGGAGCTCGAAGCCGGCGGAGACTCGCTTCGCATCGCCGGCGCGTTTGGCCCGCACGGGCCCGAAGCCCATTCGTGCGGCAGACTCGGTAATACCGTGCAATGCTGGGGCGCGGCATTCAGCAGCCAGATCGGTGACGGCGTCGAGGCATGTCAGGTCGCATTCGGCACGGTGACGTCCTGCACACGCACGCAGCCGGTGACGATCATCGACAATGCGCAGTTCGGTACCACGACGAACGCGAACGTGTTTCGCGTGACGGCAGGCGGAAGATCGTCGTGCGCCGTGCTTCGGATCGGCATCGTTGGAGATCCGTACCTCACTTGCTGGGGGCTCCAGGAAGCGAGGTCGGGGCCGGGCTTTCCACCACCGCCCCAGCTGCCGGGCTTCGGCGTTGCTCCCGCCGCGTCGGGTTTCTTTGCGCCGCCGGCTGGGAACGCTGCGACCATGGTCATTGCGGGAGGCGCCCACGTCTGCCGCGCAACAGAGTTGATCGGGTTTAACGGGATCATTTGCTTCGGCAACAATGACTTCGGGCAGGCGGGCGGAACCGATGCGCACATTCTCGACATTCAGGGGCACGCCGTGTTCATCCCGCAGTTGGCCGATCCGGCCTTTGCAAGCGCGGGTTCGCGCCATTCCTGCGTCATCGACTTTGGCGTGCTGTGTTGGGGATCGAATTTCCATGGACAGCTCGGCGCTCCGACCCCCGTCGATCCCGCGTGCGGCGCGGATTTCTGCAGCCGTGCGCTGGCGGTGTCATTGCCGGAGGGGGCGATCGCCGTGAGCGCCGGCGGCGAGCACACGTGCGTGATTGGGACTTCCGGGAACGCGTATTGCTGGGGTTCGAACCAGTTCGGGCAGCTCGGCGGCACATCAGTCGGCGGCCCGACGCCGGTGCTCGTGTCGGGAGGCCTGCACTTCGCGAAGATCAATGCGGGCTTCGATCACACGTGCGGCCTCACACCAGATGGCAGCGCGTATTGCTGGGGCAGGAACGACCAGGGTCAGCTCGGCGACGGCACGCGGATCAACCGATCGACGCCCGTACGGGTCAGCGATCCGCAGTAGTCGATCAGGCCGCCCGGCACCGCGTTTGTAAGCGTTTTGACTGAACGCGGCATCTATCAGGGTATGCGAACAGTGCTCGTCGCCGGTGCACTCCTCGCCGCTCCACTGGCGGCGCAGTCGCCTGCGAGCGTGACCTACACACTCAGCGTCGACTCCGCGTCGAGCGGCGTGGACGTCATCATGCGCGTGCGCGCGTCCGCGAGAGAGTTTCGGCTCGCGATGGTCGCGCACACCGAGTACGACGACGAGTACTGGCGCTACGTGACGGGACTGCGCGGCGAGTCGAACGGTACCGCCCTGACGATTTCGCGAGCGGACAGCAGCGAGTGGCGCGTGAGCGGTCCCGGGGGCGACGCCACCTTCCGATACCACGTGGCGTTTCCATCGGCGGCGCGCGGACAGCAGGAAGCGTGGAAGGCGCACCTCACCCCCACAGGCGGGCTGATCGGCGGGCCACACTCGTTCCTCTATGTGGAAGGCGCCGAACGGGTGCCGCTCACCGTCGATGTCCGCGTCCCCGCCCCGTGGCGGATCGTGACTGGACTCGATTCGGTCGCCGCGCACCAGTACCGCGCATCCGGCATCGAACAACTCGTCGATTCGCCGATGCTCGTGGGGGCCGTTCGCCGCTTCCCGTTCGACATCGCCGGCGTTCCGCATACCATCAATTACCTCGGCCACCCGGGCGGCGCGCAGTTCGACACCGCGGCGCTCGTGAGCCGCGTTCAGCAAATCGCGCATGAAACCGAGCGCATGTTCGGCTCCATGCCGTACCGCCGATACGAGTTTCTGTTTGAAGACGGCAGTTACGGCGGCCTCGAGCACGTGAACTCGGTTACGATCGGCAGCAACAGCACGAACCTCGCGGCCAACATCGACGGGTTACTCCTGCAGATCGCGCACGAGTACTTCCACACCTGGAACGAAGTGCACCTCAGGCCGGAGAGCTGGATCGGCGTTCGGCACACTGCGCCGCAGCCGACCGGTGAGCTGTGGTGGAGCGAGGGGGTCACGATCCATTACGCTGAGCTGATCCTCCGGCGGGCCGGATTGCACACGGATGACTCGACGCGGCTCGCGCGGGCGGAGGCCGTGATCGCGTCGTACTTGTCCAATCCCGGACAATCTCTGGTATCACCCGACGCGGTGAGCCGTGCGTTCAACAAACCCGCGACGGTCACGGGCGATTACGCGCCGAGCATGTTCACGCAGGGCGAGGCGCTCGCGATCGTGCTCGATCTCATGATTCGCGACGGCAGCGGCGGCACGCGCACGCTCGACGATGTGATGCGCTCGCTCACGAGCCGGTTCTCGATCGAGCGCGGGTTCGCCGGTAGCGACGTCGAGCACGCGGTGAGCGACGCGTGCTCGTGCAACGCGAAACCGTTCTTCGACGAATACGTGCGGTCGGCGCACCCGCTGGATTTCGCGCGGTGGCTTGCGACCATCGGCGTCACCATGACCGCGACGCGCACGCGAGCGCTGAACCGGGATGGGACGCCGGCGCCCGACGGTCGCCTGTATCCGATCACCGGCGCGGATTCGGCGATCCTGCTCAAGGTCTGGTCCCCTCAAACGCTCTGGGGGCGTGCGGGCTTGCACACCGGCGACCGCGTGGAATCGCTCAACGGCCAGCGCATCACCGACCAGGCTACGTTCCGCCGCGTGATCGGCACGCTCCGCATCGGCGACACGGTGCGCCTCGTCGTGTGGCGCGGAACTGAGCGTATCGAAAAGGCGATTGTGGTCGAAGGCTACGATCGCGTCACCGTCCGCCTCGAGCGAGCTCCCGGAGCGGCGCCGGCACGGCGCGCCGCGTTCGCAACCTGGGCAGCGGGCCGCTGACTACTTCGCGGCCAGCTCGATGAGGTGGATCCGCATCCTGTTGAGATCAGCGGGTGAGTAGTACCGTCCATCGGCCACCACCGCGACGGTGCTCAGCGTGTTCGAAATGTCGACGAGCGGGTTGCGCGCGAGCACCACGAAATCCGCGATCTTGCCCTCGGTGACCGTGCCGAGCTCCGCTTCCTTTCCGAGGAAGATCGCCGGGTTGATCGTGGACGTCTGCAACGCCTGGAGCGGCGTGAGTCCGCCGCGGACGAACAGCTGCAGCTCGCGGTGCACACTCGGTCCCGGCACGAGGTCGAAGCCGGCGGGTGCATCGGTGCCCGCGAGCAGCGGAACCTTGAGATCATACAGCTTCTTCACGAAGGCGAGCCTGCGGTCAATGCGTTGTTCGCGCGCACGCAACGCCGAATCGGTGCCGGCAACCTGCGTCACCGAGGTGCGCAGCCAGCCCGCGATCTGGTTTTTCGGCCAATAGGGGATGCCCGGGTCCGTCGCAAAGTCTGCCGCATAGTTGAGGCTGTGGAACATCGTCGGGCACTGCCACAGGTGCAGCCGCGAGAGCTCCTTGATGAGCGCGGAATTCGTGTCGCTCACGCCAATGAAGTGCTCGAAGCTGTACTGATGCGCCGCGGCGGCTTCGAGGCCCGTGATCGCGTTCGGCACGTGCCCCTCGAACTTCAACCCGACTTTCGCGGCCTCGTCAGCGATCGCGAAATAGGCGTCGCGCGGCACGAGGGACTGCACCTTGAGGTGATCGACGCCCCGCTGCTTGAGCATGCGCACCGCGGCGCGAGCCTCTTCGGCTGTCCCCACCTTGATCGCGGCGGCATAGCGCGTCTCCGGCCCGTCGAGCATGGGCCCCGACGCCATGATCCGCGGCCCGATCAGCTGGTGCGCCGCGATGCTGTCGCGCGCGGACAGAATCGCGTCGAGGTTGCTCCCCATGTCGCGAATGCCGGTGATGCCACTCACGATGAAGAGCGGAAACATCGTCTCGCTCGTCGAGTGAAAGCGCGCGGTGTCGTTCGTGAAGTAGGCGTGGATGTGCATGTCCCACATGCCGGGGATCACGAATCTCCCCGTACCGTCGAGCGTCGCCGCGGCCTTCGTCGCCGCCGTCGAGTTCAGGATGCGCGCAATGCGCGTTCCTTCGACGACAATCGTCTTGTGCGGCAGCAGCTTGCCGTTCGTGACGTCGACGATGGTGACGTTGTCGATGGTGACCGCGGACGGTTGCGGCCTGGTAAACGGCGTAAACGACGATGTGAGAAGAACAGCCGCGAGCAGGGCAAGGCGCATGGGCGGAGTGGGGGCGGAGTCGTGCGGCTGAAGTTACCGGGTGCGCTCCCGCGTGCACATCACGGCGTTATCCGGAACGCCGAAAGCGCTCGCTCCAGCACCTCGTCCTTGCCGGCGCGAATCCCCGCGAGTGTCGGTACGATCGGAATGTCCGGAGACACACCGACCGTGTGGTACGCGGTCGTCCCGTCGTGCCGTGTCACGCGCATACCGGTGAAGGTGATCCCGAACCCGCCCGGCACGGAGAAACTTGCGACGTTCCCGTTCGCGCCGGCCGTCGTGCCGCCGATGATCGTGCCGAGCTTGTAGTCGCGAACATAGCCCATGACGGACTCGGCATAGCTGATGGCGCGCCCGTCGGTCATGAACACCACCTGCCCACCGATGTGCGGGTTGGCCGGCTTGAGGTTCCAGGTCATGTCCTCCCACGCGGCGGCCTCTCCGAACGGTCGCGAGAACCTCGGCACGTGCATCCATCGATCCGTCGCGTTTTCAGGACCGCTCATGAGGTACGGCAGCACCGCGAAGCCGGCATCGGTGGGGTAGCCGCGCATGTCGAAAATCACTCCGCGCCCTGACGCGAGCGCGCCGATCATCGGCGTCAGCTCCGCCGCGGAAACGCGTGTCAGGTCCACGTACCAGATACCCGGTCTGATCTGCGTGATCTTGTCGGGTCTGGTTTCGGCCGCGCGTTCGCTCAGACGGGTGCACGACAGTTTCGCGTCGCGTGCGACGCCGTTGGGCGCCTCGATCCTGAGGGTCACATCCGAGTCCATGCGGCAGGTCGCGAGCGCCGCTTCGGCGCGGGCGCGCTGCCACTGCAGCGTTCCCGACGCCAGCTGGATTTCCTTGTTCATGCGCGCCGATGCAGGCGTGCCGTTGATGGCGGTCACGACGGACCCGACGGGGACGCCGGGCTCGTTGCTCGCAGTGACGACCAGCTGTTGGTCGAGGATCCTGAATTGCAGCGGAAGCAGTGCGACGCCCCCCGCCCCAGAAAGATCGCGGACACTCCCGTGGCCGTCGTGCAGGTCAGCCACAACCGTGCGCACGGCATCCAGATGTGCGTCGCGTGTTGTCGGCGCGCTGAACGCGGCGTCGAGCTGCGGACGAAGGCGTTCGTCCCAATTGATCGTGAGATCGCCCCAATACGGCGAGAAATGTCTGAATACGTTCCATGTGACGATTGCGTCGGCCACACGCGAATCGACTTCATCGCGCGCCGATGCATTCGTGTTGGCGAGCTCGGCACGCAAGCCGGCGATCGCAGGCAGTTCGACACGTGCGTCGGCATCCGTCAGCGACAGCGGTACGCGCGCCTTGAGGCCGCGCGCAAGCTCGACATCAACGGCTGCACCGGTGATCGGCGTTTCCAGCTCGTCGGCCGGCCCGGCGGGCGCTGTACCCGCCCCGGAGGTGGCACTCGCTGCCGTGACCCGCGTGAAGGCGCCGCCGCGCGCGCCACCCGATGGGACGCGCGTGTACGACGCCGAGCCGTAATGCGAAAGACCTTCGTCCGACGTCACGACGGGCTTCCACTCGCCGCCATCCTCGCGCACTTCGACGTTGATGCCATCCAGATCGAAGCGCTGCGCACCGACGGCCAGCACACCGAACATGACGCCTTCCGCGTTTGCGGCAACGCGGCCTTCAATGACGTACTCGCGCCAGACCGTGTCGCGCACCGGCCTGTCTTCCATGTTGTCGAAGAACCCAACCGCTGTCCCCGGCAGGTCGACGCGCATCCACATCCCCGTCCAGCCCGCCGCGCTGGGATCGGCCACCCGCAGCAGCCCGCGCATGCGGATGGCCTTGCCACGCAGCGACGCCCCCGGCAAGGCCTGCGTCATCGTTGCGGACATCCCGGTGGACTGTGCCCGCACCGGAACTGCACGGTTCGTTCGCTTGGAGCTGTACGGCCCGGGAATGCCCTGAGTGATTCCGGGGCCGTGGTAGTGCCACGCGACGAGCGACGCGTCACGCTTGCCCTCGGGCCGCTTCGGCGACAGCGTCGGGCCGATAACGATGCCGGGGCCAAGCGGCAGAAAGAGCACCTTTAATGCCTGCTCGAGCTCGGCCGGCGTGCTCGCGGTCCGCACGCGGCGCACACCGTCGATGGCGAAGCGGTCCCAGTCGAGCGCCGCCGCCGCGTCACCCGGATAGAACCACCGCGCGACGCCGTAGAGCCGCGCGAACGCGACGACGTTCTCGACCTGTAGTTGTTGCGGCGTTTGCTGCTGCGCGGACGCCTGCCCAATCGCGCCCGCGAGGGCGATGAGAGTGAGCAGTCGTTTCATGCCTGAGAACCTTGCACGCCCTGGCTGGATGCGCCAGTGCACTCCATCAGTTAACAGCTACAAACGCTCCCATCCGTGGCCTTGCGTAACT
>Ga0134121_10002804_pt1 | contig 14804 bp, 8 predicted proteins | sample KB301_FD_96463 | JGI IMG/M metagenome (GOLD analysis project Ga0134121, IMG submission 96463) | Terrestrial soil microbial communities without Nitrogen fertilizer from Kellogg Biological Station, Michigan, USA - KB3-0-1 | ecosystem: Environmental > Terrestrial > Soil > Unclassified ... | reverse complement strand
TGCGCCTCGCGCAAGAAGCGCTGGAGCAAGACGTCACGGGTGCGCAACCGCTCATGGAGCACCTTGACGACGACCGTGCGGCCGAGCGCTGGCTGCTCGCCGCGATACACGTTGGCGAACCCGCCCTGGCCGATCCGCTCGAGCAGGATGTAGTCTCCAACGTTTCGACCATACCGCTCGTCTTTTTCTGCCATGGTGGATTGCTCGTTATGGAGGTGTCAGTGCGGTGAGCTTGGCGACGCGTAGGTGTCACGGTTCGACGTGCATTGGCAGCTTGCGCCGCCCGATCCAGCGCGATAGCGAGACGGGGGCCATGCCGAGGCGCGCCGCCGCGTCGCTGAGGTTGCGCGCCTCGCGGATCGCGACCAGCCGGAGCGTGGCCTTCTCGATGTCGGGCAAGCATGACGCGGAGTGCATCCGCACCCAGTTGCGATCAGCCGGCAGGAAGCCGGTGCGCGGCGCGCGGAGTTCCATGATCGCATCCTGCGCGTACTCCGTGATGATCTGATCGATCTCGTCGGAGCGTGAGCTGAGCGGCGGGATGGTGACGGCGAGGTACTCCTTGTACTCGTCGGTTGCCTGGGCACAGATGATGAGCCGGACCTGCGGGCGTGGAACGCGGAGCGCGGTGACGATGGTGCTGAAGTCCTTCGGGAGTCGCGGGCTCCGCACGCACAGCGAGCCACCCGTTGCCGCTTCGAACGCGGACATGCCGGTCTCGTAGTTCTCGGGCGAGCGGACCGTCGCCTTGCTCTGACGGCGCCGCGGATCGCAGACGACGAACGGCTGATCGACGCCGAACGCCCGCCGGTGAATCGCGCGTGCGATCGGCACGAGGTCCCCATCGCCGCGCAGCATGAGCCCGGTGCGGCGGGTCGCGGCCATGCGGATCGCGCGCAGCGCGCGATCGATCACCTCGATGCATTCACTCCGCCATCCGAGGAGCCGCGAGAGAAACTCGCGTAGCTCGATCGAGCGGCTGCTCTCCGCGATCAGCGTGAGGCCGCCGATGCCAATCTCGTCGCCGGCCACGAGCTCGAGCTTGCTGCAACGTGCACCATCGAGTCGGATCCCGTTCTTGCTGCCGAGATCGTGAAGCAGCCACCGGGTCACGTCGCTCACCAAGGAGGCGTGCAGCCGAGAGGTTAGTCCGGTGAGATCGTGGAGCTGGAGCGTACAGGTTTCGGCGGAGCCAATCGACAGGTTGGCCAGACCGATTGCCGGTGGTGGTGGCAGCACGTGAATGATGTCAGTTCCCCATTGGCGCAGGCGGATGACGCGATCGTCGATTGACCACTCGCGTACAACGATGTCCGTATTCGTCGAATCCGCCGTCATGAGCCGTGAGGCCATCACCAGGGCCGAGGGCCGAGGAGCTCGCCACGGCACTACAGAACACGAGATCACGCCGAGTGGAAAGGGGTGTCTCAGGAATGCGTATTGGAGCCGATTTCGTGTGACACCTCGCAGCGCGCCGCGAGCCTACAAGTGGGCGGAATCATGTCCACGAGGTCTCTCTTGCGTGTCTCGCGATCCGCGTCACTCTGCGGATCTCGCGAGACAGGCGAGCTTCCAGCCTCCAGCTATTCGTCGCGGCCGAACAGTGGCAGCCCAAGCCCGACACGGTCAAAGCGCCGGCTCAGGGCATGGTGCGAGATCCCGAGCGACTCTGCGGCGGGGCGCAAACCACCCAAGGTTACGTGCGCCATGATCGCATCTGCGATCTCGCGCAGTTCGTCGAAGTTGTTTGGTCAGTGATAGGCCTTGAGCGCGTCCTGGTTCGCTGGCGTCAGATCGGCGACGCGCAGGGAGAACGCACGCTCCCCGAACCGTCGATCCAGAAGCTTCTCGATCTCGCCACTTCGGTACGCGAGGGGGCGCACCGGAACGTGTTGCATCAGCTCCACCCTGGCATTAGATAACGCGCGCTGCGCGACATCCGGACTCGACGCGAGCGCGAGGAGTCGAACGCCAAAGCTCGCATCGAACAGCATCGATGCGAAGTGCGGATCGAGCGGCGCCTCCTCGTTCCCGAGTGGAAGGATCAGCGAGGTCTTGGAGGCTTGCCGTACCAGCGCAACCTGAGCTGCGCGCTCCTGGGGCACAGCGGCAACCTCCACGGGTGGTCGGCTCCGGCGCAGCGACATCGCGTGAACCGCCCGTGCGAGGCGGTCGAGATCGCACCCCGTTTCCCCGGTGAACAGCAGTGGCCCCGAGCCGGTAGCCGCTTGGACCATGACCCAGTCCGGGCACCGGGCCGCTCCTGATCCAACAACCTCGAACAAGGTGGGACGATGCTGCCGCATCTCCTCATTGAGACAGACGAACGTCATCGGCCGCGCCGTGAACATGTCCCCGGGACTTAGATCGGCCGACCCTTCCAGCTTGCGCCCCCGCACGAACGTCCCATGCGAGCTATCCAGGTCGTGTAGCCGCAGCTTGTGCGCACGCCGCTCCAGGAGGTAGTGACGGGCCGACAGCCCTCGGCCCGGGATCGAGATGGTGCACTTGCTCGATTCGCCGATGCTGAACTCGGTGATGTCGCGACGCAGCTCCCAATCGCCATCGATGTCGTACTCGCAGATAGCCGTGGTCGGATCTGGGCCTGCATCCCACCCGACGAAGCGATCATCGGGCGGCGGTGGCGTTCGCGTGGGGGTCACGCGCCCGGAGGAGTGTGGTGTCATCGAGGCGGCGGCGCTACAGCCGGGCGTGCTGGGAACGGCGGGCGGCGCTGACATACGGCGCGATTTGTCGGTGGGATCCATGGGATTAGAGAGCACTTCGGGGCGGGCTGCTGCAAGGGGTGTCTCGCCGATCGCTTCATTTCGGCATTTCGTGAGACACCTCAGGCGCTGTGGTGACTCTGGATCAAGGCGTTATCGCTGGGTCGAGCGGGCTGGCTTACACAAGCGGTATCCGGAGTGTCTCACGATAGCGGTCTCGGCCGCGGATCTGCGGACACCCCTCCCACGAACAGCTTTCGCTTGGTTTCGGCGTCAAGGCTGCGGCGGCTCGATGAGCTGCGGCATAGAAATGCGCCGACGAAATCTCCCCGGGGATTGCCTGGTTGGCGTAGGCTGTGCGCCGAGATGGGGACATTCTCCGAGCGAACATCGGAGTTGCGGCTGTGGTGATGTATATTGCGCTGAGCGGTCTTCTGGTCCCGAAACAGTTCGACTTCGGGATCGCCCGGGGTCTCCACGGAGGAGCCAACGCTGATGGCTGATCGCGATCTCTTGGGGGCCACGCTGGGCCCGTACATCGTGCGCGAACTGATCAGGGAGGGCGGATACGGGGCGGTATATCGCGCAGAGGAGCCGGCGCTGGAGCGCGATGTAGTGGTGAAGGTACTGCATGAGCGCCGGAACGACAGCGACTCGCGCGAACGATTCCTGCGCGAGGCGAAGCTCGCGGCACAACTCGACCATCCTTACGCAGCGCACGTCTATGCCTTCGGAGCCGAAGACGACGGCCGGCTGCTCTGGATCGCGATGGAACGGGTGCGGGGCGTTCCGTTAGATGTCTGGCTGGACAGACACGGACCGATGTCGCCCGAGCAGTTTGGTCCGTTCTTCGAGGGCCTCTGCGAGGTCGTCCACTTCGCGCACAAGCAGGGCATCATCCACCGCGACCTGAAGCCGTCAAACATCATGGTGGTTGAGTGCGAGGGGCGCCCGCTGCCCAAGCTCCTCGACTTCGGGATCGCCAAGTGGCACCGCCATCCCCAGGTAGCGCCCGATCCTGGCTCCGACGAGGATCTCGACCCCGACCACGCTGCCCTGAAGACCGATCGCCTGCCGGTCCGGCCGCGTCGCGCTCGGCGGACCGGCGGCTGTCATGATTCGGACAGCAGGCGTCAGCTCACGCCGCCGGGTGAGTGCCTTGGCTCGCCTGCGTACATGGCTCTCGAGCAGTGGGTCGGCGCCGACGCGGTCGGGTCCGAGGCCGATATTTATGCGCTCGGCATCATCGCATGCGAGATGTTGACGGGGCGTCGGCTGTTCGTCGCGAACCGGACGGCCGACTACTTCGACCAGCACATACGCGCGTCCGCACTGCGCCTCGGCGACGGTTTCCCTCCGGCCCTCGATCTGGTCATCCAGTGCGCGCTCGACAAGGATCCCCGGGCTCGCCCTGCTACCGCGCTGGAGCTGGCCTCGGAGCTGCGGAGGGCGCTGCGCCAGATCAAGCGGGAGCAACTCCGAGCCGCGGCGCAGCAGTGGTTCGATCAGGACGCGGCGCCGGGCCTGCTGTGGGGGGCCGACGTGCTGGAGGAAACCCTGCGCAGCGTGCCCCAGGAAACGCTCAGCCCACTGGAGTGCTCGTTCGTCGCTGCGAGCCAGCGGCGGATCCTGCATGCCCACCGGATCCGGCGATCGCTCGTCTCGCTCGCCGCAGTGAGCGTGCTTGCAGCGGTCGCGTTTTACTTGGTGTTGCGAGCCGACACGGCCGAGAAGCTTGCCAGACAGGCTGAGGTCGAAGAAGGCCGCCAGGCGCTGCTTCACGGCGAGTCCAGCGAAGCGGTGCGCCACCTCGAGACGGCATATCAGCGCGGGGACCATTCGCCGGAGGTGGCATTCATGCTTGCCCGAGCGCTGCAGCCACGCATGTCCGAGCTCGCGCGCTTCACGAGTAGCTCAGGGCGCGTGTGGTCAGCAATGTTCACGCCCGATGGTAAACGGGTGCTCACGACCGATGACAAGAGCGCGCGGATGTGGGACGCGGTATCTGGCCAACTGCTGTTCACGATGAGCCACGGCGACACGGTGTATCGGGCAATATTCAGTCCGGATGGCTCCAGGATCATCACCGCCGGAGGGGATGGCAGCGTCCGGATTTGGAACGCGGCGACCGGCGCTCCGATCCGCAAGCTGACGTCTCCGCCGTCAGGCACAAAGCAATGGCGCTACTCCATGGTTGCGGTGTCATCGCACCTCGTAGCAGCGATCGACATGATAGGCAGGGTCGCGCACGTCTGGGATGCAGAGACGGGAACGCAGATTGTTGAGCTTACCGAGTTGGCCAATGACGCATCGGAGAAGGCTTCGCTCGCGTTCAGCCCGGATGGCCAATGGCTCGCGACGACTGGCGGCGATGACGTGCAGGTGTTTGACACCTCGACATGGCGGCGGGCGGTTACGATCGCTGGGCCGCGCGTTCGTAGCCTGAGCTTCGATCCGACAGGCCCGCGCCTTGCGGTTGGGACCTACGACGGTGTTGCCTCGATTTGGGAGATCCCGAGTGGCGTGCGCGTCCGATATTTACGTGACGCGGGATCGTCTGTCGATGTCGTTGCGTTTTCGCGTGATGGCGTACTCATCGCTGCGGGGAGCCGCGATGGCACGGAACAGGTGTGGGACGCGGCCTCGGGCGGTCTCCGGACCGAGTTTAACTCGCATCATGACAAGATCTATGCAGTCGAGTTCTCCCCATCCGGCGATCTCATGCTCTCTGCCGGAGCAGACGGCGCGGTCGTCACCTCGAACGTCGCAACAGGGATGCCCGTTGCCAGGCTCGAAGGTCCCAAGTCCCTCGTCATCGCCGCTCACTTCGATCCGGAGTCGCACCGCGTCGTCGGCGCGTCGTGGGACGGTACCGCCCGGGTATGGGACGCTGCTTCGCCGTATCGCCGCTGGGATTCGCCGCAGATCGGCGCGGAATGCGACACGGAGGAGAGTCTGGTCCCCGATCAGCGGTTCATCGCGCTTAGCTGCCGGAACCATGGCACCCACATCTGGGACACCGGGCGTGACATGCTGCTTGCAGAGCTGCCAGGCGTAACCACCGTTGAGGGAAACTACTCCTCGGCGCTTCCAGCGCTGACTGCCACCGGCGACCGAGCCGCGATTGCCCGTGGCAATACCGTGGAGGTCTACGCGCTGCCCAGTGCCCAGCTCCTTCGCGCAATCGCCCTCCCGGCGGCAGTCAACGCGGTTGCGTTCGCCCCCGCAGGCCACGACCTGATCTGCGGTGCAGTCGACGGTTCGCTCCGGATCACGCATGATGAGGGTGAGCCGATCGCGCTGCCGACGGCACCCGCTGGGATCGATGCTGTGGCCATCCTCCCCGACGGCCGGGTCGTGGTGGCCGATGCCGGTGCTCGACTCCGAGTCATTAGCCCGGACGACAATGCACTGCTGATGAACGTCGCAGCGCCATCCCGTGTGAGATTGCTGCGGCCATCGCCGGATGGTGCACGGGTGATTACCATCTCGACCACGAGAGAGCAGGCCCCGCCGGTGCTGTGGGATCTCGACCAGCATCGGCTCGTCGCCCATCTCGACGGCCACGTTGGCCGGGTGTTTACGGCGCGCTTCGTGGGCGGCGGACACGAGATCCTCACGGCTGGGGCCGACGGAACGGCGCGGCTGTGGGACGCCGCAACCGGTAGCCCCCGCCAGAGCTTTCGCGGAGATTCACATTTCTTGGTGGATGCGACGCTTGCTCCTGACGGGTCGGTAGTCGTTGCGGGCGGTAGCGATGGGTTCCTGCGGTTCTGGGACAGGTCGAACGGACGCTTGCTGTGGAAGCTGCAAGCGCACAGATCCTACGTCATCGGAGTGCATTACGAGGGCAACGACCTGGTCACGCGGGGCTTCGCCGGAGATGTCGCACGTTGGGCGCTGCCACCGCCGGGCAGGGTTATCGAGGCATGCCAGGCCACCACCTGCGCATCGGCGGTGACCGCAGGGAAATAGCCATCCAGCGACTCGGTGCGCTATTCTAGGACGATGAAGAGATCGACGCTCAAGCTCGTGATCCGTCGCGAGACGCTCCGGGTACTCACGGAATTGGATCTCGTCCGGGCTGCTGGCGGCAACGCGGACGCACAACAGGTGGGCACGGGCGGCCCTGAAACTGGATGTCCATTCGTCCAAGCTGCCGCGCAACCTCCCAAGCCGTAGCGGTAGAGGGCGCCACTGCTCGAAGCACCAGAGCAGATGGCCGCGTCCTAGAACTGCCGGTGCGACCTCGGCATCCAGCGCCCCGCTTGATCCGGGCGCCTGATTGGCTCTGCGACCGCGCAACCCAGCTTGGCATGGATCCGCGCGATCTGGTCAGCGATGACGCTCGCGTGCGCGACGTGCGACGTGATCGACCGCTGGTACGCGTTGAGCTGCGTGCGTGTCGTGACGCCTCCGGAGCATGTCACCAGGCCTTGGCACGTAGGGTTCCGTCATCCAGCGCTCGTCCCTCTCGCTTTGCTACCTGGCGAGCTGACAAGGATTCAGCTAGGGCGCGCGACCCAAGAAGTACCCAATGAGCGCAACGGGCAAATCCGCGCGCAGGTTGGGAGGGTGCTCGGGTGCCTGATCTCCGACGACGTTGGGCCCGGCGCCCGTTGGTTGGAAGCCTTTGCACCCGGGAAAAGTTTCGGCGAAGTCAGGGGGCATATCCACGGCCAAGTTTCGACCAAGTCCCGCGCCATCGAGGGCAAGTCGCGCAGGCTTGCGCTCGGGGCAGACCTCGCCGGCCCCATGCCGGTGACCCTCGTGTGAAATCAGGCATGTATAAAATAGTTAGTAAAAAGTGGATCAGCGACGGTCGGAATGCCCCTGCTCGTCGACAGTAGATATATAGGAGGCCCGCGCAACGCTCGGACCGTACGCGGATCACACCGCGCCTCGCGTGATCAAGGAGATCACGTGGTTGTGAAATTGTCGCGCGAAAGAGCAGGGGGAGCGTGAGCAAACGCCCTCCTGTTCGGAAGTACAAAGTAGGAGGCCGAGATGTCCGAGCTGGCGTTCAATCTGAATGGGGAGCCGTTCGAGGTTCCTGGCACGGCAGTCGCGTGGCGGGTGCGGAGGCTCAAGACCAGGGGGGCGCCGGAGGTACTCTATGGGCGCGAAGGGACCCCGCTGGTCCTGCCGATCGACGCCGACATGGACGACCTGCGGCGCGAAGTCCGCAGCGAAGGCCGCTACCGGCTCGATCCTGTCGATGACCGCAACCGGACGATCGCCGACGCTCCCGCCGGTTACGTGTGCATCCACGCGAGCGAGCCCACGGTGGTACCGGCGCCGCTCACGCGCCCGGTCGTACCGGCCGCCGATCACGTGCTGCTCGAGGCGATGCGCATGAACACCGAGCTGGCACGCACGATCGTCGACAAGTTCCCGCTGATGCTGGACTCCGCCGCCGCTCTGGTGCGCGCGGCCGGCGACGCCGGTATGACCACGCGCCCACCGCACGTGGTGCCGGAGCTCCGCGAGGAGGTGGAGGACGACAACGGGCCGGAGACCCAAGACTCCACCCCGAAAGCGGCCGGATGGAGCGAGCTGCTTCAGACGCTCGCCCCGATGATCGTGCCCGTGATCTCGGCCGCATTTGCCAGCGGTAAGCTCCAGATCCCCGCCGGCGTGGGGGCGCTGTTCGGCTCCCGGCGTGCAAGTGCCGGGGCCAGCGCAGCAGGAACCCACACGGCGAGCACGCCGAACGCTGGGCCAACGCCAGGTCCGCGCGGCACGGCACCGGCACGGAGCGGGGCCTCGGGGACCTACGAACCATCCGTGAGCTCCGGGAGGCAAATACGTCTCGTGCAGCGCCGGACGAGATCTTGGCGACGCCCACGCCGGCTTGCGGCGTGGTGCAGGTGTCACCACCGGCGCTCGAGCTTGCAACGACCAACGCACCGACTACGGAGCCGAGCCCCGATCTGCCAACGCTCGATTCGGCGGCGTTGGCGAACTTCAGCGCGATCCAGCGAGCGCTGACGTCCAGGGAGAGCATGCTGGTGCGTGCGCTCGCCGCCGAACTGTCGCCCGCCGAGCGGCGTACCTGGTTGGCCGAGCTGCAAAGGCTGTCGGTTCCGGCCGCTGTCGCGAAGATCCGTGCGGTGCTCGGGACGGACGCGGACACCACCGGCGCGGCGCCTCCGAACGATCGCCGCAACGCTGCAGAGCCGCCGCTCGGCGCGACGGGCGAGGCGATACAGCTCCCGCGCGCGGCCACGGACGCGCTTGATCTCACCGCCGCTGCGCCTCGCTGCGCCATGGATAACCAGGACACCCAGATGCTTTCGCCGGGGTTCGAGATGGTTCAGGACACCCAGTTCACCCAAGTACCCCGGGACGTCAAGGTGATGCACGACGTCTTGGCGCATCGGGACACCCAGGTGATTCAGGGCGCCCGCAACGCCCAGGCGCTCAGGGATGCTGAGGTGACTAACGGCGCACCAGCAGCCCAGGCCACCGTGCTTCACGACGTCGAGGCACCCGGTGACATCCATGCGTCCCAACATGCGACGCAGAGTGCTCCCGCCAAACCGGACACCCCAAGCAACCCGGACCTTGCTACCAAGCCGCAACCCATCGACGATCTGATCGCGGCGATCCGCTGCGCCGCTGAACGCGGTGCATCTGCCGAGGTGCGCAATTCCGGCGCCGCGGCATGTCGCGCGATCCTGACGGCCCTGGATGCCCAGGTCGGGCAATCCCTTGCCTCAGCGTCAGCGACCGCACCATCGCCACCCCTGGCGAGCCTGCTCTCTCTCCTTGCGGCGATGCCTCGAGAGCAGCTGATCGAGTTCTTGGTCAACCGACTTCGCAGCGCGCGTCCCCTCGGTACACCGACCCAGATCACCGCAGGCCCGCGATACCACACGATCCCGATCCCGCGGGTAAATGGATAGTGAGCTTAGATATCCCAACTCGATGACGTTGCTCAGCTCATCGAGCTGATCGTAGCTCCCTTTACCTCGCGCCAGAACGAGCAACGCTACCTATGGACGGAGATTTCTCTCATGACCAATAATACCCTCGATTCCATCGAGGCAGAGCGCCTCGGAATTAATGCGATTGACAATAACTCGGATGTCTACATCGATGACCGTGCGCTTGCGCAGTTGCTTGGGTGTAGTCGAGTGACACTTCAGCAAGCACGGGCGCGAGGGGAGGGGATTCCGTATGTCAAAATCGGGCGACTTGTTCGATACTCAACTCGGACGGTTCGCGAGTGGCTTGCCGCGCATACACGAGGCAGCCTGCCGGCTGCGCGATCGCCGACACAGGTTGTTGGTTCGCTCCCTCCGCTCGATGCGCGCTCCACCAGCTGAAACCAAGAAGGGCCGGGCGAGCGATCAGCTCCCATGGTGTCGGCGTGGGTGTCACTTGCCGAGGAAGGTCGAGACTTCCTCCAGATGGCCGAGCGGAGCGCCGAGTTCGACGTAGCGCCGCCAGTGTTCTCCGACGCGCTCCAGCCATTGCTGTTCGATCATCTGACGAATGGCGACACCCAGGAAGTATCGGGCACCTGGATGGTTTGGTTGCTCCTCCACGGCCTTCTCGAGTTCGCTCATCGCACGCGCGGGATCTCGCTTGCTCTCGACGAGGAGTCGCCCGTAATGATAGCGCGCCTCGAAGCACGATCGACCAGCGTCGCTGAACAGCTGGATTGCGACGTCCAGATCGGCAAGCGCGAGTGAGAGATCGCCGAGAAGCCCATATGCGACACCGCGGCTCACCCGGCCGTCTGGATCCTGATTGCCACGCTTCTCGATGAGCCGCCCGAGCAGCGAGGCCGCCCGAGCGATCGGCTGCCGTTCGGCTCGGCGGAACAGCGCAGTCATCTTCTCCTCGATCACTCGGTTCCGCGACAGCTCGGCAAAGAACCTCGCGGTGTCTTCTGCCGCGCCGGCAGCAAGCCGACCCGCGAGCCAGTCCGAACCCTCGGTGGCCCACGAGGGCTGAAGCCAACGTTCGAACTCCTGGGATGCGCTCCCGGTGAATGCGATACCGTTCGAGTCGGCGTCGAAGAAGCTGGTCACGATCCCGATCGCAGGCATGATACTCTGCAAGGGCGCTGCCGGGGGCCCAAGGTCACGCATCGAAGGGGTCGGACGCAGATCGGGCGGCACGAAACGGCCCCTAGTTGCCGCCGCTTCTCGAGTCAGAGGTCGGAACCTCGCGTCGAGCAAAGTCACCAAATTCGCCCGTGCAGCGCCCGCGATACGTACCAACTCGTCGAGGCTGATGTCGAACACACCCTCGGTGCGACCATCTGCGCTAACCAGCGTTGGTCTCTCGGGATCTCCGTACGCGGACCCGTTACCGGCAAAGTAGAACACCGCCGGACCATGGCCGGCCTCGTTGCAGAGCCACTCGAAGCCGTCAAGGATCGCCTCGCGAGTCGCGTCTGCGTCGAGGAGCAACCGAGATCGATCGGCGCCAAATTGTGGGAGCCCGGCGAGACGATCTTGTATCCAGCGCGCATCGTCGACAGCGCCGTGCGCGGGCCGGGTCTTCCCCTCCGGGCCTCGATACTTCTCGATTCCGACGATCAGCGCAGCTCCAGATGGAACCTTGAGCCGTTCGAGTTGCGGAGCAAGTTCGGCCGCCGCCTCGGGCAATTCCACCGATGCGGCGAGGCGAATCCCCGCTTCGAGCGCATCATCGATCCGTCCGGCTGCCAGCCGGGCGATACCCAGCGGTGCGAGTAGATCGGGACCTGTTCGTTGAACCTGTTTGTAGGCACGCTCCAATGCTTCGTGCGCGCGCAATGGGTCGCCGAGTTCCAGAAACGCTCGGCCAACGCTAATATAGAGATCAGGAAAGGATAAGTCACCGACGCTGGCCAGGGCACTCTCGTAGAGCCCTTCGACCGTGGCATGATCGAACGCTCCGTAGGTGCGCCGCAAGCTGAAGTCGACGAGGATCCTAATGTTTGTTTGTGGATCAGGAGGGAAGAAAGGAAGATTGGGAGCACCAATGAAATATGGTGTCTGTTTTGTGTTGCGAGTTTGTATATCCGCTACGAGCCGCGAGACGAGCTGCCCGCGGAGGATCTTTGTTCCCTCGCGCCGGATCCGCTGTACCAACGGATAGGTGAGTAATCCTGCGTACGTCGTCTTGCCTTGCTCGTCGAATGCAAACTCATATGTGTTTTGCCCTGGGCTGGCCGCGAGTAATACCGTGTAGCTCGCTGAGCGAGCTAGATCGATGAAGATATCATTGGGGTGCGTATCGAGGATGGCCATTGCATGCTGACTCGCGGCATGGATCTGCAAGAACAATCCGTGCAGTTCATGGCTCGTGATGGCATTCTCTAACCTTGGAGGTGGCTCGTCTGAAGGTTCTGCCGTGGATGTCGTATCAAGAGTGCGGGTATCATGTACAATCAGATAATCTTCCCGCGAACCAGACGTTGAATGGCCGCTGAAGTAGACGAGGGCGACATCGTCCACCGCGGTCGAGTCTGCCAGTGCACGAAGCGAGTCCAGCACGCTGGAGCGAGTCGCATCCTGGTTGAACAGGACCTGAATATCCACCTCATCGAATCCACAGCACTCCACCAACAACGACTTCAGCAGGCGGATATCATTTTCGGGCCCGCGCAAATTCGTCATTGGTGTATGCTGGTAATTTTGCACTCCGATGAGCAGTGCCCTTCGCCGACTCCGCGCCTTCCGAGGCGCCTCGGCCAGCCTGGCAACCAGGGGAGGCGCCCAGCGAGCCCGCTCGTCGTCTGGGGCAATCCGCTGGAACCGATCGAGCGCTTCGAAGGCGTCTGCGTAATTGCCGGCCATGAGTCGCGCCAACCCCAGATAATAGTGCAGCGGTGGGCAGGTGCACCGATCGTCGTGCGCCACAGCATCGTCGAGCACGGTGACCGCGCTCTCGGCCTCTCCAGCCATGAGCTTGGCGATGCCGCGCCACATTTGGGCCTCGGGAAGACGCCGCTGGACCTCTGCGGCAGCACGTACCGCCAGCTCAAGCTCGTGCACGGCCGCCATGAACCGGGCCTTGTCGTCGAGCAGCAACGCCATCCGGAGGAGATCCCTGCCAATCGCGAGGTGCTCCTCTGCGACCAAGCCTGCCGTGTAGGCAAGGACCAGATCAGGATCGGCGATGGACATGACCGGGTGTTGCCCGCCGGCGGTATCCCGTTCGACGTTCTCCTTCACGTAGGAAAACAGCTCGTCAACGGTGACCCGGTTATCGATGGGGTTCCGATCGGCCTCACCCTTGAGCCCCCTCAGGAGGTAATGGGTGAACACGCCATGCCCGCTCCAGCGGTCCCCTTCCAGCGCTCCCTGTCGCGCCCCTGCGGAGGCGAGCACCGACATCCCCGGGCGTGACTGGCCGACCTTTTCGAAAAACTGGCTGACAATCGCAGCGCGCTCCGCCTCGTCCTCTACGCCGCGGTAACCAGGTCGCGCCACCAGCAGGGCACCGCTATAACAGGTGTCGGCGATGAGGAGCACGCGCTGAGGCCGCTCCAGGTAATCATCCACCGAGCCGATGATCTCGCGTAGGGGCACGCCAGTTCGCGCGATCTGCGCAACGTCGGTATCGTGTGCCACCAAGTATACGAGCGTCGAGCGCTTGGGATCCGGGTCCGGCATCCCATGACAGGCGAAATATAGGATCACCAGATCGCCTGGAGCCGGCCGGCGCAGGAATTCGCGCAGATCTCCGACGATCGCGTCACGGGTTGCGTCCTGATCGAGCAGAACCTGCATCCGCGTGTTCGGGTCGACGTCACCGCAGGAAGGGAGCTGCAGCAGTTGGGCGAGCTCCTTTGCGTCGGCAACGGCGTGGCGCAGGTTCTTCAGCTGCTGGCCGTCGGCGTGCTTGTACGCGGAGATCCCGACGATGAACGCCCAGCAGTGCTCCGCTCGGGTCGACCGCGGCGAAGGCGCGCGGGCATGCCGGAATTCGGCGCCGGATCCGGAAGCAGTCGCGCCCGGCTTGGATCGCGCAGGAGGATCGTCGGGCGGCATTACGTCACCTGGAGCCGGAATGTGGACACCGTCCACGCCAGATCGCGCGACATCGCCGGGCGCGCGGCGCGGGTTGTGTTGGCCTCGGCATCGAACGCGTCGAACAGCCGCGCCAGTGCATTGGATCCGGTCCCGCGGTATGCACCTCGCGCGCCGAACGGCTGATCGATCGCGGGCTGCTCCAGGGAGAGAAACGGTGCGTTCCCCACCGTTGCGAAAACCTTGATGACGTCTAGCGTGCTCTCGAACCCGGGCGGCACGGACATGATGATCGGGAACACGCGGGTCTCGCCGGCTCCGACCACCTCTGAGTTGGCGCCGGTCTGCTTCGCGGGGACCAGCAGACCGATCGCCCAGTCGGGGGTGAGATCGACGGCGCCCACGTTAACCGCCTGGGATCCCTGATTGGTCACGCGGATGAACACGGCCTGTTGATGTTTGACTGGGTAGGCATCCGCGTTGCGCACCAGCCGCGACAACTGCTGCGCCGCGGGGATCGGATCCCACTCCGTCCACCCCGGTGGCCCTCTGAGCAACTCGACCTCGACGGTCCGATCAAGCTCGGACGCGGGCGACGTCAGATCGAGGACTGTCTGGAACCGGCAGAGTCGCAGGAGGCGTTCCACGACCTGCGCGGCGATGGTGCTGTTCTTGGTCGGATCGGTCGGGTTGGTCCGCAACGCGGGATTCATGTGCGGGATCACGTCGCCTCGCGAATCCCAGATCTCGTACTCGCCGCGCTCATTGAGGACCACCTGGTAGTCGGGCATCGTCCCGCTGGCGGCTTCTACGACGAAGCCGCGGCCCATGCTGGCGAGCGCCCTGGCCACGGCCAGGAGCTCCACCTCCTGGCGCGCAGCAACGGCCGGCGGCAGATCACCAGCGAGGCGCCGAAACAACGTCACCTTTCGCTGCAGCATGACCTTGAGCACGACGGCCGGCGCCCCGAGCTCGATCTTGCTTTCATCGCAAGAGGGATCGAGCGTCGCCCAGCACTCGGCGGCTTGCGCTCTCATCACAGTGGCGCGCGCCACCAGCGCCTCTTCGAGCGAGAAGTCGAGCGTGTCGGAACGGAAGATTC
>Ga0134121_10002803_pt1 | contig 14804 bp, 4 predicted proteins | sample KB301_FD_96463 | JGI IMG/M metagenome (GOLD analysis project Ga0134121, IMG submission 96463) | Terrestrial soil microbial communities without Nitrogen fertilizer from Kellogg Biological Station, Michigan, USA - KB3-0-1 | ecosystem: Environmental > Terrestrial > Soil > Unclassified ... | reverse complement strand
CTGAAAAGCTGCCCACTGACGACTGGGCGACTGGGCGCTGCTTCATAGGCGAGATTTCCACGACTCCGAACATTACGTCAGGACACCCTTGGAAAGACTTCGGACAAACCGACACACAGCAAAGTGTGTTCGCAAGGATTTTGCAGGCGCAACGTAAGGGATGGGACACGGTTTTTCTTTGGGCGTCTTTCTTCGATTGTAAGGATAACAACCCAGCTGATGAGAACGTTGACGTTGATCCGATGTTAAAAGCCGGTAGGCAGAAAATGGGGAGCACTCTGTTGAAGGATCTCAAGAGAATTAAGCAATACGCTAGCCATCAAGATCCGGGCGCGAATGTCGGTTGACAGCGCCTGGAAGATATATTCCTCGACACTCTCCTTGCAAAAGGCGCGGTGTAAGTGCTGATTCCCTTGAGAGACAAGAAATGTCCACAGATTTTAAGAACATCGTGCTGGACGAATTGGCGCTCTTTCTCGAGCCGGTGAGGGCAGCTGGTGTTAATGCTGACAACCGGCAAGCCCTTCTTGCCGCCCTTGGCTGGATCTTAGATGAAACGTCCGGGTCTCCCGGTGATCTCCTCCGCCAAAATCTCGAACACATTGTTGCCAGCATCGATGCTGTGCAAGACCTTGCCGGGGATTCCGAATACTCCTTGTCCGATGTGGTCAAAGCCTTAGTGGCAATCGGTAAGCTGTTTGATGACGTTATCAAGCTGAGTTCGATTAATACCGGCGGGCTTCCCGATCTAGAAAAATTCGGTGAGGAGCTGGTCAAGGCGCTGGTAATGATCTATCTGCAGGCTTGGCACCCAGTCGTCTATTACTCGCTCGCGCTGCTGACGGTCGTGAAACCGGACGATGCAGTCAAGCCGACAGGTGAAATCAAGGATTCAGGTGGCAATATAATTCGTAAAGCCTACCGTCCCGCGACATTTGATTTGGAACGAATCAAACTGTTGCTTTCCGATCCGGTCAAGGAACTGAAAACCGAGTATTTCCCAAACGGCTTTGTAGATAACAAAGCCGCACAGGATTCAGCCGCATTACTTTTCCCGCGTTTGAGCGGTTTGCTCGACGGTCTCGGCGCCATCACCACTTACTCTCCCCCTGACCCTAACGGTAACGCCAACGCGGCCTTAATTATAGGTTTGCCTAAGCCTCCGCCGACGGGCGATTTCATACCTGGAGCGCCTGAAACTGAGAGCAGCATTAAGTTTGAGTTTTCGGCGCCACCGAAAGCCACAGGTTTGGTAATAACACCTTCGGCCCAGATTGCCTACCATCCTAAAGCAGACGGATGGGATTTCAGTTTTGCTCTAGCCGCGAACACCAGCTTCGTTGTCGGCCCCAATGGACTAACGGACGGAAATGCGGGAATTCGCGGTGAGCTGTCAGTAGCCAAAGTTTCTGCGTCACCGACGGAGCCGGCGTTGCGGATCGGAGAGGCGAAGGGAACGTGCCTTCAAATTGGTCAGGTCAAACTGACTGGCACCTTCGCACCTAATACAAATCCGAAGCTGGCCGAGTACGGTTTGCTGGCCGAGGTCACCTCAGCGGCGGTCATTATCAATGCAGGAGATGGAGATGGTTTCCTGCAGAAGATTCTTCCCCCTGACGGACTGCGCATCGATTTCGATCTGGGGTTGGGGTATTCGAATCAGAAGGGCGTTTATTTTCGTGGCAGTGCTGGTCTCGAAGTTACGTTGCCGCTGCATCTCTCGCTCTTCAACGTTATTAATATTGATTCCGTCTATTTGGGAATTCTGATAAGCGACAAAGGAATCGCGATCGCGGCTGCTACCGGCATCAGTCTCAACATCGGGCCTGTCTTCGCCGCCATAGAACAAATGGGTCTCAGGGCATTGGTCTCGTTCCCCAAGAATAAGGGGAACTTGGGACCGCTTAACCTCGATCTGGGATTCAAACCGCCTAACGGCATCGCGCTATCCTTGGACGCCAGCGCCGTGGTCGGCGGCGGCTATCTCTTCTTCGACTTTGATAAAGAGCAGTACGCGGGCGTGCTGATGCTTTCGATCCAAAAGACTCTAACGCTAAAAGCGATCGGCCTACTGACGACGCGCATGCCCGACGGGTCGGAAGGTTTCTCGTTGTTAATTATTATCTCGGCCGAGTTTTCGCCGATTCAGCTTGGTTTCGGTTTCACGCTTAACGGAGTGGGTGGCCTCGCCGGCATCAATCGCACGGTGGTGACCGATGCGCTGCGAGCCGGTCTGAAAAAGCACGCGCTGGACCACATCTTGTTTCCCAAAGAGGTGGTCAAGAACGCCAAACAGATCGTAAGCGACCTGCAAACCTTCTTTCCACCGACTCCCGATTATTTTGTTTTCGGTCCGATGCTCGAGATAGGTTGGGGCACGCCCACTCTTGTCACCATCGAACTTGGCGTTATCTTACAAATTCCGCAACCGGTCATCATTGTGCTGCTGGGCCAGATTAGTGCCCTGTTGCCGAAACCGGACAAGGCCGTCATTGAGATCCATCTCGACGTGCTGGGTGTCCTGGATTTCGGCAAGCAGCTCTTCTCGCTCGACGCGACGCTCTACGATTCGAAGATCGCGATCTTCTCGATCTCAGGCCAGATGGCGATGCGCCTGAAGTGGGGAGACGACCCGACGTTCATGTTGTCGATCGGCGGCTATAACCCAGCCTTTGATGCGCCGGCTGATTTTCCCAAACTCGATCGTTTTCAAGTCGCGCTCAGCAGCAGCGAAAACCCGCGCCTGGGCATGCAGGCCTACCTGGCGATCACCTCCAATACCTTTCAGACGGGCGCGGCGGCTTTTCTGGCGGCGCGCGCCGGAGACTTCAGCCTCGAAGGATATCTGGGCTTTAATGCTTTGTTTTATTTCAAACCCTTCTCATTCATCACGGACTTCAGCGCGGGCATTGCCTTAAAATATAAAGACACGGAACTACTAGGCATTCATCTTGCGGCCTCTTTGTCCGGGCCCGCGCCGTGGCACGCCTGGGGCAAAGCCAGTATCTCGATCTTATTCTTTGATATCACCGTCGACTTTGACGCGACTTGGGGTGACGTTAAGCAGATCGAGCTGCCGGGCGTCGATCCGAGCGTCGATCTTCTGAAGGCCTTGAACGATCCTCGCAACTGGAGCGGCGCCTTACCCGCGGCGGCCTTTCAATCAATCTCGCTTTCCACTCCGCAAGTCAAAGCTCAAGACAGCAAGAGTCTCGACCCACCCGCCTTCGCCTTTGTCGATCCGGTGGGTGTTTTGGTTGTTCGCGAGAAAGTGCTGCCACTCGATCATCAATTGACCAAGTATGGCGAGGCGAAGCCCGTCGGAACGGACCGCTACACGATCGATAAGGTGACCAGTCAGGACAAAAACAAGCTGAGCGCTAAGGTTCAACTCGCGTTTGAACCGTTGACCGATCAGTTCGCTCCCGCGCAGTTTGAAGAGATGTCAGATGCTGAAAAACTTTCGCGCCGGAGCTTTGAGCCGATGCAGGCCGGCGTGAAGATTTCGAACAATTATCTCGATCACAAACCTGGGGTTTCTGTCACGGTCAGTTATCTGACGGAGATTCTTGACAGCTACACAGAGGCTCGGTCCGTAGCCGATTACCAGTTGTCGGTAACCAACCAAATCGCATCAACACAGAGGTCGGCGGGCGCGCAGTCTGCGCTCACAAATACCGGTAATCAAACTTATGTGTCGGTTGACTCGACCACTTCACCGGCGGTGCAGCTCGCTCCTGAAAAGTATTTGGTGGTCGACATAAACGATCTGCAACCACGTACGGACGTGCTGGCAAAATCGGCGACTCAAGCGCGGGCTTATCAGGCGATGCAAACATATCAGGCTCGGCATCCGAGACAAGCTTTCGATCTTGAGGTGGTCCCTGAATTTGAAATCGCGAGTCCCTGAATGTAAGCAACGGATTACTTGAAAGGAGAAGAGACCTAATGGATCCGGCCCAGCGTTGTTTTCTTTCCTGGCTCAAACGTGGTTTTGGCGCGCAACTTCGCGGGCCTGAAGACAACAGCGATGATGATCTAAAGGTGATTCAACAGGTGACCGTCGCGTTGAGTATTAACGCTAACGGTCCGAAACGCCTGGCTGCGGAAGTCGACGTCAATCTCTACGGTCCGGGAAATGTCACTGGGTTAGACAGCCGAGAGGTGATTCGCACGTGGCCCGCGGTCGGCGTGTTTGACGCGGAGAGCAACCTGTACCCACTCATCGAATTCCATCAACCCGATTTGCCGTGGCGCTACACGCCCGCGCAAGCAAATAGCCAGAACTGGCGGCTGCGGCCGTGGCTGTGTCTGATAGCCCTGGCGGATGACGAGATCAAGTCCTTCAGCGCGGTCACGGAACTCAAGCTGGCAACGGTACAGGCGGGCCACCTCGCCCATCTTCCCGATCTGTCGCAATCATGGGCGTGGGCCCACGTGCAAGTGAGCGGCTTAACCAACCCGACTGCCGCCAACACGCTGAAGCTTTTAGAGACAAATCCCGCGGCGGTGATCTCACGTCTGATCTGTCTCCGGCCACTGCGGCCGAAGACCTCGTACAACGCTTTCCTGGTCCCCACTTTTGACCTGGGCGTTAAAGCAGCGCTCGGTCAACCGTCGGGGCAAATGCCCAGCACGCTCGCGCCGGCATGGAAAAAGTGCTCCGCAAATGATCAGGGAGACGCTCCCTTGCTGCCCGTCCTCTATCAATGGAGATTCCAAACTAATCAGATCGGCGATTTCAAATATTTCGTCAATCAGCTTGAGCCACGGCCGCTCCCGGACAAGATCGGCTTGAGAGTGATGTCTGTGGACCAGCCGGGAGATCATCTGCCGGACGCAGCTTCGCCCCCGCAGATCATGCTCGAGGGCGCCTTGATGTCGCCGGCTTCTCAGAGATCGGATTGGCCTGGCCATGACACGGTGGCGCAAAGTTTTATTCAGAATGCGCAACATCAAGATCTCCAGACATTGCTCGATACTCCCAGCATCGCGAAGAATCTGCCGGACATGGCGCCCGCGCTGGTCCCCCCGCTTTATGGCGCGTGGCACGCGAACTCCGACCGGCTGCTGGCGTCCGATTCGCCAGAGTGGTTCAAGGAGTTGAATCGAGATCCGCGCTATCGCGTGGCGGCTGGATTAGGGATGCAGGTGGTCCAGGATCAAGAGCAGCAACTGCTCGCCGGCGCCTGGTCACAAGTGGGCGAAATAATCAAGATTAATGAAGGACTTCGCCACACCCAACTTTCGCAGAATGTTTCGCTGAGCACGTATCAAAAGAATTTCAATCTTGGCAACGCCGAAGAGGTGCTTCAGGTGACAGTTCCGTTTCACGGGCGCGTGAAAGGAAGTCCGTTCACGATCAAAAAGATGATCGAGCAAAGCCCGATTCCCACCGGCGCGCTTGAACCCCAAATGCGTCGCATTCGCCGTCCTTTCGGGCCGGTAGGCAGGAGACAGAGCCGCGATTTATTACCTAAGACTTCGAGCTTGCTCGCGCGTCTGAATGCGCGCGATTTGGAAACCGCGCCGCCTCCGGCAACTCCCACCGCCCTCGCTACGCCGGACAGGGTATTTGACGGCCTGGTCCCTAAATGGCTGACGTCGAGACTCCTGGAATTGCTGTCCCGGTTGCCATGGCTGCTTTTAATAATCGGAATCGTGTTGCTCCTGGTCGCACTGATGCTCTTTGTCGTTGGAGTTCGAAGCGCAGCCATCGCGGTCGCCGCGGCTGGATTAGCAAGCGTCGGTTTCGTGATCCCGGCGCGTAATTGGGTTAACTCATTAAGGACGAAACTGGCTTTGCGCGACGACAGTGTCACACCTCAGCAAATACAAGAGATTCCTCCTCGTCCTGGTTTCGTGGCTCGGACCTATCCCGTTGCGTCGAGCGGCGGCGCTCCGTCGCCATCAGACAGCGGCGGCGGGGTCGACAGCCCGTCCGCAGCTGCTTTCCGCGGCGCCGCAGTCGATCTTTTGCGGCGTCTGCAAGAGCCGCCTGGCGAATCGCAGCCTCTCCAGGAGCTGGACCTTGAGGCCGCGAAAACCAAACTGTTGACCTCGTTGCATCCCACTTCGACTGCGCAGCAGCGAATGCAATCGCGGCTCACGGTGTCCGCTGATTTTACTTCCAACGTTTTGAGCCTGACGCCGTCTGATCCACTGGCGGAGGTGATCGCCGCACCGACTTTTCCGCAACCAATGTACAAGCCGCTGAAGGCGTTTTCGGACGATTGGATTATTCCAGGATTGGATTCGGTGCCGCAGAACACCATTTCGCTGCTGGAGACGAACCAGAGATTCATTGAAGCGTACATGACGGGACTCAATCACGAGATGGCCCGCAAGCTGATGTGGAACGGCTATCCTACCGATCAACCCGCCACCTATTTTCGTCAGTTTTGGGATGTTTCGGGCGCGTATGCCGGCGATGACGAGGACGAGCCCGAAAGTCTAAAAGACATAACACCAATGAACGCCTGGACCAGGCAGAGTCATCTGGGCCAGCATAAACCTAATCTGCCGAACACCAACAGCGGCCAGCTGGTGCTGCTCATACGCGGTGAACTGCTACATCGCTACCCGAACGTGGACATCTACGTCACTAAAGCCTTGAAGGACAGGGGCCGTCACGTCCTGAGCGACAAGCCCGAAGACGAACAGCACCCCCCATTTCACGGAAGCTTTGGCGCCGACACTCGCTTCCTGGGCTTCAATCTCGACGTCAAGCAAGCGACTGGCGCCGATGGTTCAGAAGGTTATTTCTTTGTGCTGCAAGAACTGCCTCACGAGCCGCAGTTTGGCTTCGACGTCGCGACGGGTCCAAGCCAATACGATCAACTGCTGAAAAATAATTCTACGAACGCGGCTGATTTGGCGCACCAAGCGCTGCGACAACCGATTCGGCTCGCTATTCACGCCAGCAGGATGCTTGAGGGCTTAACTTGAATATCGCCAACTCAATGAGCGATTCACATTCAGATGCTTGGTGATGTAAACCAGCCGTCTCTGCAAGAGATTCAAGACGCGCGCGACGCGTTGGCGAGCGCGCGCGCAGCCACGGCTTCGAGTCGTGCGCGCGAAGCGCAAAGTCGAAATGCGCTGGAAGCCCTGAGCCGCGTCACCAGGACCGAATCGAAGCAGCTGTTCCAGGCGGAGCGCGAACACACTCGCGATGCGCAGGACTTGAGCGCGACCAGAGGTCGCGAGCAGGCAGCCGAGCAAAATCTCAACAACCTAATCGCCGGCGCTACGAGCGCCGCTGCGGTGCGCCCGGGAATGAGCGCCGACTATCCGGTCGTGTTGTTTCCCGTTCGGATCGAGACTCGTTTCCAGACCGAACTATCGCCACCCGAGCTCTGGATTCGCGTCTACCCGGATGAGCTCCTGGCCTTGACGCACGAATCGGAACTGACGGAGGACGAAATCAAATTTGCAGAGGATTACTGGCAGTCATCATGGAAGAACGCGATCGCGGCCAAGCAGAATGGATGGACCGAAACCAAGAGCTGGCTGGAGGCTCAGAAAGATCCTTGGCGCAAGCTGGTTGGCCACGTCCCTTCCGCGCGCGCCGCATGGCTCGCGCGCCAGCTCGAACCCGAAGAGTTTGATTTAAAAAATCCGCCCACGAAAGCAGAACCCCAGTTTCCCCCGGTCACCCAAAGAGAACATAGCTGGACGCGCGCAGCCGAGACGACGTTGTTGCCCGACAGGTTCACGGTTTATCTCTATCGCGGCGGCGCGCAAATCTATCAACAACCCTTTGACAATCCGGTCAAAGAACCATTGCGACTTACCGCCAATCCCGAAACCACCGGCGACGATCCGCTGATAACGCTTCCCAATAGCGGTATCCGGATAAACCAGAAGGCTCGTTGGACGTTGGATTTCGATTCAGCAGTCGAAGTCGGCCTGGGCGTCCGATTGAAGTTAACTCAACAGGACCTGACGCTCCGATTCGATCGGGTTATGGTACTCGGCCTCAAGGAAACATTAGGCCCATTGACAGGCAAAGCTCAGATCGAACGGCTATTGGATGATCATCATTACTCCCGAGGCCTCGCTTTTGTGCCTCAGGGAACGTCGACCAAGAACACCAGCCGCACGAGCGCCGGCTACGACAAGGGCGATCTTGGCGGCGAACGAAGTTTTGAGATCGAACGGGTAGGCGACTTGCTTACCAAAAAACCGGAAGATGCTCCCAAAACCAACGGACAATATTTCGGAGAGGCGCTCGGAGTCGATCCGGCGGCCGTCAGATTCGTCGATGTCACGAGCGGGATCGAGCGTGAATCTGCGCGCCACATGAATAACGCGCTGTGGCCGGCGACTCTCGGATATTTTCTCGAGCAGATGTTGGACGGAGTTTTCAATGGCGAACAACGCCAAGCCGCGCGCCGGTATTTTGTTAACTGGGTTGCCGGGCGCGGCCATTATCCGGCGTTTCGCGTCGGCGCAGTTCCATACGGGATCCTGCCGGTCAGCTCGCTGGACAGTTGGGTCGTCGACGCGAATGAAGCGGACGAGGTAGCGCGCGCCCTGCCGGACGGTCTGAAGTCTGCCCTGCAAATCTGGCGGGCCGCCTCAAACGCCGCGCCGCGGATCGGTCTGAGCGCGGATGCCGACGCGGATCTCTGTCATGTGCTGGCGATGGATGCGGCTACGCGAGAAGTCTGGATCCGCAACGCCACCGGGCCTGACTATCACGGAAACATTACTTCGCTATTCGGCGTCGACGGCGACGGGCTGGCGACGCAGCAAAAAATAGAACTGGCCCGCCAGGTCGCGGCGCGGCTGGGCCATCCTGAATGGGCTGTGCGCATCATGGGGATGACTTTTGCAAATGCCGCGCATTGGATGAGCTATGAAACGAATGCCGATCCAATCGGCTTTGACGCGAATGGAAAGCCTCGCGGTGTTCCGTTGGTGCTCGATCAAATGCCGCCCGAGCAAACTGACGCAGATTACCTTGAGTGGATTTTGAATGCTCAGCTGGACGAGTTGAGGGATCAGAATTTTCCTCCCGACTCAGTGCCGCCCAATGCGCTTCTTTATGTCCTGCTGCGGCACGCCGCGCTCATCGAATATCGCGCGCGTGGTTTGAATGCCATGGTGAGCGCCGGAGCCGCGCGTCCCGAGGAGCACTACGAACCGGAGTTGATCGGAATCATTCCCGGCACTGAGAACGCGCCGACAATTTGGCAGCGGTTTAATCAGCAACTACCGGGAACTTCACAGCTGTTGGGAGACTTTATTTTTCAGAATCGTCACGTTCCGGAAGATACCCAACTCCCGTCCTTCTTTGATTCTTTGCAGGCACTTAAGGATCTGGCCGCGGACGAATTGCAACGACTTTGTGCAGAGGAAATCGATCTGTGCTCGCACCGGCTTGATGCGTGGATCACCTCTTTGCCGGCACGCCGTCTCTGGCAAATGCGCGCGACGAAGCCTTTGGGTAGCCACCTTGGCGCTTACAGTTGGGTTGAGAACCTTAAGCCCGTCGATCAAAGTCGCGTGCGGCAAGCCCAGGTTGGCGGGCAGGTCGTGAGCGTCCAAGCAAATAGCGGCGGCTACATTCATGCGCCGTCGATGGATCATGCGGCTACGGCTGCGATTCTGAGAAATGCGTATTTGACTCGCCAGGGAGAAGCACAAGAGCGTTACGCAATCGATCTGTCGTCCGCGCAGGTCAGAACGGCAATCGAAATTCTCGACGCGGTGCGTAATGGCCAACCACTGTGGGCCGTACTGGGATACAGGTTTGAGCGTGCTCTCCAGGACCGGCAACTGTCTCAGTACATTTTCGACTTTAGAAAGCTCTATCCGTGGGTCGATCCCACGCACGACACAAACGGCGAATTGCCGCAGGGAGCCGAAGCCATTGCCGCGCGTTATGTTGTGCATGGAGTGAAGCTGAGAGACCAATGGCGTAACCACAAGGCGTCGTTGCAGGGAAAACCCTTTGACGGCAGTCAGCTGGTGCTCGATACGGTGTCCGATCTCAAAACCAATCACGCGGCGAGGACGAAAATTGAATCCGCGCTCGATGAACTGGACAGCTCAGTCGATGCGTTGGCCGATTTGTTAACCGCCGAATCCGTCTTTCAAGCCGTGCGGGGAAATACGACGGCGACCGTAGCGTCGCTGGACAGCATGAGTCGAGGTCTTCGTCCTCCCGAGCCGGAGCTGGCCGCGCAGCCACGCGACGGCATCGTCTTGACGCATCGAGTCGCGACGCTGCTGGGCACGCCGACGCTGAAAGCCTGGCCGAACCATCCAACTCCTCGATCAATTGCCGAACCCGCTCTGAATGGCTGGGCCGCCGAACTGCTCGGCGATCCTGCAAGCATGCAATGTAGCGTCTCGTTTAAGGCTCCCCAGGGCGGCGGATCAAGCGTCGTAAGTATTAGCGAATTGCGTTTGCAGGCAATCGATTTCGTCGCCTGGGCGGCGCAGAAGAACACGAACGACAAAGACGCCCTGTCTGCCCTCGATCGCCTCGTTATTGATGGAGCGTTTGCAAAGGTCCGGAATCTGACAGAAGAGCCCGCGGCGCTTGAGATCGACTACCAGCCGAACGGCTCGACGGCGATGTTAGACGCCTTGGAAATGGCGCGGGCGATACAGGACGTCCTGGGAAACGCCCGGCCACTAATGCCGCGAGACCTGTTGGCGCTGGACGCGCAAGTTTCTGAGACAGCCATGAAGCAGCTCACGCTGGAAATGGAAAATCGTCTCGATCAGAACAATGTCACCGATACCGCGTTGAAGAACTTTAACAGCCTCACCGGCGATCTCGCGAATCAATTGGCCGCGGTTCAGAACGCAGTAGATCAATTCAAGGCAGCAAACAATTCCGGCAATCTTCCCGATCTGGCACAGCTTAGAAAGCTCTTACAAGACATTTCGCTTTACGGGATCTCATCCGCATTTCCGGTCAACTGGATCGGGAACTCGCTCGCGAACGTCGAGGAACTCCTGGCCCAGGGTCAGGCCGTCCTGATCGGAGCCCAGCGCCGGCTCGAAATTGCCAACGACTCGAAACAGGATTTGAAAGATCGACTGCAAGCCGTTTTCGGTCGTGACTTCGTCGCATTGCCGCGTTTTGTTTTCGATCAAGACAACGGCGCGAGCGAGTTGGAACAGGCACTCGCTTTTGGTCCGGCTCTGGTCAAGGAAGGAAGTGATCCTTTCGTCGTCCGGAAGTGGTTTCAGAAAGCTGCCATCGTGAGGCCGGCACTGAACACTTGGAAAAATCTGGAGTTGATGCGCTGCGCGCTGGCATCGAAACAGCTCGATTTTGAGATTGCTCAACTTCCCTACGACAAAACCGAGAGTTGGGTGGCCCTGCCTTTCCAAACTCCGTTGAAAGCCGCGCGCGTTTCCCTCGCCTTACACCGGATGGTGACACCTCAGCCCGGTGATGAATGGTGCGGGTTGCTGCTCGATGAGTGGAGCGAGATGGTCCCCAATCTCACAGAGAGTACGGGCGTCGCTTTTTATTACGACAATCCCGGAGCGGAAGCGCCGCAGGCCGTGCTGGTCGCCGTTCCTCCTGACCCGAACCAAACCAACTGGACGACGGAGACGCTCGCGACCATCGTTAACGAGACTCTTGACCTGGCGAAAGTCCGCGCGGTTGACGGAGAGCTGCTTGGCGATCTGGGCCAGTTCCTGCCGGCGCTTTGTTTTGCCGGGAATGTCGCGAACGACACGGTCGCGACGAACTTCAATCAATATACTTCGGCATCGCCGGCGGTTCGGAATCAATCCGGCCATCAGTCAGGGCACTGAATATGAGCATCACGTACTGGAGCCGTCTGGAACCCCGTCCGCGAAACAACTCGTTACGCGACCCGCTGGCGGCGCGCATGCGCGATCCGCTCTGGTTTCTCGCGCGTCAGTGGCAGATGGGCGAGTATCAGGGCGAAGATGCCGGATCCCCCGCCGGCGTTCAGCTAGCGTCGAAGACAGCTTCGGTGATGGGCTACCGCGCCGTGGGAGAAAGGGCCGAGGAATGGAACGGCAGCGCCCCGCTGGAGCAGCTGGCGGAAGCCGAGTCGATCGTTGCCGACCTCTCGCTGGCGGTCGAGCTGGGCCAGATGTTCGAAACGCTATTAGAAAAGGCCAACCTGAATTTGATCAGCGACTTCCGTTCGAGTTTTCCATTCGCGCCGCCGTCAGAAACAGATACACGCACGAACCGGTTCGCGTCCTTTTTTACGGACAGGGCATTGGACGGCGCCGAACTCTATTTCGCGAGCGCGGCGGTCATCGGCGATGGCCGATTAGATCCGAAGATTGATGCAATCCTTCATGCGCATCCCGTCGTTCTGCCGGTACTGCAAGACTTTCAACGTTGGGTGCAAGAGGTGTTTGGCAAGATCCAGAGAAAGGAGAGTTTCATTGGGCCATCAAGCTGGATGGCGGAACGGCTCGAATACGATCTGGAGATTCTTTGCGCAAATCCAGAGGGAGGGATCGAAGTGTTGGCCGCCCATCCTGACGAACAAGGTACGTTGAGTTGGAGTTCCTTCGACGTGCGACCAGGGGCCCGAGTCGATCTTCAGCCGCCGGCCCAACTTCCCCCGACTGAGACGCTGACCACTATACCCATGCACGTCAGATTTCGTGGGATGCCAAGTCCGCGTTGGTGGGATTTTGAAACCGGGAAAATGGATTTCGGCGACATTAAGGCCGATAAGGTTGATCTCTCTAAAGCAATCTTCATGGACTTCATGCTGATTCACGGCAACGACTGGTTCATGATGCCTTTCAACCAGAATGTGGGAACTATCTGCGAAGTTCAGATGTTGACCGTCTTCGACGTGTTTGGAGGATCGACGCCGGTTCTTCCTGCGGACTTTGATAGCGGTCCCAAAGGTGAGCGATGGACTATGTTCTCAACGAGCGTCGAAGGGTCTCCTAATCAGCTATCACATGCTTTCATCATGCCCCCCACGGCAGCGAGTGCCGTCCAGACTGGCCAGACGCTCGAGGAGGTTAGGTTCTTTCGTGACGAGGTCGCTGATATGGCGTGGGCGCTGGAATACACTATTCAGAACGGACTTGGCGAACCTAAGTTTGGGCATGAAGAACACATAGAGAAGAAAGTGCGGCCAAATCCGCCGGCCCCTCTGCCGTCGATGTCCCAGGACAAGCCCGCTATTAGGTATTCGATCGAGAACGCGGTGCCGGAAAATTGGTACCCACTGCTACCTGGTGTAGTGGATCAGACAACTCATGAGTTCATGTTCCAAAGAGGAACAATGGACTACGGCAACAATAACCTGCCCCCACCGTTGGGACTGATCCTCAAACCCCAGGGTGTATTACGAATCCGCGAGCAGGAGATTTCGCGTAGCGGTATCCGGATCGCTAGATCTGCTTCCCGATCTCGCTGGGTCGACGGTTCCACTCACGTCTGGATTGCGCGTTCGCGTACGGTTGGGTCCGGTGAGGGAAGTAGCGGATTGAAATTCGATGGAGCCATTCCAAACGCCTAGTAGGAAACAACGATCGCGAGTTCGCAAAATCGGTCCGGCAGAAGTTTGGCATCAGATGATACCCAACGCTGAGACCTTGGGGTTTATATCCTGCCAGACTTTTGCCAGACTTTGTTGAAAACATGTACCACATGAGCCACATGAGAGACTCGATTGGGTGCAATCCGCTCTGGTTTTATTGGGTTATGCGGCTTATGATGAAACTCGATAGCGGTGGTTGTTGATTCATAACCCCAAGGTCGGCGGTTCGATCCCGCCCCCCGCTACTAAACCGATCAATCACTTACAATCTGACTAGCATAACGCGGCGTTTCATTTTATGACGACGTGAGCGTCAAGTTATGACCGACGGATTTCACTTAATGACCAACGAAAATCACTTTATGACCAAACCCACAGAGTCTTGTGTGGGTTCGGTGATTAAGTGAAATCGCTCCTGCCTAGTATCAACAACTTACAGGTGCGATTCGGTCATTAAGTGAAAATAAAGTCGGGCATAACGTGAGAATTTCCTACAGTTTTCGGGCATCAGTTGAAGTTTTCCCATCCGACTACAATTCTATGTCATTGGTGAGTCGTGTTAGGCTGAACGATTTACCGAGCGGACGCCTACTCTCGTGTAGAGGATTGGAATCGGTAAAATCTTACGCGCTCTAGCGAATTTACGTTACCGCTATGTTACCGCTATTGAACGAAGTTCCAACTTGTGATATTACGCTACTTCCTTCTTACTGATTCGCCGCATTACCTGAACAATCCTGGGGAAAAGATCTTTTCAGTAGGTGTACCTCATGAGCGTAGAGAGTCTACTTATCTCGACTCGCACTTCTGAAGTTATAAGTACTTTTGGCACCGCCTTCCGTTTACTTTTCTTTACAGCAGTAATCGAGAACTGGACAAAAGCACGCACCTCCGCGATTCCGCGTCTGGTCGTTAGGAAGGTGGCGCAAAGAAAGCACCCACATTTTTTCCCTCCAAGCCGGCAACTCCAGCAACAGTCAATAACCCACACTCATGATCAACTCGCGAAAGGAAAACGAAATGCGATTCGCAGCAGTCGTTCTTGTGGTTCTCACTACCGTAGTCATTACTTTATTCCGCTTCGAAGCAAGGGCCGATGAGGATCCGACGTTCGGCACGTGGGCGCTGGGAAACCCCGCGCCCGGCCATTTGCTGGCGACGCATTCAACGCTCCTTCGCAACAATAAAATTCTCGTCATCGGTGGCAGTAGCTATAACGAACTCTTCGCCTGGGGAAAAGAAGACGCGCGCCTCTACGATATCGCCACCGGCACGTGG
>Ga0134121_10002802_pt1 | contig 14809 bp, 17 predicted proteins | sample KB301_FD_96463 | JGI IMG/M metagenome (GOLD analysis project Ga0134121, IMG submission 96463) | Terrestrial soil microbial communities without Nitrogen fertilizer from Kellogg Biological Station, Michigan, USA - KB3-0-1 | ecosystem: Environmental > Terrestrial > Soil > Unclassified ... | reverse complement strand
TGAAGTTGATGCTCGACCGCATGATGAAGGCGCCGCTGCTCGTGCGCCCGGTGGCGAAAGCGATCGCGAGCAAGGTGAGGAGAGGCTACGTCGAGCCGAACATCAAGCGGCAGCTCGATTTCATGGAGGCGGAGCTCAGCCGCTCCACATGGTTCGCGGGCAACGAGTTCACGGCGGCCGACATCCAGATGAGCTTTCCGCTCGAGGCGGCGACCGCACGCGGCGGCCTCGACACGAAATGGCCGCGGCTGATGGAGTTCCTCAACCGGATCCACGCGCGCGAGGCATATCGCACGGCGCTGGAAAAAGGCGGCGAGTACAGGCTGTTGCGGTAATAGTGCCTCCGGCCCGGCGCCGGGATTTTTGTATGCTCGCCCAATGGACATTTTCGCCGAAACCCAGGGTCTCATCCAGCGCTTCCAGCATGGCAATGCGTTCAGGCAATACCTGCGCGAGCGGCTGCGCCTCGTCGTGCCCGCCGTGGTCATCTTCGTCGCGTTCAGCATCGCCACCGCCGCCGGAACCGTGATCACGCTCGGCGGCACGCGCTCGAGCCTCGTGCTGGTCGGCCTGCTGGCGGCGCCGTTCATCGCGCTCGGCAGCCTGTACGTGCAGCTGATCGCCTTCTTCCTCTGGCTGGAAAACCGCGCCATCGCGCGAGCGACGCACCACACGGCGCAAACGCCAAAGCAGGAGCTCGCCGATACGCTCGGCGGCCTGTGCGCGCTGGCGAAGGGCTTTTCGCCGATCGTGGTGGCGGTGGGTGCGGCGCTGCTGCTCGTGCCGCTCGCCTTCCTGGCCCACCTGTCTGCCGGGGTGGCCTTCGCGCTGCTCGTCCTGGTCGCGGCGACGCCGTTCGGGTACGCACTGCTCGATCACTGAAGCCTTGCGTCTCGAAGCCCTGCTGCGCTCGCACGGGTTCATGCGCGTCGAGCGCCCGCCCGAGCTCTGGGAGGCGCGGGCGGAGGACACGACGCTCGTCCCCCTGCTCGGCGAGATGATCGCGGCGCGGCTCGCGCTCGGCGGCCGCCTCGAGGAGCTGACCCTCAACGCCTCCAACGTGGTCGTCTCCGCGGACGACTTCGACGACGAGGGCCGCGGCCCGGCGCCGGGCGAGTACGTCGCTCTCACCGTCATGGGCGATGGCGCGCCGGAGGATGACGCGACCTGGAGCCCGCAGGGCGCGGCTCGCACCGGCGCGCTGAAGCGGCTCGCGGGGCGCCTCGCCGAGGCCGGCGTGCGCTACGCCTATACCCGCAGCTTCGACGGCAAAGGCACCATCACAGTCTTCCTCGCGCGCAAGGCATAATTCCGCGCGTGCACAAGGGCAGGCTCGAAGCATTCAGCGACGGCGTGATCGCCGTCATCATCACGATCATGGTTCTGGAGATGAAGGTGCCGCACGGCGTCGAGCTGGCGACGCTCGCGCCGCTGCTGCCGGTCTTCCTCACCTACGTGCTGAGTTTCATCTTCGTCGGCATCTACTGGAGCAACCATCACCACATGTTTCACGCGGTGAAGCACGTCAACGGCGCCGTGCTGTGGGCGAACCTGCACCTCCTTTTCTGGCTCTCGCTCGTGCCGTTCGTCACCGGCTGGATGGGCGAGAACCACTTCCAGACCGTGCCGGTTTTCGGCTACGGCGTGGTGCTGTTCGGCTCGGCGTGCGCCTACACCATCCTCGTCCGCGCATTGCGCGCGCTCCATGACGCCGACTCGCTCTTCGCCAGGGCGGTCGGCCGCGATTCCAAAGGGTGGCTCTCGCTCGCGCTTTACGTCGCAGGGCTGCTCCTCGCCTTCGTCCACCCGCTCAGCGCGTGCGCGATGTACGTGATCATCGCGTTCATCTGGCTGGTCCCCGACCGGCGCTTCGAGAAGCTGGCCGCCCGAGTCGAAGGATGAAGCGCGCCGCTGCCCTGCTCGCCTTGGTGCTCGCAGGTTGCGCGGGCGATCCGCCGAGCATCCCCGCGGGGCTGACCAAGCCGCGAGCCGCGGTGCTGCGCGCGTGGAGTCCGGCGGAAGGCGAGATCCGCGTCCTGGCGGTGGACAACGTCGAGATCGGCAAGGTCTCGCATGTCTATCTCTCGGCGGGCGAGCACCAGGTCACCGTGCGCTGGTCGGGCGGGCAGTCGATCACCCGCGTCGGCCAGGTGCGCGCCGGCTTCCGCGTCGGCAACAGCTACGTGGTGGAAGCCGAGCCCGACGGCGCGCTGCGCACCGTGCGCTTCGACGTCGTCGACAAGGGGCCGGACTACGACCCGGAATGCCTGCAGCAGCCGCTCCTCGGCAGCCGGCCGAAAGGGCGCGGTTGCTAGAGCGCCGGCGCTGCGCCTGGGCGACGACCCCGCTCGGCATCGCCTACCACGACAGGGAATGGGGCGTGCCGGTGCACGACGACCGGGTGCTGTTCGAGTTCCTGATCCTGGAAGGCGCGCAGGCCGGGCTTTCCTGGGAAACGATCCTGCAGAAGCGCGAGAACTACCGGAAGGCGTTGGCCGGCTTCGATCCGAAAAAGGTTTCTCGCTTTTCCTCGAAAAAACTTCAATCCTTGATGCGCAACGAGGGGATCGTCAGGAACCGGTTGAAAATCCAATCGACAAAAACCAATGCGCTCGCGTTCCTCGAAGTACAGAAGGAATTCGGCAGCTTCGACGCCTATGTCTGGCGCTTCGTCGGCGGCAGGCCGATCGTCCTCAAGGGAAGCAAGGTGCCCGCGAAGACGGCGGAGTCGGACGCGCTGAGCAAGGACCTGCTGAAGCGCGGCTTCAAGTTCGTCGGCTCGACGATCTGCTACGCGTACATGCAGGCGGTCGGGATGGCCAACGATCATGCAACGGGCTGCTTCCGCCATGTACGAAAGTCGAACTGAAGAGCTGCTGACCGCGCGCGGGTTTGCCCGCCGCGTCGTCCGCCACGCGGCGGCCGCGCTGGCGCTCGTGATCTTCTCCGTCGCCCTGGGCATGGCGGGTTACATGTATTTCGAGCACCTGCCCTGGCGCGATGCCTTCCTCAACAGCGCGATGCTGCTCGGCGGGATGGGCCCGGTCGATTCGCCCAAAACCGACGGCGGCAAGCTGTTCGCCGGCTGCTATGCGCTCTACGCCGGGCTGGTATTCCTCATTTCGGTCAGCGTCGTGCTGGCGCCCATGCTGCACCGGCTGCTGCACCGCTTTCACTGGAACCAGAAGGGCTGATGGCTCGGCGGCGGCACCACTACAGCGTCTACGTGGTCGAGCTTTCGCCGAAGGTCTGGAACCACCGAAAGTTCCGCAAGAGCAACCCGGATCACGACGTCCTGAAACCGTGCGTCTACGTCGGCATGACCGGCTTGAGCCCCGACGTGCGCTTCGACAAGCACAAGGCCGGCATCCAGGCGAACCGCTTCGTCGAGCTCTACGGCGAGCGGCTGCTGCCGAAGCTCTATGAGGTGTACAACCCGATGCCTTACGATGCGGCAAGGGACATGGAAGTCGAGCTCGCGATCGCACTGCGGGAGAAGGGATACGGCGTATGGCAGGGATGACCAGGGAAGGCGGGTGCGCGTGCAGCGCGGTGCGCTACCGCGTCGAAGGCGAGCCGGCGCGCAATTCGGTTTGCAGCTGCACGTTCTGCCAGCGGCGTACCGGAAGCGCTTTCGGCTTCGGCGCCTACTTCAACGCCGCGCAGGTGAAGATTCTGTGCGGCGAGCTTCGAACCTACGAGCACCGCTCCGACGAGACGGACCGCTGGCTGCGCTTCGAGTTCTGCCCGAAGTGCGGCACGCAGGTCACCTGGACTGCCGAAGCGATGCCCGGCCTGCGCGCGGTCGGCGTCGGCACGCTCGACAATCCCAAATCGATCAAGCCGATGCGGTTCGGCTGGTTCCGCTCGGCGCATCCCTGGGTGAGGCCGCCGGAAGGCGTGGAAGTGGTTCAGACTTCGGCCTTGCCTCCGCCACGATGAGACTCGCCCTGCTCCTCTTCGCGCTCGCGCTGCCTGCATGGGCGCAAGACGCGTATCCCAGCCGGCCGGTGCGCTTCATCCTGCCCTTCCCGCCCGGCGGCCCGACCGACATCCTCGGCCGGCTGATCTCGGAGCGCCTCACCGCGCAGCTCGGCCAGCCGGTGGTGACCGAGAACCGCGGCGGCGCGGGCGGCAACGTCGGCGCCGAGGCGGCAGCGAAATCGGCGCCCGATGGCTACACCATGGTACTGGTCGCGCCGTCGCTCGCGATCAGCCCGACGCTGTACGCGAAGCTGAACTACGACCCGGTGAAGGACCTCGCGCCGATCAGCCTGGTGGCGACGGTGCCGAACGTGGTCCTGACGCAAACCGCGCATCCTGCGACCCTGCGCGAATTCATCGCCGCCGCGAAGGCGAAGCCCGGCGGCATGAATTTCGGCTCGGGCGGCAGCGGTACCTCCAACCACCTCGCCGGCGAGCTGTTCAACATCCTCACCGGCGCGAACCTGACGCACGTCCCCTACAAGGGCGTGAACCTCGCGATGCAGGACGTGATCGCCGGCCGCATCGATTTCGTCGTCATCGGCGTCCCGGCCGCGGCGCCGCACGTGAGGTCGGGCAAGCTGCGCGCGCTCGCCGTGATCGCGCCGCAGCGGCTGGCCGCGCTGCCCGAGGTGCCCACCGTCGCCGAGGCCGGCCTGGCGGGCTTCGAGGTCACGACCTGGTACGGCATCCTCGCGCCCGCCGGCACGCCGCGGCCGATCATCGCCCGCCTCAACACCGAGCTGGTGAAAGTGATGCACTCGCCGGAGATGAAGGAGCGCCTCGCCGGTATCGGCACCGATCCGGTGACCAGCACGCCGGAGGAGTTCGCCGCCTACATCCAGGCCGAGATCGGCAAGTGGGGCGATGTCATCCGCAAGGCCAAGCTGCGCGCCGACTGACGAGGTGAATATTCCCGTTGTCGGCCGTGAACTGGCCGACGTATGCTCGCGCCGGGAGGGTGGCATGACGGCTCGGATACTGCTCGCAATTGCGCTATCGCTCGCCGCGGCAATCGCGGCGGCGCAGGCGAGCGACCCCGCCGAGATTGCGTTCTGGGAAAGCGTGCGCGACAGCAAGGATCCGGCAGAGCTGCGCGCGTACGTACAGCGATACCCCAACGGGACCTTCGTGTTCCTCGCGCAGCGGCGCCTTGCGGCGCTCGAGGGCGCGCCTGCCGGGACGCGGCCGCAGCGGGCTCCCGCGCCAGCCGCCGTCGCGCGCCAACCGCACGTCCTGCAGCCGGGCGACTCATGGACCTACCGCCTCAGCTATCCGCGCCTGCGCGGCCAGTGGGGCCAAGCGGAACGCGCCCCGGTGACGCACGCGGTCACGTTGAGCAGCGTCGAGCCGGGCCGCGTCGTCGACGCTCTCGCCTTGGACGGCGGCACGCCGGTGCAATACACCCATGATTCGAATTCGACGCTGCTCGCGCAAGGCGCATCCATCTTCTCCCCGTACCTGCTCGCGCTCGGCCAGCTGCCTCCGGGCCGGCTTCGTTCCATTACGAGCACGGAGCCCAACTGCACGAGGCGATTCGTCTGCGAAGCCAAGGCCCGAGTGGCGGGAAGCGAACCCGTGCAGGTTCCGGCGGGAACCTTTTTCGCGACCAAGGTGATCATCGACCAGGAGTGGCGCGGGGGGTCCATTGCGGGCCCGAGAATGAACGGGGGCCGCACGCTTACGGTCTGGTACGCGCCCGAGATCGGCCGCGCCGTCAAGTACTCGAGCCGGATCACCGCCGGCGACCAGACGCCGATGGATCCCAACTTCGACCTCGAGCTCGTCTCCTACCAGCTGAAATGAAGCTGCCCGGCACGTTTGCTTTTGCCTTGCTTTCGTTCCCGCTGCTCGCCGCGCCGGCGCGCGCCAACGACCCGGTGGTCAATTTCGAAAACCTGCCGATCGCCGCGTCGGAGGGCAAGCTGCTGTCGCAGGCGCAGGTGCGCGACGCGATCGTCGCCGCCGCATCGGCGCGGCAGTGGAAGGTCAACTATGTCGCCGCCGGCATGCTGGTCGCGCAGCGCAACATCGCCGGCCGGCACCTGGTCGAGGTCGATATCCGCTACGGCCCGCAGCAGTACTCGGTGCTCTACCGCAACAGCATCAACATGAACTACCGCGACGCCGACGCTACGATCCATCCCAACTACAATCGCTGGACCAAGGAACTCGTGGACAGCATCAACAGAGCGCTCGACCAGACAAAATGAACCGACTTCGCCTTTTCCTCGTTGCATTGCTGCTTGCCTGCGGGCAGGCCCACGCGCAGCAGCCCGCCAACGCGGAAGAGATCGCGTTCTGGGAAAGCGTGCGCGATAGCAAGAACGCCGCCGAACTGCAGGCGTATCTCGACCAGTACCCCAATGGCAGGTTTGCGGTACTGGCGAAAGCGCGCATCGCTGCGCTGAGCGGAAAGCCGGCGGTGCAGCCGCAGGCCAAGCCCGCCGCCGCGCCGGTCGCGGCCGCGCGGCCCGCGCCCACCGGCGGGCGGATGCCGCAGGTCGGCGACACCTGGACATACCGCCTTGCCTACGTCAAGCGGTGGGGACAGCCGCTGCCCACGCCGGCGGTGAGGACGCACGTGGTGAAAGTGGACTCGGCCTCGGAAGCGGAGATCGTCGACCAGGTGCTCGTCGACGGCGAGGCGGCGAGCGCGGCGAGGCATGCGAAAGGCAACTACTTCGTGACGCAGGGCGTATCGGTTTTCGCGCCTTACCTCGCGGACTTCTCCGATCTTCCCCGCAGCGGCTCGCTCGGCAGCGTATCGGTCTTCGACGGCACCTGCCGCTCGACGCACGCCTGCACCGCCACGGCGCGCGTGATGGGCACGGAAACCGTGAAGGTCGCCGCAGGAACATTCACCGCAACCCGCATCCAGGTCGAGCAATCCTGGCGCCCGGGTCCGAGCGCGGTCTCGCTCGGGCAGTTCCAGATGGCGCAGATGAATGGCGGCCGCACCCTCAACATCTGGTACGCGCCCGAGGTGAAGCGCGTCGTGAAGGTCTCCAGCCGCCACGTCGTCGGCGACATCGTGCCGGTCGACACCCACTTCGATCTCGAGCTCACCTCGTACCAGCTCAAGTGACCGCAAGATCGTCGACTAGGTGAAGTAGGACCTGCCATGCGCAGGGTGATCGCCCTCGTCGCGCTGCTCGCCGTGCTCGCAGCTCCCTCGCGCGCCGCCGAGCCGATCGCCAACTTCGAGAACGTCGCCGTCGCCGTGCGCAGCGGCGTGCCGTCGACAGCCCAGGTTCGCGAAGCGATCATGGCCGCCGGCAGGGCGCGGCGATGGGAGTTCACGGACGACGGCCCCGGGCAGCTTTCCGCCGTCCTGCGGGTGCGCGAGCGGCACGAGATCTACGTGCTGATCCCATACGACCAGCGCTACTACTCGGTCCTCTATGAAGACAGCGTCAACATGAGCTACCGGCCCCAGGACGGGACGATCCACGCTAACTACAACCGCTGGGTCCAGGATTTCGTCAGGACCATCAACGTATCGCTGTCGCGCGTCAGCGGCGAAGGCGGCGCGGCCGCTGCTTCGCCCGCGAGCCCGCCGCCGCTGCCCGGATACACCGACGTGCCGATTCCCAAGGTCGGCGACAGCTGGACCTATCGCCTGACCGAGCCCGACCGGCGCGACGGGCCGACCCAGCGCAGCTACGTCGTCACCGTCGGCGCAGCCAATCGCAACGAGATCCTCGACCAGGTCGCCGTCGGCGGCGGCAACTCGATGGGGACGCGCCACACGCGCGGCGTCCGGCTCTTTGCGCAGCCAGCCGGAATCTTCTCCCCCTACTTGATGGTGTTCGACAAGCACCGGGCGGGCTCCGGGCTCGGCACCATCGGCATCGCCGACCCGGCCTGCAGCGGGCCGTACCTGTGCGAGGTCAGCGGACGCGTCGTCGGCGAGGAGACGGTCAGCGTCCCGGCCGGAACGTTCGCCGCCACCAAGGTCGTCGTCGAGCAGGCGTGGCGCCCGGCGCTCGGCGGCGGCGCGGCCGGCTCCGGCGGCGCCGGCGCGCGCGTGATCACCGTCTGGTACTCGCCCGAGGTCCGGCGCGCGATCAAGTACTCGAGCCGCCTCTCGTTCGGCGACGCCCCGCCGATGGAGGCGAACTTCGACCTCGAGCTGGCGAGCTACCACGTCGCGCCGCTACCGGCGCGCGTCGTCGCCGCGCCGAAACCGCCGCAGGCCGGCGACAACTGGACCTATCGCATCACCGACCCGAAGGATTCGCACGGACAGCGCATGGTGTTCGTCCAGGTGGCGTCGGTCACCCCCGCGCTGATCGTCGAGCACGTCTCGGTCCAGGGCGGCTTCACCCAGCCGTGGCGGCACGCGCGCGGCGGCTACCTCATCCCGCAGGGCGTTTCGGTGTTCTCCCCCTACCTGCCGCAGTTCGAGAAAGTGACGCTCGGCGAAGCGCTCGGCTACATCGAGAGCACGGACCCCGGCTGCCGCGGCGCGTTCGTCTGCCAGGCGAAGGGCACGATCGTCGGCGAGGAGATGGTCGAGGTTGCCGCCGGCCGCTTCCCCGCGGTCAAAGTCGTGGTGCAGCAGAGCTGGCGTCCGGCCGCGGGCACGAGCGGCGACGCGAAGGAGCTCGAGCGGATGAACGGCGCGCGCACGCTCACCATCTGGTACGCCAACGACCTCAAGCGCGCGGTGAAGTACGAGAGCCGGCTGACTTCGGGCGAGCGGGTGCCGATGGAGGCCAACTTCGACCTGGAGCTGACGAGCTACCAGGTCAAGTAGGCCCCGGCAGGTGCAAAGTGCCATTGGCGCTTGTGCAGCGCCGCACTTGCCGCCGTCCCCTGCCTGCCTAAGAATACCGGCATAGATTCGCCTTGCTCCAAACAAAGGGGGGGCCTTGCGGCGGATTCTCCTGCTTAGCCTGATCCTGCTCGCGCCGGCCACCGCCGCCGCGCAGCGCTCGCTGAACGTCTCCGGCGAGCAGCGCGTCGCGCTGGTGATCGGCAATGCCGCGTACAAGGAAGCGCGCCTCCTCAACCCGGTCAACGATGCGCGCGCGATGGCCGACGCGCTGGAGCGCCTCGGCTTCGTCGTCATCAAGCGCGAGAACGTGAAGTCCAGGGAGATCGGCTCGGCGCTGCGCGAGTTCCGCTCGCGGCTCACGCCCGGAGCGGTCGCGCTCTTCTTCTACGCGGGCCACGGCCTCCAGGTGCGCGGCGTCAACTACCTGCCGGCCGTCGACGCCGAGATCGAGGCCGAAGACGACGTGGCCAACCAGTCCCTGGACATGACCAAGGTCCTCGAGCTGCTCGACGAAGCGAAGACGCGCATCAACCTCGTGTTCCTCGACGCCTGCCGCAACAATCCCTTCTCGCGCCGCTTCCGCTCCGCCTCGCGCGGCCTGGCCAAGGTCGACGCGGCATCGGGCACGCTCATCTCCTTCGCCACGCGTCCCGGCAGCGTCGCCGCCGACGGCGAAGGCAAGAACGGCCTCTATACCGAGCATCTGCTCAATCACATGGCGACCACCGGCCTGCCGATCGAGCAGATGCTGAAACGCGTCGGCGCCGACGTGAAGCTTGCATCGAAGGGCCGGCAGGAACCCTGGAGCGAGGGCCTGCTCGAGGGCGACTTCTACTTCCGTCCCGCCGCGCCGGCGGCGGTCGCCGCGCCGTCTGCGATGGACCCTGCGGTCCTGGAGCTCGCGCTGTGGGACAGCGTCAAGAACAGCCGCAATGCCGAGGAGCTCGCCGCGTACCTCGAGCAATATCCCAAGGGCCAGTTCGCCGGAGTGGCGCGCGCGAGGTTGAAAGCGCTCGGCGGGACGGCTCCGGTCGCCGCTTCCGCGGCGCCGGCGGCCAAGGCTGCGGCTGCGCCGGCGCAGCCGCTCGCCTTCGCCGCACCCGCCGCAGCGGTCTCGCGGAGTTCCGACTCCGGCGGCGGACCACAGCCGGGCGACAGCTGGACCTACCGCCTCACGCAGCGCGACCGCAAGGACGAGCAGAGAGAGCAGCGCTATTCGGTGAACGTCACCAGCGTGTCGGGCGGCGTGATCGCGGAGCGCTACGCGCTCGAGAGCGGGAAAACCGGCCTCGCGCGGCACGAGCGCGGCGGCTACCTCGCGCCGCTCGGTCCGGCGCTGTTCTCGCCTTACCTGCCCGCCTTCCAGGAACTCGCCGCCGGCGGCAATCTCGGGTCGATCACCGTGCGCGACGGCACCTGCACTTCGGATTACACGTGCGACGCCGCGGCGCGAGTCGTCGGCCGCGAGACGGTCACCGTGCCGGCCGGCAAGTTCGATGCGATCAAGGTCACGGTGTCGCATTCCTGGCGCGCTGCCTCGGCCGGCAGCGGGCACCAGGCGTACATCGCGCAGATGAACGGCGGCCGGGTGCTGACGGTCTGGTACGCCCCCGAAGCAAGACGTGCGGTGAAATTCTCGAGCCGGCTGGAAACCGGCGACTATCCGGCGGTCGAATCGAACTTCGACCTGGAGCTGGTGAGCTACGAGCTCAAGGCGCCATCGACCACCGCGGCGGCCCTGGAGCCGCTGGCCGCTCCCTCCGTCGAGCTCGCCCGCCTCGTCGCGGCTCTCCCCAAGGCCGGAGACCGCTGGACCTACCGGCTGACCCAGCTCGACCGGAAGGACGAGTTCCGGCAGCAGCGCTACGCCGTCGACGTCACCACGGTCTCCGAAGCTGGCATTTCCGAGCGCTTTTCGATGGAGAGTGGCGAATCCGGCCTGGCGCGGCACGACTCCGGCAGCTATCTCGCGGCGGCCGGCCCGGCGCTGTTCTCGCCTTATCTGCCGCTCTTCCGGGATCTCAAGCCTGGCGAGAACCTCGGCCAGGTCGTCGTGCGCGGCGGCGCGTGCTCGAGCGACTACGCCTGCGATGCGCAGGCCCGCGTCGTCGGTCGCGAGACCATCACCGTCCCGGCGGGCCAGTTCGATACCGTCAAGGTCACCGTCTCCAATACCTGGCGCTCGGCAGGCAGCGGCCACCAGCAGTTCATCGCGCAGATGAACGGCGGCCGCACCATGACCGTCTGGTACGCACCGCAGGTGAAGCGGGTCGTGAAGGTCTCGAGCCGCCTCGCTGCGGGCGACTACCCCGCGGTCGATTCCAACTTCGACCTCGAGCTGACGAGCTACCAGGTCAAGTAGCCGGGCGACTTCCGCTGTAGTATCGCGACCCGGGGAGATGACAGATGCGGAAACGGCTCGCAGCGGTGCTGGTTCTTTGCGCGGTCCTGCCCGTCGCCGAGGCTGCGGGCCTCGGCAAGCTCACCCTTATTTCCGCGCTTGGCCAGCCGCTCAACGCCGAAGTGGAGATCGTTTCGCTGCAACCCGGTGAAGAAGGCCTCAGCGCCCGGATCGCTTCTCCGCAAGCTTTCGCGCAGGCCGGCATCGAGGCCAACCCGGTTCTCATGGATGTGCGCTTCACCATCGAGCGCCGCGGCAGCACGCCGATCCTGCGACTGCGCAGCTCGCAACCGATCAACGAGCCGCTCCTCAAGCTGCTCGTCGAGCTGACCTCGTCGAGCGGCGGGCAGGTGCGCGAATACACGCTCCTGCTCGATCCGCCGCTCAGGTAGTTCCCCAGACCTCGCGCGCCGTCTCGACGACCAGGCGCAGCTTCGCTTCCTGCTGCTCGAAGGTCAGGCCGCTGCCGTGCTGGTGGCTGGCGAAGCCGCACTGCGGGCTGAGCGACAGGTTCTCGAGCGGCACGTACTTCGCGGCGGCGTCGATCTTGCGCCGCAACTCCGCTTTCGTTTCCAGGACGGGATTTTTCGTGGAGACGGCGCCAATGACCACCCGCTTGCCTTTCGGGATGAAGCGCAGCGGCTCGAAGCCGCCGGCCCGCTCGCTGTCGAACTCGAGGAAGAAGGCGTCGACCTCCAGCCGCGAGAAGCTCTTCTACGCGATGCGCTCGTAGCCGCCCGCCCCCACCCATTTGCCGTGGGCGTTGCCGCGGCACATGTGCACGCCGACGGTCATGCCGGCCGGCCGCTGCCGCACCACGCGATTGATGAGATCGATGTAGAGCTCGACCAGGCGCTCGGGGTCGTCGCCGCGCGCCTTGACCGCATCCCGCAGCCGCTGGTCGCATAGCAGCGTCTGCGCCACTTCGTCGATCTGCAGGTAGCGCCCGCCCGCGGCGTGCAGCGCCTTCAGCTCGGCGACGTAGACCGCGACGACGTCGGCGAAGAACTGGTCGAGGTCGGGATAGACGTCGGGGTCGACGCAGCCCCTGCCGCGGGGATAGTGCAGGTAGGAAGGCGCAGGCAGGGTTGCCTTCACCACCCCTTTCGCATGCGCGAGCGAAAAGGCGACTTCGTCGGCGACGATCGGGCCGGTGCGGCGGATCCTGGTCACCGCCACCGGCGCCTGGCCGATGCGCATCACATTGCCGGCGTCGTCCTGCTGCAGGTCGACGTTGCCGACCGCGTCGGCGCGGGCGAAGCCGCTGACCTTCGAGACGAAGCCGAGGCGACAGGATTCGCGCCGGAACTCGCCGTCGGTGACCATCTTCAGCCCGAGGCTCTCCTGCCAGCGGATCGCCTCGACGATCGCCTGGTCCTCGAGCGGCCGGCGTTCCTTCGCCTCGAGCAGCGCGCGCGGCCGCAGCAGGCTGCCGATGTGCTCGGCGCGGAACGGCGGAGGGGTCAACTGTCGATGAGGAGCGCCACGGGGAAGTCCGATAGTAAGTCCGCCAGCCGCAAATGCCCATCCTTGGCCCGAACCCCGCGGTCGTCGAGGACGTTCCTGAAGGCCGCGGGGAATCCCCCGGGCAGCGCGATGCTGGCGTCTTCCCAGGAGGTGATCTTCGCGAACAGCCGCGGCGCGACGGCGATCAGGGTCCTGCCGCCGGCGCGCAGGGCAAAGGCGACCATGTGCTCTCCGCCGTCGAGCGGAACGTAGGTCCCGCCGTGAAACAGCGCCGGAAATTTCCTTCTAAGCGCGAGCCCCTCGCGAATGATCCGCAGCTTCGGATGGTCGTTTCGCGCAAGCAGCCTCTTCCGCAACGCATAGTTCACCGGCCGCCGGTTGTCGGGGTCGACCAGGCTGAAATCCCAGATCTCGCTGCCCTGGTAGTAGTCGGGGACGCCCGGCGACGCGACCTTGATGAGCGCCTGCGACAGGCCGACCAGAAGGCCAAGGCGCGCGAGCGGCGCCACGGTCTGTTCGACGTCCTCGACGAACGCCTTGTTCGCGAGCGACGCGGCGATGAAGCGCTCGAGTGCCGCCTCGTACTCCAGGTCCGGGTTGATCCAGCTCGAGCGCACTTTCGCTTCGCGGGCCGCCTTGAGCATCGCCGCCTTCACGCGCTCGCGCAGGTCTGCGCGGGACTCTCCGGGCCAGATGCCGAGCAGCGTTTGATAGTAGAGATACTCGTCGCTCCGTGATGGCGCGTCCTCGGTGCGCGCGCCGCGGTTCATCCTGCTCCAGCGGCGAAGCGCGAGCTTCCATCCCGGCGCGAGCTCCGAGAGGACACCCAGGCGCGCGCGCACGTCCTCCGAGCGCTTGGTGTCGTGGGTCGAGGTGCCGAGCATGGTCCAGGGCCAGTCGCGGGCGCGGCGCTCGTTGGCCGCGTGGAAATCCTCGAGCGTGACGCCGAACTCGCGCGGGTCGTTGCCGACCTCGTTCAGCGCCGAGAGCCGTGCGTAGCGGTAGAAGGCCGTGTCCTCGTCGCCCTTCGCCACCACCGGCGCGGTGAACTGCTGGAAGCGCATCGCGAACTCGAGCATCCGCCGCCGGCGCGGCCCGCGCGGCGGCGCCGCGTCGAGCGTCAGCACGCTCTGCACGAAATCGAACACGCTCGGGTCGGCGATGCGGCTCGCCCGCCGCGCGGCGCGCACCGCCCATTCGATGTGGCGCCGGTCGGTATCGGAGACGCCGCGCTTGCCGACATAGGTGCGGTACACCGGGAAGCGCGCCGCGATCTCGAGCAGCGCCTTGCGCAACCCGCTCGCGGTGTAGTCGCGCGTGGCGCGGTTGCCGTCGGCGATGCGCGCCAGGCGCTCGGCGAGCATGCTCAGCTCGGCGAACAGCGTGCTCCCCATGATCAGGATCCGCCCGTCGCGCGAATGCTCGGCGAAGGTCCGCCGGTCGCCGGTGAAGCTCTGGTAGATGCGATCGAAGCGCGACTCGGCGGCGCGATCGATGAACACGCCCGTCAGCAGGTTCGCGAAGCGGTAGCCGGTGGTGCCGTGGACCGGCCATTCGGCCGGCAGCGTCTCGTGGCCGGCGAGGATCTTCTCCACCAGCACCCAAGGGCGCTTGAACAACCCGCCCAGCCGTTCGAGATATTCCTGCGGGTCCGCCAGCCCGTCGGGATGGTCGACGCGCACGCCCTCGACACCCTTTCTCCTCGCCACCCTGGCGATCAGCCGGTGCGTCGCCGCGAACACCTCCGGGTCCTCGCTGCGCACCGCGGCAAGGTCGGTGATCTCGAAGAAGCGCCGGTAGTTGATCTCGTCCGCGGCGACGCGCCAGTACGCGAGGCGGTAGTGCTGCCGCTCGAGGACGCGGTGGATGGCCAGCGGATCGCGGCTCCGGGGGGGCCTGCCGCGCAACGGAAAAACATGATCGAAATATCGCACGCGGTTCTTCTCGATTCTGATTTCGCCCCGCTCCAGCGCCTCGCCGTAGTGCCGGCCGAGCACGGGCAGCAGCAGCTTGCCGGGCCGCCAGTCGATGTCGAAGAACTTCGCGTACCGCGAGCCGCGCCCGCGCAGCAGCACGTCCTGCCACCACGGGTTGTGCGCGCCGAGCACGCCCATGTGGTTCGGCACCACGTCGAGCACCAGCGACAGGCCGTGGCGCTCGAGCGCCCGCATCAG
>Ga0134121_10002799_pt1 | contig 14814 bp, 17 predicted proteins | sample KB301_FD_96463 | JGI IMG/M metagenome (GOLD analysis project Ga0134121, IMG submission 96463) | Terrestrial soil microbial communities without Nitrogen fertilizer from Kellogg Biological Station, Michigan, USA - KB3-0-1 | ecosystem: Environmental > Terrestrial > Soil > Unclassified ... | reverse complement strand
GCAGGCCGTGCAGCAGCAGCAGCGTCGGTTTGAGACCGCTGCCGGCCGCCAGGAAGAACAGCGCGTTCATGCCGACGCCGCCGCTCGGTATCAGCAACTGGCGGTTGGCGGCCGGATGCCCGGCATCGCGCGCAGTGTCCGTCACGACGGCGCGCGGCACCGGTGCGGCGGCCGCCCGCGCGGCAACAGAAGACAGCAGCAATGCCGCCGCCAAGGTATGAACATGCCACGCCGCTTTCATAGGGTTCTCCGATCCGAGGTATCGGCCGAGTCTAACCTACGAATCGTTTCAGGGTGAGCTCCGCGATCGCGCCCCCTTCGGGACGGTTCGTGACGCGGATCGTCCCGCCGTGCGAGGTCGCCACCTCCCGTACCAGGTTCAGCCCCAGCCCCGTGCTCTTGCGGCCGGAGTTGGGGCGGCCCAGGGAGTAGAAGCGCTCGAAGATGCGGTCGAGCGCGTAGGCGGGAATGCCGGGGCCTTCGTCGGCGACCGAGATCGTCACCCGGTCGTTCTCTGGGACCACCGCCACCTTCACCGTCCCACCCTCGGGGCTGAACTCGATGGCGTTTTGGACAAGGTTCTCCAGCGCCTGATGCAGGAGGAAGGCATTGCCGCTGACGGTCAGCCGGTCCGGAGCGGCGATCTCCAGCTTCAGCTCCTTGCCGGCCAGCAGCGGCTCGGCGCTCTCGGCCACGGTGCGCACCATGGCGTCCAACTCCAGCGGCGCCATCTCAGGGACCTCGCGGCGGTTCTCCAGCTTCGCCAGCTCCAGCATGCGCTCCACGATGCGCGCGATCCGCTCGGCCTCCTGGCGGATGTTGGCGACGAAACGCGCCTGCTGCTGGGGAGGCATCCCCTCCTCCAGCAGCTCCGCCGCGCCACGGATGGCGGAGAGCGGGCTCTTCAATTCGTGGGTGAGCGTCTGGACGTACTCCTCCGCGTACTGCCGCCCCTCCAGCGCTTCCTGCATGCGCCGGATCGCCATACCGAGGTCGGCGATTTCGGTGCGGCCGAGCTTGGGGAACGGCGGACGCTTCCCCAGCCGGATGTCATCCGCGTAGCGCGCCAGGCGATCGATGGGACGGGTCAGCAGGTACGAGAGGGCGAGGCTGAGCAGCGCCGCGACGCCGACGGTGAGAAGCGCGGCGCGGACGAAGGCCGGCCGGGCGAGCTGCAGGAAGGTTTCGATGCTGGCGGTCGGCTCGACCACGGTCAGCACGCCGTTCACCCGGCCATTCCGGTAGATCGGCGCGCCAATGTACAGCGCGGTCGAGAACGGATCCTCAGGATCCTGCCGCGTGGCGCGCGCGCCATACCTCCCTTCCAGCGTCCGCTTCACGTCGAGGAAGCGGCTGTAATCCTGGCCCACCGCGCTCGGCCGCCGCGTGTCGAGCACGACCTTTCCCCTCGCGTCGGTGACGTAGATCTCCTGGTCCACCTCCGACTTGTCGAGATCGTAGATCCGGGCGGAGATCGGCCGGGAATGGGCTCGCGCCAGGGGGGCTTCGAGATCGGAGACGGTGAAATCCGGCCGCGCCATCTCGCGCTCAGCCAGGCTGGCGAGAAGGTTGGCGGAGTCGACGAGCGGCTCCTCGACGCTCTCCAGGTAGCGCGAGCGCAGCGTCGTCCAGATCCAGTCGGTGGTGAAGTAGAGGCAGGACGCGAAAATGGCGAGATAGAAGAGGAAGATCCGGAGGCCGAGCTTCATGTCATAAGCCTTCCTTCAACGAGTAGCCCGTGCCGCGATGGGTCGCGATCGGATCGACGTCGGGCCGGACGTCGCGAAGCTTCGCCCGGAGATTCTTGACGTGCGCGTCGACCGTGCGGTCCAGGCTGGCCTCGGGCTCGTCCCACACGAGCTCCAGGAGCTGCTCGCGGCTGTAGACGCGCCCCGGCCGCTTGTGGAGGACGGCGAGCAGCCGATACTCGTAGCGTGAGAGCTCGAGCGGCTTGCCGAAGTAGGTGATCTGGTGCCGCTCCTCGTCGAGCGCGAAGGCGGCGCCCGGCGGCGGCTTGTCGCCGCCGCGTCCGGACCGTCGCAGCACGGCCTTGACGCGGGCCGCGAGCTCGCGCGGGCTGAAGGGTTTGACCACGTAGTCGTCCGCCCCCAGCTCGAGACCGACGACGCGGTCCACCTCGCCGGCGCGGGCGGTGAGAAAGATGATGGGGACGTCGTGCCGCTGCCGGACCCTCCGGCACACCTCGATACCGCTCAGGTCCGGCAGGCCGATGTCGAGCACCACCAATGCCACGGGCTGGCGGTCGAGCACCTCGACCACGCCCGCGCCCACCTCCAGGCGGTGGCACTGGAAACCCTCGGATTCGAGGGCATATTGGATGGTGTCGGCGATGGCCGGCTCGTCCTCGACCACCAGGATCGTCGGTTTGTCCATCTAGCTCTTCTCCCGCCCGTTCCTGATCCACTCCACCGCCGCGAAACGGCCCGCCAGGAACAGCATCGCGATCAGCGACACCATCATGGCATGCTCGGCGAACCGTCCGCCCGGATGCCCGTTCAAGAGCGGCACCACCACGGTCATGCCGAGATAGGCGCCCACGACCAGGACCCCGAAGCTCGCCCTGAAGCCCTTCCCCGAGAAGACCCGGTCGAGCCCCGAGTAGACGGCCAGGAGCGCGCCCAGGTAGAGCACGGTGCCGAGGAGCCGGTGCAACTGATCGGGGTCGAGCCCGGCGACGGGGCCGAGGCGGTAAAGCTCCACCGCAGCCACGATGCGCAGGATGTTGACGGCGAGCGTAAGGACGTAGGCCCCGGCGAGCGAGCCGAGCCACCAGGCGAGCCGCGCCCACGGCGAGCGCAGCCGGTGCGAAAAGCCGAGCACGGAGACGGTCAGCGCGAGGATCATGAAGTTCACCCCCGCGCAGGCCGGTGCGATGACGTACCCCGGCCCCACCCAGCCGGCGCCGGGGCCGCCGGGGATAAATCTCAGCGTCTCGCCGCGCAGCGCACCCACGGCGCGGGCCGCCGGCACCAGAACCCATGCGAGATCCTCGGCCGTGGCCCGGCTGTAGGCCAGCTTCAAACCGTACGCGGCGAGCAGAGCGGCCGACCAGGAGAGCCAAGGCCGGGCGCGCCGGCCGTCGCCGCCGTCGCTCATCGCAGGCTCGTGCGCCGCAGCCCGATTTTCCCGGCACCCGCCAGACCGGAGAGCAGGAGGACCAGGGCCATCAGCAGCGATACGAGCTCAGGCTCGGGAACGGCGTTGTCCGAGACGCCTTCCGGCAGGGGCAACGGCTGATCGACCGCCTCCGCCGAGCCCTCCTGGTTGCGCACCTTCTCGTGCACCGCGACGAAGGATGTGTACGCCGTCAGCAGCTCGTACTTCAGTCCCAGGGCAGTGATGGCCTGGCGGCTCGCCTCGCCGTCGTCTCCCCGGAAATCCAGCCGGTCGTCCCCCAGGCGTGCCACCCGCGACCGCGCCCACAGGTAGCGCAGCGCCTGATTGCCGGCCGAGGGTGCCGCCGCGGCCACGTCGAAAACCTTTTCATAGCGCCCTTCTCCAGCCAGGCCGGTGACGCGGATCGTGCCGGACGCCTTGCCGCGCCACTTGCCGAAGACCGCCAGCGGGCGGTTCGCGAACACATCGGGGATCGACGACGGCTCGACGTCGTACGTCTGGAAACCCGGAGTTTCGACCGCCACGTGCGCGAGCACCGGCGACCGCACGTAGTCCTGAAGGCGTTTCGCCGCCGCTTTCGCCTCACCGGCCGAGGTGACGACGAACGGCTCGCCCTGCCCGGCGCGGGCCATGCCTTCGATGAGGTGGCGGTTGACGGAGCTGCCGATGCCGAAGGCGAACAGATTGGAACGGTTGAGATGGGTGCGGATCTGCTCGAAGACGCCCGCCTCGGCTTCGACGAAGCCGTCGGTGATCACGATCGTCGTGCGCGACACGCCCGCCGCCTCCGGCAGCGACATCGCGCGATCCAACGCCGCTCCGAGCTCCGTCTCGCCGCCTGCCGATTCGTGATCGATCGCCGCGATCATCTGCCGGACGTGCTCCGGCGTGGCATGCAGCGAGTGGGGAGCGAGCAGGCGCGAGGCGCCGGAGAACAAGAGCACGTTGAAGCGGTCGACCGGTCGCAGGCCGCCGATCAGCTCGCCGATCAGCGCCTTCGCCGTATCGAGCGGAAAACCGTGCATGGAGCCGGAGACGTCGAGCACGAAGATGTACTCGCGCGGCGGGATCTGCCGGGTCTCCACTCGCCGGGGCGGCTGCACCATCAAGAGAAAGAAGTTTTCGTCCTGGCCGGGCTGAGCCGGGTAGAGCAACAGGCCGGTCTGTACCTGCCGGCCCGCCAAGCGGTAGCGCAGGATGTAATCGCGATTGCCGCCGCTCGTCTCGGCCGGATCGAGATGGACGCGCGCCATATTGCCGTCTTCCCAATCGATATGCGTCCGATGTGAGGGGCTGAGCACCTCGTCGATCGGCATGCCGGCGGCGACCGTCGTCTCGATCTCGAATTTATACGTGGGCGCCTCGCCTTGATGGAGATAGGGGCTTTTCACCCAACCGCTCGATTCCTCCGCCGCTTCCGTCGCTTTCGAATAGCGGGGCCCGACGACCGTGGGATAGACGAATTCATAGGTGCCGTCGGTCGGCACGAGCAGCTCGCTGTAGTGAAGCTCGACGCGGATTTCGTCCCGCGGCATGACGTTGGCGACGTTCATGGTGAAAACGTTCGGCCGCTGTTGCTCCAGCAGCGCCGCGCTCTTGCCCGCCGCCTTGGCCGCCTCGAACTCCTTCTTCGCGGCCTGCTTCTCGCGGATCTTCGCGCGAATGCGCTGATCCCCCACCTGCATCGTCATGCCGTGCACTGCGGCCCGCGTGGAGGCCGGAAAAACATACTTGGCGCTCAGTGGCCGGCTCCCCTCGTTGCGATACACCTGGGTGACGACGACGTCCGCGATCACGCCCGCGATGTGGACGTCGGCCCTGGTCTCCTTGAGTGGCAGGTGATCGACCGCGGGGTCGCCATTCTCGACGAAGAAATAGGGCGAAAGGGTGCGATCCAGGTGGGCATCCTTGGCCGCCTCGCCCGCGGCTCCGGAACGCGCGACCAGGAGCATCAAACCCAGACTCAAGAAAGCTGCCTTCACTGACCGTTTCATTTCATCCTCCTCGGCGGGGAGGATCCCCGCCATGGAGAAAAGTCTGCCGTTCATAAACGGACTGCGTATGAAGTGGGGATGAAAAAGCGGAGAAGATGGGATGCGGCGGCCCTCCTCTCTCCCGGCAGCAGGGGAAGGCTGGGAGAAAGGAGGGCTATGGGGCAAGAGTCAGTTGCAGACCGAAGAATACGAACAGAGCTCGGAACACCACGGCGTGCGCCCGAAGGAGCAGCCCCCGTAGGTGTTGCTCAGGCACCAGGAATTGCCAAGCTGGTAGTCGATCACCTCCTCGTGGTAATAGCAACCGACGCACGACGGACAACTGGGGCAGATGATGCTGGCCCGGACGAGGTCCCGCCGATACTCCAAGACGTAGCGCAGGTGCCAGGTCGAATCGGTGGCGGTGCTCTTCAGGCATTCATAGTAGGTGGGACTGTACGGGTAGGCGCGGTTGAAGTACCACGAGGTCCAGGTATCCCCGAGTACATGCGTGCACTCGCATGTGGAACCGCCACACGGCGCGCCATACTCGCCGCAGGTTTCCGGGCCCCCCTTGCCCGGATCGTAGCCGCACTCGGTATCGCACGGCATGTCGTCCGTGCAGTCGTTGCAACTGTCGAGCACCTTGAAAAACAGAGAGGGCCGTCGCGGCTCCCTGCGGTCCCCGGGACCGGCTACGGTCGAATGAAGCATCACCAAGACCTCCCGGCTGCCGCGCAGCTCGGCGCTCCGCCGCAGAAGCTCCTTGAAGGACAGCGCTTCGTGCAGGCGACCCTGCCGGAAGATCTTGAGGTCGATGGCGGTGCCCTCCTTGGCGAGTTCGTGCAGCCGGCGGACGAGATCGGGGCGCAGCGCCAGGAGCTCCATCATCCGTTCTCCCTCGAGCAGGCTCGACAGCTCGGTGGCGGTCTTGGGCTGTACGGGGAGCTTTTGGCTCTGCAGGTCGGTCTGCGGCAGTTTGCCGGTGGAGAGGTCTGCCCTCTCCGTCAGATACAGCGCGCCCTTGACGAAGTAGCGGACCTCGAGGACCTCGCTGCCGAAGTCGGAGAGACCGTAGAAGAGGCGCTGTTCGGCCGCCAAAGGCTGGTAGGCATTGGCTCCCGGCTTCGCTTCGAGAAGGGCTGCCTCCTTGACCGCTGCGCAGGAGAGCGCAGGCTGGGGCCGCGGGGCTTGGGCCGACAGAGGGAGTGCCAAGAGAAGCAGGCTCAGTGTCCACAAACGATTGCGTGGCATCGGCGACCTCCTTGGAAAGAGGCGGGCGGGATGCTCGCCTCTGCACTTCGCTAGAAGCACTGCGGTCCGGTGGGATTGCAGGTCCGGAGACAGCAGTAGTAGTCGTCGTTACAGCTCACGTTGCACGAATGATCGCCGCCGCAGCCGTCGAAGCAGGTGAACTCGTCCTGTAGGCACGCCTGGGAGCAGGCGCTCTGGAAGATGGCGCCGAGCGGGGCCTTCCCAGGCTTCGCATTCACGTCCGGCTTCTCGACGGAGCTGTTGGGGGCCGGCTGTAGCCAGGCCGGGCTCGTCACGGGAGCCGGCGGGGCCACGACGGCCGGAGCCGGAGGCGCGGCGGGAACCGGAGGCAGGCTAGCGGCCCCGGCCAGGGCGGCGAGGGCGAAGAGGGCGGCGGCCAGAAGACTTACGCGATGAGACATGGTGGCGACCTCCTTGGAAAGAGGCGGGCTGGATGCTCGCCTCTATCCTCAAAGGTGAGACGAACGCTGAAAGGCGAGCCTGGTCGTTCTCGATCCGGGCGGACCCTTTCTACATGCCGCAGAAGCGCCAGCCGGTGGCCGAGAGATAGCCGTAGGCATGCACCATCTGGCCGTTTGGGCAGGTAAACGTCTGAGTACAGCAGGAGGATCCCGCGGTCGTTACGTGGATCGTCCCCCCGCAGATGTACCTGCAGTCGCCGCCGGTGGCGCCGCTGGCCACGGCGAGGGAGGTGAAACCCAAAACGGCGGTCAAGGCGAGGGCTCGGATGAGTGGCTTCATGACATCGACTCCTTTCGGTAGAGAGCGCGAAGGGCTCGTCACAGAATAACTACACCAGTTCCCCGGATCTCAGCCCTAAAGGCATCTGGCCCAAAGGGCCTGGAGATCTTAGCCCAGGGCCGAGGCCGAAGGCCGACGCCCTGGGAAAAAAATGCCCCCCTCGGGGCGGCCTGAAGGGCCGCGATAGCTAGGCTTCGGCAAAAGATTATCGCGACCCTTCAGGCCGCACTACTTTATGATCCTGCCACCCAGGGCATCGGCCTTCGCCTCGGCCCTGGGCTAAGGTATCCCGACCCGTTGGGCCGGAAGCAAAAACTTGGGGCATTTATTCTGTGACGAGCCCTAAGAAGAAAAAGCAGGGCTCTCCCTGGAAGCAAAAGGGCCTTCTTCGTCGCGGATGGCTCTCAATGGGGATGCAATCCGAGCGATCGCAGAAAGGCGATGTTCGCCCTCCGCGCGTAATTCAGCGCGTTGTTTCCCATCTCGTCCACGTCTTCGAGACGAGCCCCTTCTCGGATCAGCAACTCGAGCATCTCGACATCGCCATGTTGAGCCGCGTGCATCAACGGAGTCCGTTTGGGGCTCAGGATGTCGTAGGCGCAAGGATTGGCCTTGAGCCTCGCCGCGGATCTCGCTGTCGGGCCCGCCAGGAACGGCAATCGGATCTCCGCTCCACTTTTGTAGGCGTGATTCACGTCGGCGCCATGGTCCAGCAGGAGCTTTACCAACCGTGGCTGTCTCAGCTCGATCGCGTAGAACAGTGGAGTCTTCCCGAAGTCATTGGCATGATCGGCATCGGCTCCCCGCTCCAGCAGGAACTCCACGTTTCCAGGATCGTCCAGGGCGAAGAAGATCGCCGACTCATCCCCTGTGTTCAACGTTTGGAGCCCGTCCACCAGGAGCGTCAGATAGGAACGCGGTTTGCGATAGAGCAACGCAGCTTTCAAAGCTTGATCGATGACATCCTGCTCGGGCGCGGATGTCGCCGGCGCCGTTGCCGCAAAATCGGCCAGAGCGCGCTTAAGTCCTTGCTTCCTCCTTCTCGTGCGGTAATTATTTGCATCCGGACGGCACAAGCGAACATGGGCCTTGACACAGATCTGCGAATCATATACTTTATGCACACCAACGAAGAATGACCGCAAAGGTTAGGACAGGGTGGCCGCGAATTCGGGATTCCGGCGCCAATGACGGCGCCTGACCAAGGAGCCTCGAAAGGGCTCGAGAAAGGAGAAGGACAATGTCAAGGTCGAACGAAGCAGTCGTGGGTAACCTTCAGCAGTTCCTCGGCAAGCTGGAGGCCAACAAGGTGGAGCTCCCCCAGGTGGAGATCCCGATGACCAAGCTCGGGACAGTGATTGACCGGATGATGGACCTCAACAAGCAGCAGGGCGCCTTGACGGCCAGCAAGCAGGCGACGTCGAAGGAGCAACAGACGCTGCTCACCGAGGGCCAGCGACTGGCCAACGCCATACGGGCTCTGATCAAGGAGCACTATGGCATCCGGTCGGAAAAGCTCGCCGAGTTCGGACTTCAGCCGTTCCGTGGTCGGGTCCGCACGATCAAGTCGCTCACCCCGGACCCCGGAACGCCCGCTCCGGCGCCCCACCCCACCACCGCCGGCTAGGGAGCCGCACAGATTGACTCGGCTTCGGGGGCGTGCTTCGGCACGCCCCTTTTTTGTCGCCGCGAGCCTCCCGCCGCCGCCCCGGATCGATTCTGTGACTACCCCTACCCTTACCGCGAGCCAGTGTATCCATACCGCGTCTTTCCGAGGCTTACCGGGATAGCGGTACCGAGACCGCAGGCTTCGTAACCTCACCGGGAGACCCGGTGCCCATACTGCGACCCGCCGATGCTTACAGTGAGCCGCAGCACCCGAACCTTGGTTCGCCGATGCTTACCGGGAGACGCGGTACCGAGACGGGGTCTCCGCATGGTTAGCGAATGACCCGGCATCCATACTGTGTCCTTCCGATGCATACGCGAAACGCGGTACCCATACCGCGGGCGCCCGATACTTACTGCGAGGCCTGGTATCGATACTTTGGCCGGCCTCGCCTGCCGCGAGACCCGGTATCCATACTCGGGTCCGCCGATGCGTACTTCGCGCCGCGATACCGATACCGCGGGCTCAGTCTCCTTAAGGGAGACGCGGTATCGAGATTCTGGCCTGCCGATGCTTATCGCGAGCCCAGTATCGGTACTTCGGCCTGCCGATGCTTACCCGGGTATGGGTCGGGCACCGCCGGATCTCGTCTCTACTGGAACAGCTCGCCGACGCTGAGGCTCCAGCCGGGCAGCACCTCCGGCAACTCGAGGATGTCGTCGGCGCCCAGCACCTTGACGGCGGCTCCGGGCTGATAGAGAGACACGACCCTGGAGTCGGAGTCCACCACCAGCACGGCGCGGGTTCCAGCCGTGAGCCACTCGCGGGCCCCCGACGCGTGGAGCTCGACCGCCACATCCGGCGCGCCGGACCAGGGACTGCCGGCCTTCAGGTGCTCGCGGCTGACGAACGCCAGAGCCGGAACCTTGAGCCGTCCGGTGGCCTTGGAGAGGAGGAACCCGGTGTTGCCGGCATAGACCGCACCGAGACCGCTCTCCTCGGCGTGCTGAGCCATCCGCCAGGTGAGGCGGGCCAGCACCTGCCCCTGGGGCTGACCGGAAGCCTGTCCCGGGTCGGCACGCAGGCTCTCCAGGAACGCCTTGGGGTTCGGCACCGTGAAGCAACCGCCGCCGCAGGAAGAGGAGCCGGCGCACAGCGACGTCTGCGCTCCGCAGGTGCTGGAGCCGGTGTCCGTGAAGCACTGGTGGCTGCACGCAACCGCGCAACTGCAGTCCGTACAGTTCAAGATGGCGGAGCTGGGCGATGCCGTGCAAAGGGCGAGCAGGACGACGGCGGCGGCGATGAACGAGCTCTGTCGAATCATGGATTCCTCCTGTCGGTAGAGGGAGTCGGCGCTCCCTTACTCCTGAAGGTGCTTAACAAGGAAGATTCCGCGCCGCGGACGCCGGCGTCGATCTTGCCCTGCCAAGGGCGCCCTTGGCAGGGGACTCTGGAATCAGTTGCGGGTCACCAGCACGCTCTCGAACTCGATGCCCTGATTTTCCCTGCCCCCTCCGGCGACGGCGCGGAGCGTGCCGTTCACGCCGGGGTACGTCAGGACATCGGTCAGGCTTATGCAATGGCCATTCTCGTCGGGATTCGGGCAACTGGCATAGGTCCCCGACTTGGCGATATTGACGCCTTGGCCCTGGATGCTGACCTGCCAGCCTGTGGCGCTGAGCGAGATGATGGCGGTCAGCGGACCGGAGCTGTAACCAGGGTACACCTCGCCGGGCGTGGTCGAGCCGGCGGGGATGTCGAAGTAGCGTCCTTGCCACTGGAAGGGGTCGTCGCCCGATTTGGCCGTGATATCGAAAACGACGCGGTGGCCTTCGATCGTCAGATAGATCCCCGTTTCGCAGCAGGCGTCTTGTCCCGCCTGCACCCAGCCGACCAACGCGCCCTGGCTTTCCGTGTTCGGCAGGCTGTCGATGAACCAGCTCATGGTCGTCCCCGTCGGGTCGATCGCGTCGTTGCTCTGGATCCAATGAACGCAGCTCGCGCCGTTGACACTGACTTTTCCATTGCTCTCGGAGGCGCTCACACCCACCCCGGTGCCGCAATCGACATAGCTTGTGGTAAAGCCGCTGCCAATGCCGCCGAGACCGGTGTTGGTGGCGATATTCCCGTCGTCGAAGCGATCGACGAGAGGGACGGTGGCGCCGTAGGCGTGGGCGGTGGAGAGGGCGAGGAGGAGGGCGAGGGTGCTCGCCCGCGGCAGGAACTTGCTCATGAGAGTTTTCCTTTCCGGCAGCGGAATTGCTGCTCCCTTGCCTATTCGGAATTTCGGGGACGGGCCTATCAGGGTTTTCCGGGCCAGCTTCGCCTTCGGCGTCGCCTACCGGAACCGAAGCCGACTCAGGCTGACCAGGGGTCGTCTTCGAGTGACTTTGCGAAGGCTTCCTTCGAGGCCGGCCGACCGGGCTTCTTGGCCGCGCAGCTCTGGAATGTCTTCCATGAGACCCAAGCCGGCGAAGCGGGCGGCGAGTCGCGAACCGAGACCTTCCTGGCCGCCCCCCTCCTCCTTGACTGCGTTACGAAGAATCTCGCGGACTTCCTCTTCCATGCTGTGACCATGCCGCTGTGCGCGCCGCTGAATCTTGAGCTTCACGTCGTCCTCGAGGTGCCGCACCAGGAGTTGAGCCACGTACAGCATGATCGCACGATAGCGAGAGCATCCGGGTGATGACAAACCGCGGTTTGACGAGGGCGTCTCCTACGCCGCGGCGGCTGGCTACCGGCGCCCCGGCGATGTCCAAGCGCTGAACACCCTCTTTCGTAGAGGGCATTGGTCGGGCACCGCCGGAGCGCGTCTCTACTGGAACAGCTCGCCGACGCTGAGGCTCCAACCGGGCAGCACCTCCGGCAACTCGAGGATGTCGTCGGCGCCCAGCACCTTGACGGCGGCTCCGGGCTGATAGAGGGACACGACCCTGGAGTCGGAGTCCACCACCAGCACGGCGCGGGTTCCAGCCGTGAGCCACTCGCGGGCTCCGATGATGGGCGACATCGTGGCTCTACGGGCGGCGCTCTTCGCTCCGCCGATCCTTCTCCCGATCCCGGAGAGCGTCCGGGAGACCGTGGCCGAAGGGTTCGCCCGAGCAACGGACCCGGAAGGGTTCAACCGTCGCGGGCTCCTCGCGAAGGCTCTCGCCGCGATCGAGAAGAGCGGGCAGGCTCTCATCGTAGAGACGATCAAGCTTATCCCTTCCCAAATCAGGAAGGCGGACGCTCACGACGTTAACGCCGCGAACCAAGCCGAACGACTCGCCGAGATGGAGCGCGTCCACGCCCAAGCCGAGTCTGGCGACGGACCGGTCATCTACCCAGGCAAGGGACCGGGCTTGTACTCCGCTTCTCTTCCGGATCTCCCTCCGCTTCGGCCGGCGTCTCGCACACCCGAGCCTGAACCAATAGAGGGGTCGTAGGAGGGAGCGCGGAGTGACAGCTCTCCCCATTTTTCCAACAGAAAGTGGTCTCTCCCCAATCTAGGGACCGAGGTCTGTAGGCGGGCCGGGCCGAGGAAGAATCGCCAGTCCTACCAATGCCGAGTTGGGGTTCCGGGCTCAACACTGAAAATCACGGTGTCGGTGTGGCAATTCCGGTCCCAGGCACCAAGCAAAGCACTCCAGCAAAGAAACTTAGAGGTGGCAGGTGGATGGATGGGCCTTGGGCACGGCCCGGAGGCTTGAGGCCGCACAGGGGGCCTTACGGGGAAAAGGAGTGGCGACACGGCAGCGGGGACGGGGGTGTCGAGAGGCCAGGGACGGCGGTAAGAACGGAGCGCAAGCCGGCGAACGCCAGGGACTGTCTTTTGGGTGGTCGGGCGGGAAGAAGGAGAGGTAGGCGCGAGGTCCTTGGAATAAAAGCGAATGCTCGATCTGTTTGTTGTAGTGACTCACCAGTATACCGTCTATGCCTAAAGGTATAAGGAGTCGTGATGAGCCTAGGAAGGAAATTCATTGATCATGTCGTCTACACTCCTGCCAAGTCCCTAACGGATGGAATGCGAGCAGGCATCAAGTTTGGAGAAAGGATGGGCGGCGAGGGCGCAGGAATTGCGGGTGGGCTTGCGGGTGCGGTTGCCGGAGCAATACTCGGAGGCGTAAAGCTGATGTCGCCCGTAGAGTTGGTGCAAACTCTTGTGCGCTCGGATGAAGAGATCGATCAGAGAGGGGACGATATCTTTAAGGACCTCTGAGGAATAGGACCTTACCCAAAGAACAGGATTCGCAATATTGGGGCCGGCAGGAAACCGGCCCCAAGGTTCAAAGCTCGTATTTGCGCTGACAGCAATGGAGGAGCCAGCGGGCCGTCTCGATCCCCGGCCCGGTGATGGCGTAGGGGGCGAAAGGAGAGGGCCAGCGGATGCCGGCCCTACGATGGCTTACGCGTAGCGATCCATCCATAGATACTGCTTACCCGGTAGATAGCCGATCTTTTCGAGGAACGGGATCCCCGGGCTGTCGAGGAGCGCGTAGATACCGACGAAGGCTACCCTCCCGGGGGATGTGGGCCTTCAGCTCATGGTGCAAGGCGGTTCCGATCCCGCGCCGTCGGTACTCCGGAAGGACGGCGAGGAACACGATACGGGCCGAAGTCTCCTCCAGCGTCGCGTAAAGGAAGCCCAGGATACGCCCCCTCCGTTCGGCGACCAGGGTCACGGTGTTCATGACCTCGAAGAGCCAGCGGTTGAACTCCGCTTTATCCATGAAGACCCGTTGGTTGCTCGCCTGTAGCTCGGGAACCGAGAGCGCGAGTTGGAAGAGCCGGTCCAGCTCTACCCGGTAGGCGCGCCGAATGTTGACCTTGAGGGGTTTCTCGCGCTCTTCCTCCTCCGAGATCGCATACAGCTCCTTCCGGCGGCGAGACATCGTGTAGATCGCCTCATCGAAGTCGTGGACCCCATTCTCCGCGAGCGACGTGAGCCAAGCCGCGACGGACCGGAACCCGAGGTGGTTCGACATCGTGGACCATCGAAGCGACTGAAGGATGTCGGCGCGCACCGAGTACTCCGTTCGCTTTGAACGCGCCATCTCTACTTCCTCCCCCCAAGCGCCTGCTCGATCTCGTCACCGACCCGGGATAGCTCCCTCGCGAGCCGACCGGCGAGAACGGAGAGCGCGGTGTCCGACTCCGAGAGAGAAGCGTCCTGGTGCTCCCTTCCTACGGAAGAGAGATAGCCTTCGAGGTGCCGGAGATCGGCGAGCGCGGCGCGTAGCTCCGTCGCGGTAACCCCCTCGGGCCAACTGGGCCAGTGGTGGTAGTACTCCAGGACTAGCTCGTGAAAGAGGTGGCCGAAGATCCGCAGGGCGGCGTTGCAGGGAGGCTCCGTGAAGTAGAACAGGAAGGTCTCTCGGAAGACGGGGAAGTCTTCCCACGCGGCGGGATCGAGGATCGGGGGAGTAGATGGGGCGGCCGGCTCTGGGGGGATCGGCGGGAGCCCGGGAGGAATCGGGGGAGGCGCGGGGACAGGTGTACACTCCACGAGGTCGTGCATTGGGTAAGCTCCTTTGCTCGGCTAGGCTCCGGCGGGGGGCGACCACCCCCGTTGGGGCCGTTGTTACTTTCTGTTACAAGCATAGCCGAATTCCTCCAGCATTCGCTGAATCATCAGAGAGAGATCGTCTGAAATCTTCGTCCGAGCCGCGTCGCGGGGGGCGCGGATCTTGATCCTGATGCGCCCCCGGTGCGCCCCCGGCGTACTTCAGCTGCTATGAGCTATCGCCCCGGAGTGAGCTAAGTGCTTATTTTGGAAGTAGATCGATGGTGCGCCCTAGAGGATTCGAACCTCTGACCTACAGCTTCGGAGGCTGTCGCTCTATCCAGCTGAGCTAAGGGCGCGTTCGTTGCGGGGCGTGAGGATCGCCCGACGTTCGCGACTGCAAGACGGGTGGTCTGCCTGGAGGGATTCGAACCCCCGACCCGCGGCTTAGAAGGCCGCCGCTCTATCCAACTGAGCTACAGGCAGCCGTGTGCGCCGTCGGTATCGGGGCGCCCAGATTTGAACTGGGGACCCCCTGCGCCCAAGGCAGGTGCGCTACCAGGCTGCGCTACGCCCCGACGGAAACGCGCAGG
>Ga0134121_10002798_pt1 | contig 14816 bp, 12 predicted proteins | sample KB301_FD_96463 | JGI IMG/M metagenome (GOLD analysis project Ga0134121, IMG submission 96463) | Terrestrial soil microbial communities without Nitrogen fertilizer from Kellogg Biological Station, Michigan, USA - KB3-0-1 | ecosystem: Environmental > Terrestrial > Soil > Unclassified ... | reverse complement strand
TCCGGAAAATCAACGCTCGGACAACTCCTCGTGCGTATGTATGATCCTGAAGAGGGCAAAGTTTTGATTGACGGAAAGCAGGTTCGCGAGTTGGATTTACATTCATTAAGAAAACAATTCGGTTATGTGCCTCAGGATGTTTTTCTTTTTTCGGATACCATTCTCAACAACATTGCTTTTGGACTGGAAGATGATGAAGTGAATATTGAGTCGGTGAGGCGTGCTGCTCTTCATGCTTCTGTTTACAATGACATTGAACAACTGCCGCAACAATTTGAAACAATGGTAGGGGAGCGCGGCGTCACTCTTTCCGGCGGACAAAAGCAGCGGATCTCTATTGCGCGTGCACTCATAAAAAATCCGAAGGTGATGATTTTCGATGATTGTCTTTCCGCCGTGGATGCACAAACGGAACAGAATATCCTGGGCTATCTCAACCAGGTTTTAGCAGCGAAAACTGCCATTATCATTACTCACAGGATTTTTTCTCTTCTCAATTTTGATAAGATCATTGTTCTTGATGATGGGAAAATTGCAGAAGAAGGAACCCATGAAACTCTCATGGAAAAGAGGGGTCTTTACTTCGATCTTTATGAAAGGCAGCAGATGGAAGAGCGAAGCTTAGTTAACTGAATTTCCCTTTCTCATAAACACAATATATTATATGAGTTTGTCCGGTATTTTGAAATCACAAAAGGAAAACAATATATTTGCGAGGCACACCAACATGAACTAAATTTTACTTCCCGTGGAGAATGAAAAGAAAGGCAACAACCGACCTGATTCAGTATTCTCGAAAAAGGTAAGAGCAGGAAAAAGAAGAACCTACTTCTTCGATGTCAAAGAAACCAGAGGCAAAGATTACTTTTTAACCATCACTGAGAGCAAGAAGCGCCAAGATGATACGTATGAGCGCTTCAAAATTTTTATTTACAAAGAAGACTTCAATAAGTTTGTTCAAACGCTCAGCGAAACTATTGATCACGTCAAGAAGGAGCTCATGCCCGACTTCGACTTCAATGCATTCAATCGCCGCGAAGAATCTTCTGAACCTAATTATAATAATGCCCCCGCTGATGAAAGCCCCGCAGTAAATACTTCAGACACTTCTTACGCTGGTGATACTTCAGAGAAAACCAACATTCCCAATGAGGAAGTGCCATCCCAACTTCCTCCACCGCCTTCAAATGAAGATGACTTGAAGTGGTGAAATTTTATTTAAGGAGAAATGAATAGCTCCTTATCGGGAGCTTTTTATTTTATAAAATATTTGTTCTATTACCCTCTCAGCTTCACCTTCCGAAGAAATGAACCGGATAGACTGCAGACCACGTCCCGATAAATCGGGACCGCTGTCTTCCCTTGGGATGAATAGAGTTCGGCTCGGCTGCAGACCGCGTCGGAAAAAAAAACCGACCGCGGGCTTCAACATATCTTTGCCGCCTCAAAAATTTTTAATATGAGCTTGCAATGCGGAATAGTAGGATTGCCGAACGTCGGGAAGTCAACATTGTTCAATGCGCTTAGTAATGCGAAAGCGCAGGCGGCGAACTTTCCTTTCTGCACCATCGAGCCAAATTTGGGAGTGATCACCGTCCCCGATGAACGATTAAATGAGCTGGCAAAACTCGTCAATCCGAAAAAAGTAACTCCGGCAACTGTAGAGATTGTTGACATCGCCGGATTGGTAAAAGGTGCGAGCAAAGGGGAAGGGTTGGGAAATCAATTTTTAGGAAACATCAGGAATGTTGATGCGATCATTCATGTGGTCCGCTGCTTCGATGATGATAATGTGATTCATGTGGATGGGAGTGTAAATCCTGTTCGTGATAAAGAAATCATTGACGCTGAGCTCCAGTTAAAAGACTTGGAATCCGTGGAGAAGAAAATTTCCCGCATGGAAAAAGTGGCGAAGGCCGGCGACAGGGATTCGAAGCGTGGACTGGAAGTGATAGAGATTTACAGAAAGCATTTGCAGAGCGGGAAATCTGCGCGAACAGTTCCTCTGGGTGTTGAAGACAAAAAGTTTGCCGCCGATATTTTTCTTCTCACGGAAAAACCTGTCCTCTATGCCTGTAATGTGGATGAGAAATCGGCTGTAAGGGGCAACAAATATGTTGACGCATTGAAGGAAGTTGTGAAGGGTGAAAATGCCGAGGTGCTTATTATTTCCGCCGCGATTGAAGCCGAGATTGCACAGTTCGAAAACTATGAGGACCGTCGCGCTTTTCTCAGTGACCTTGGATTGGATGAGCCGGGAGTAACGAAATTGATTCACGCCTCATATCACTTGCTAAAACTCATCACCTTCCTTACAGCCGGTGAACCGGAAGTTCGTGCCTGGACAATTCATCAGGGCATGACGGCGCCACAAGCGGCAGGAGTAATTCATTCTGATTTTGAGAAGGGATTCATAAGAGCGGAAGTAATCACTTACGAAGATTATATTTTACTGAAGAGTGAAGCAGCATGTCGTGCAGCAGGTAAATTGAGGTTGGAAGGAAAAGAGTATGTAGTGAAAGACGGTGATGTCATGCATTTCTTGTTTAACGTTTAAAGACAACCCGGGAAAGACCTATGATAGTCATTACGGGCGCAGCAGGATTTATCGGTTCATGCCTGGTTGCAAGACTGAATCAAGAGAAAATGTTTCATCTCATGCTTGTGGATGATTTTTCTTCAGAGAAAAAGAAACGGAACTATGAAAGCAAAAAATTCCTGAACATTATCGGTCGCAATGAATTTCTCGACTGGTGGGATTTGCAGAATGATTCAGTGGATTTTGTTTTTCACCTGGGCGCCCGAACAGATACAACGGAGTCAAATCAAAATCTTCTCAACGATCTCAATCTTCATTACTCACAGGAAATCTGGAATCGCTGCACGCATTATCGCATTCCCATTATCTATGCGTCATCTGCTGCCACGTATGGTGCAGGGGAATTCGGCTACGATGATGATCACTCACTCATTCCAAAACTTCAACCGCTTAATCCTTATGGAGTATCGAAAAATGAATTTGACAAATGGGTGCTTCAACAATCCTTTGACGGTCATGGTGAGCCTGTCGAACCATCTGCGCGCGCAACCCTTCGACAGGCTCCCGAAAAAATCGGGACAGGTCAGGGTGACAAACAACAAAGTGGAACACCGCCATTCTGGTGCGGATTAAAATTCTTCAATGTCTTTGGTCCCAATGAATATCACAAAGGGAGAATGGCTTCAGTTGTGTTTCACGGCTTCAACCAGATCAAACAAAACGGAATAATAAAATTATTTCGCTCGCATCGCAGCGATTATGAAAACGGAAAGCAACTGCGTGATTTCATCTATGTAAAAGATGTGGTGGATGTGATGCTGTGGTTCATGAATCATCAGCAACATTCCGGCATTTACAATTTGGGCTCAGGAAAAGCACGAACATTTCTTGACCTCGCAACGGCAACCTTTCGTGCAATGAATCTTGAGCCTGACATAGAGTTCATTGACATTCCTGAAGACATACGTGATTGGTATCAATATTTTACTGAGGCGAGGATAGAGAAGCTGAGGAGCATTGGTTATGAAAGGAAATTTTACTCATTGGAACAAGCAGTAACTGAATATGTCAAGGAGTATCTGTTACCTGATAAGGCCTGGTGAACAAGAAGAAATCGCTGACCAACAGCGTCACAAACCATTTGATTTCGCGGTAAGAAAGCTGACTCCACCTGGTGTAATTTCTCTCTTATCGGTTCACAATGAATTTATTTCTGTAAATTTTTTCTCCTGAAAATGCAGCGATGAAATACATGCCGTTGCTCCAATCACTTACATCAAGATCGAGTCTGGCTTGGTGAAGGTGATTGATTTGGTGCATAAGTTTTCCATCTGAAGAAAAGACACGAAGAGACTCAAGAGTTTTCTCACCAAGAACAGTAATCACTGAATGAGCAAGCGAAGGAAAAATGATTAACTGACTTTCCTGCACAGTTTGATTTTCAATTCCAGTCAATGGAGTTTGAAAAGAATCGTCTTCGCAGATTGTGAACTCGTCAACTGAAACCTGTTCAGCAAGCAGAGAGAGGGTATCTGATTGAAAGTCCTGGATGACTGTAACCGGCGCCGGAAAACTGTACCAGGAAGTATCTGAAAAGAATAAATCAACGGAATCATCTGCACAATTGGTATTGCCGTATTTGTCAACTTTGAAAATAGCATTGTCATTGTATTGGCTAAATGAAACTGCTGCCAGTCCTGCGAATCCGCTGTCACGTGTTTGAGTAAGATGGTTGCAGTAATACAGATAAAGATCCTTCTCATAAATCTTTGTTGATAAAACGTTTGCCCCGCTGTCCAGTTTTACCACGAGCTCAGCGGAATTACTGAATGGATAAACTGTCAGCCCTTCTATTTCAACAAAAAAATTTCCATCCCATGATTCGAAAATATTTCCTGAGTATGTTTCCTCGACATTAGAAACCGGCGGAGGAAAGTATTTGAAGAATTTCATGTTACCTGTCGAACTCATACGAAAGATGCACGGCAATTCCAGGTCAAGCCATACAGGATTATTTGGTAAAGTGACATTTGCTGCACCCACAAGATCTCCATCTCTGCTGATGCAGAAATCGCCGGCTTCAAGATATGTCCCAAGCCGAAAACATTTTCTCCAAAGAATATTTCCAAAAGAGTCTGCGCTAAACATACAAATGCCGTTCGCATATATTCCCTCCATCCCGTAAAAACCTCCGTCACTTCTTGAATGAGTTCTGACAATGAAATTTCCACCGTAGTTCAACTTGTATTGTTTTCCCCAGAGAATATTTCCATTGAGATCAACCTCGAGAATATTCGCTTTGGCATTGCTGTATTGACCCAACTGGACTGTGCAACATGTAATCCTGATGATATTTTTTTCAACGCCGCTAATCGCAACATTGGCCAATTCCATCTTTAAAGCATCCATCATCACATTGTTGAAATAGCTTCGCGACCACTTAATGTTTCCTGATGAATCCAAATTGATCAAGACTACTCTTGAAGTATCATACGTTTCATTAGAAATTGTGGCTAAGAGAAATACATCATCATCACCAAGTGTTATCAAATCTCTTGGCATCAGGTGAATGCTCGAGTCGTATATCAATGTTGACCAAAGAATGTCTCCGTGCTTATCAAATTTGGTGAGAAGAGATTCCTCATTGGGTTGATGAAAGTTTATTTCAAAACTGGCAGTATAATACTCACCGGAAGAATTTTGAATGATAGCTCCGGGGAAATCGGCTACTGAAAAATATTTTTCGAAAACAATTGATTGGCCAAGTGAGTGATACCAGAAAATCACGAATGAAATGATGATTAGAGATTTGTTCATTACCTGGTTTGCTTTCAAACGCTGCTTACTTAAAGATAACAAATTCGCAAGCCCGGCCATTGTCTGCGGCTTGCAAAACAAAGTTCATTTCTTAGTCACTCACAATTTTCTCGAGCGCAAATCGAATCAACCGGTCAATCGTCGCTTCATGATCCTGGCTGAATTCATTTCGAATTCTATTGGCCACAATGGCGCTGAGTGAGATGGCATCATGTCCCAGCACCTGTGACAATCCATAGATGCCGGCCGTTTCCATTTCAAAATTTGTAAGCAAAAAATTTTCATAACGGAAAGATGAAAGCAGTGAAGTCAGATGTGGGTAGGCGAGCGGCGCGCGAAGCAATCTTCCCTGTGGCCCGTAAAACCCGGGACATGTGACGGTAATGCCACTTGTTATTTTGTCTTTGAAAAGTGAAAGCAACGAAGCGGAAGATGAAGCGAGATACGGAATAAAACTAATGCGGTCTTTCTGAACATGATTCACAAAAGCATGCAGCAGGTTTCTCTCCTGGTCGGAATAGTGCAGCTCATAAAAATTGAGGAGATTGTCAATACCGATGGCAAATTCAGAAACCACAAATGAGTCAACCGGAATTTCTGCCCGCAAGGACCCTGATGTACCGATCCTGATAAACTTAAGTCTCCTGGTCTCTTTATTCCTGGTTCTTGATTCCAAATCAATATTCACCAAAGCATCTAATTCGTTCAGCACAATGTCAATATTATCCGTCCCGATGCCGGTGGAAATTACCGTGAGCCGCCTGCCCGCAAAGTAACCGGTGTGTGTCACAAATTCACGGCGTTGCTTCCTGAATTCAATATTCACAAAGTACTTCGACACTTCTTCCACACGGCTTGGATCGCCGACGGTGATGATGGTGTCTGCAATTTCGTCAGGGCGAAGGTCAAGATGATAAACGGAGCCGCGCGCATTCAAAATCAATTCTGATTCACCAATCATGTTTTTGGGTTTCTGTTGCTACATTTGTAACCGTTAAATGTAAATGTTCTTTTACCATGGCATCCAATACCGACCAACTCACGATCAAGAAAATTCTCGTCCCGACTGATTTCTCTGAAATCTCACTGCACGCGCTAAACTATGCGGCAAGGATTGCAAAGCTTGAGAACTCTGAGATTATTATGCTGCATGTGTTTGAGTCCTACACACAGAACACCATGCTCAACATGCGGATAGATTTCACTGAAATTGTCGAGCGCGGCGTAGAGGAAAAATTCAAAGAAATCAAGGCAAAGAATCCTGATCTGGAGGGTGTAACGATTCATTCACGGGTAGTAGTTGGAAAAATTCACGCTGAGATTGATAACACTGCAGCACAGGAAAATGTGAAGCTTATTGTGATGGGTACCCATGGAGTTTCCGGCGTAACCAACATCGGCAAGTTCATCATCGGCTCGAATGCTTATCGCACCATCCAAAATGCGCCGTGCCCGATCATCACGTTGCGGGAAGTTCCCCATCGCAGAGAAATTAAAAACATTGTAGTGCCGCTCGACAGCACGCGTGATTCATTAAAGAAAATGGACATCGCTATCCGGTGGGGAAAATTTTTAAAAGCGAAAATTCACGTGGTAGCTGTCACTGCATTCTTTGAAGAATTAAAGGGGAGTGTAAAACATATAGAAGAGAAATTACACGATGTTGAAAATAAGCTGAAGCAGGAAGACATTGAGTATGAATCACAGATTATCCGGCATCACTCGCCTTCGGATTCTGTGCTCGAGTACGCGTATAAAATTCATGCTGATCTCATCATCATTGTTACCGGACAGGAGGCGCAGTGGAGCGAAATGTTATTCGGCTCTTCGGCAAGAAATGTCATCAGCGATTCATCTATTCCTGTCCTGAGTATTAACATCCACGAATATCAGGCAGCAAGGGAATAGGAAATTGGGTGATTCGGTTATTGGGGTATTGGGGTTGGCCAAAGAGTTTACTTGTCAAACTTTTCTCCTCTAATTTTTTTCATTGAGAGAATTATTCTTCATGTCATCATGAATGCCACCCGGGAAATCATCTCTGTAAGAAATCTCACGAAGAAGTACAATGATTTCACGGCGGTGAAAGACATAAGTTTCGATGTGTATGAAGGAGAAATTTTTGGATTGCTCGGTCCTAATGGCGCCGGAAAAACAACCACGCTCGAGATCATTGAAACACTGCGCGAAAAAACTTCCGGAGAAATTTTAGTAGATGGATTGTCCGTTGATTCACATCCGAATGAGATCAAAAAAATTATTGGCGTGCAGTTGCAGGCAGCGGGCTATTATCCCAGCCTGAGCTTACTCGAGCTGCTTGATCTCTTCAGCGGGTTGTATAATGTTTCTGTTGACAGGAAACACATGCTTTCTTTGGTGGGTTTGGAAGACAAGGCAAAGAGCGCTTACAAAAAACTCAGCGGCGGACAGAAGCAGCGATTTTCTATTTGTACCACACTCATCAACAAACCGAAAATTGTTTTTCTCGATGAACCAACAACCGGTCTTGATCCGCAGGCAAGAAGGAATTTATGGGATTTGGTTCGTGAAGTACGAAACCAGGGTGCAACCGTTGTAATCACCACGCATTACATGGATGAGGCCGAGCAGCTCTGCGAGCGCGTTGCGGTTATGAACAACGGAGAGATCATTGCTTTGAATACCCCTGACCATTTAATTGATGAATTAGTAGCAACAGGTTTTGAGAGGAAGAAAGAAGTGAAGAAGGCGAATCTTGAGGATGTGTTTTTGCAGCTCACGGGGAATGAATGGAGAGATGAATAAAATTGCTTCATTGTTAAATGGCTTAATGGTTAAAAAAAAATGGTGAGTCGTCAAGCCATTTAACCATTCAACCATTTAACCATTCAACCATTCAGGTAAGAAAGAATGAACGAAGAAAAATCATACAGTCAATTGAGAGCAATGCTTGCCATTACACGGGCAAGCTTGCGAAGTATTTTTCGTAGCCCTTCGGCGGTAGTTTTTTCTTTTCTCTTCCCGATCATCTTTATTGTTGTTTTTGGATTTGTTCGAAATGGCGGATTCATTCTCGATGTAGGGCTTACTCCTGAAAGTGATACTTCCAATTTTCTTTATCAGAAAATTATTCACGTTCCAACCATTCGCATCACACGGGATTCGAATGATGAAATGACTGCTGACCTCAACAAAGGACGACTCGATGGCATTCTTGACATTCAAAAACCTGCAGTTAGTGATCAGCCCATTTCAGTCGTGATAAAGACTTCGGCGTCATCGCGCAACACTGAAATTTTGATGAACACACTTCAATCGGTTGTTGACAGGGAAACTATGAAAATGTTTTCGCCTCATCAGAGGATTGCTGAAATACGCGAAGACAAATTACCCGGCAGGGCCTACAACACCATTGATTTCATTTTGCCGGGCATGCTTGGATTTTCATTACTCAGTACGGGTGTATTCGGAACCGCATTCGTGTTTTTGAATTTGAGAAACACGCTTGTGATCAAGAGATTTTTTGCAACTCCTATTCGAAAACCCTATATCGTTCTTGGAGAAGCATTGAGCCGCGTTCTTTTTGCATTGCTCACGTCAAGCACGCTCATCATCCTCGGGTACTTTGTTTTTGGATTCACGCTCATTCATGGCATCCTCACGTTTGTAAATATTCTTATTCTCGCATTCATCGGACTGTTCGTATTCATGGGTTTTGGTTTTATCATCAGCGGCCTGGCGAAAAATGAAAGTGCAGTTCCTCCGCTTGCCAACATCATCACGCTGCCGCAATTCCTTTTGGCCGGAACATTTTTTTCTACGGATGCTTTTCCATCTTGGCTTCAACCGGTCACTAAAATTCTCCCGCTCACGTACCTCAATAATGCCATGCGCAAGGTGGCCTTTGAAGGCGCCACACTGATGGATGTTGGAAAAGAAATTCTCATTCTCGTCGCATGGGGAGTGGTAGTTTATTTTTTCGCGTCGAGAGTTTTTAAATGGGAATGAACGCAGAGATCGCGAATCGCGATATGCGTATCGCGAATCGTATTACGTGTATCGCGATTCGCGATTCTTTTTAGTAGATTGCTCCGGCAAAACTCCACACATGAAAAAACTTTTCTTCGCCGTAATCTTCATCTCTTCTTATGGATACAGCCAGAACAATTTTCTTTATGGAATTTATCTCGGCTATGATCCTTATGCACAGAGAGGGTTGGCGGGCAACTCCGTGTATGATGCAAACACAGCCGAGTGGACCATCATCAATGTATGGAGTGATTCTGATATTCATGCCTTCGGCGATCACACACTGGACCCCGAGAACATGCGATGGTACCAGGTGTATGGTGATTCACTGAACATGTATTTGCTCATGATTGACATGGTTACAGGCGATACGCTGCAGCATTTGTTCACCGTGGATTCCGTTGGGGACGGAACTGCCGGCACTGTTACGATTGGCGGCAACATCAACGGCACATTTTACAACTGCACTGATGATTGTGTTTACTTCACGCACTACAAAGCCCCCTATGAAGATTCAGTTCACCTCGCAAAAGTGAACGTGAATGACTACACAGTCACGGAGGTTGCCGCCTTCCACATCAGCTATTATGCAATTGATAACATGGTATTTACTTCCAACCAGGAAGTGTACATGCTGTACTATGATTATTATGCGAACATCAGCAAAGTGCTTACTTATTCGCTGCAATCGAACCTGCTTTCGTCAGCAGACTTCTCGGTGCCCGGCTTTAATGCGAATGAGTTACTGCTCACCTTCAACAACACGGATGGTAAACTTTACGGCATTCAATATGATCTTGATTCATTTGCTTACAATTATTACCTCGGAACGCTACGCGGAGTAAGATTGGACCCGGTGAGCGGGCAGCTTGATTTTCTCACGCCGGATTACTATGCCAACATCATCGGAAGCAACACGTCGCTCCACTCACTTTCATCGGGTGATAAAGTGTATTTCGAAGTGCAGCTAAGCAATCCCAGTTATTATGAATCACTTGGAATTTTCGACATTAATACCGGCACCATAGCTTTTGACACCATTACCTACACCAATGCGCTCTTCGGAACTCCGACACCTTTCGGCATTGATCTTTTCAATTTGAGCAAGGGTTGTTATGTGGCTACTGAAGTCAGCAACCCTGCTGATGCTGATTGCAATTTTAGTTTGGCACCTGATGTTTCTTCTGATCGGCTCATGATTCATGCTGATTGTGATCTTTCTGCTTATCAATCATTGAAACTGCAGGTGTTTGATATTTTAGGAAGAAAAGTTTTTGACGGAGCTATTCATGAAAGCGATGGTGCAGTGAAAATGAAGCTCGCTTCAAGCGTGGTATATGTTTATCGCTTGCTTGATGGAACTCATCTTATTCATTCTGGAAAATTTGTTGCTGTGCAGTAATCGCCGAATGTATTAATGCTTGCCTCACCATCTATCCACTCAACTTTTAGTGCAGTTAATTCCGAACGATTGTCATTCCGATCCCGATCAATCGCATATCCGTCAAGTTAACTTGGTAGATTCCTAATGCGAAAGAAGGCAGTCCTGTAAGGACTATCATTTGGTAGTAGATTTCAGATCAAAATCCGTTTCGTCCCATCGGGACGAACATTGATTACACATTAGCATTACAATAAAATGTGCTGCATTCGGGAGCAAAAAAGGTCGTCCTTACAGGACGATAAATGATTATGATTCTTCTTCTACTACCAAATGGATGTCCCGATGGGACACGCCTTGTCTCATTGTCTTTTCAAAAGAGCCTTAGAAAGCATGATCATCTCGTCACTAACATTTTCTTCGAGACCATTTTATCCCCATCCTGCAGTGTAACCAAATACATTCCGGAAGGAAGATCATCAACACTCACCATGCGATTTTTTCGAAAGGATTCCGTGGAGGAGTAGTGGAAGAGCGTAAGTTGCTTTACCACGCTGCCGTAAGTATTGGTGAAAGTGAGTGTGGCGGTTTGCTCAACGCTGTAAATAATGTTGACGTAAGATGATGCGGGATTGGGAGTAATGTAAATTGGATTTTTGTCTGTAGCTACTCCGACATTGCCCAGGGGAGAATCAAATACCGTAATCATCAGTGCAATTAATTCTGTTCCGATCACAACACCGGATCTCCATTCTGTGATGAGGATTGCAACAGCGTAATCTCCTGCAGCGGTGGGCTTGCTCCACACCAATTCTCCGGATGAGGCATTCACGGTGAGCGAATCGGTTGCCTGCGGAAAAGTGTAACCGGTAGCGAAGAATGGCACCAATGAAAAGGACAGGCTGTCACCATCCGGATCGTCAGCATTCAAATTGTGAATGAAAATATTCTGCGTGGTTGCCGAATCAACCGGCGGGTTTAAAAGGAAGACAGAACTGTTATATCCATAGAATGCAGGATCCAATATCTTCAATGAGTCCTCCAAATAGAAAGGTTGCAGACCTGCAAACTGAATATTTGCAACATCAATCATCAGAAAATTAATCGATGTGCTTACAACATAAGTTCCGATTCCGGGGAAAGTGTGAGCACCCGAATACTCATTGTAACAAATGGGATTCACTACAGGAGCGCCAATATTTTGAAGCGTATCATGAACGCCATCTCCCCAGGCAACGGTAACTGCCTGAAGAGAAGAGTCATTGGAAAAAATTGCCAAATGGAACTGATAAGTAAATCCGCTGACATGGAAATAAGTGATCTCCCCTGCTCTTACGCTCTGTGAAAAAAGCTTCTCCATGGAGAAAAGGAAAAGAAGAAAAATGGAAAGCTTGTTCATTGCATGAGATATTTTATTCTCACAGAAATTTCCATTGAATAAATGTACCCGTATTTTTCGTCGTAGATATTTGTGATTTTGAAAATTGAATTGATGGAAATGTCCACCATGCTGGTTATTGGCCTTGCATATTCGAATCCCAATGTGGCAAAGTGAACGGTCTTCACCAATCCGGTTAAGCCGGGAATAGAGCTTTTCTCACGGTTGCCGTCTTTAAAATTTATCTCGGAAGTATCCGCAATAAACCCAAAAGAATATCCCGGCATAATGAAGAAATCATGCTTAAGATTCTTGTTGACCTTTAGATTCCATTTGAGTGAAACGGGGAACTCAATTATTTGAAACCTGTCCAATTGTTTATCAGGGAAATTACAGAACCAGGGTTCCCAGGGACATTCGAACTTTGTTTCTTTTAAAGTAACCGGAAGATAGTTGACCCCTGCTTGCAGCCCCCATTTCCCTGAGTGAAAAAGATGCTCATAGAAAACGCCCGCGCAAAAAGAAGAAGATGCTTCAGGATATTGATCGCTGTAGACAAGATTTAATCCTGATGAAATGCCAAAGTAGTTGCTGCTATTTTGCGATGCAGCCGTAGAGCTAACCATCATCAAAAAGAAAATCTTTTTCATCACACAACGAAGCTAAGTTTAACTCCTATTCTTCCGCAACTCTTCCTCAACAGTTTTCTCAAGATCAGAAATCACATTCATGTAATACACGCACGCATCATACGGCGTAGGAAAAGGAGAGAAGTATTTGTGCACGTCGCCATCAGCCCAAAACTTGGTGCTCATGTAATAGAAGTGATCGGAGGTTTGCAGCTTGCTCCATACTTTGATGAGGTCTTCATTGTGAGTTTGCAGAACGGTTTTTTCGAGTGCATAAATTTTTTCCAGCGCTTCTTTCTGCATTTCATTTTCCCGCCATGCTGATAAGTCACGCTCTTCATCAGCCCACGATGAGTACTCCGGCACATCATACACATCGCGCGCCGTGTAGGTTTGAATTACTTCACTCGGAGTACGGAAAGAAAAGTCAGGATGATTTAAAACGTATTCCGGCAGGTAGTCGAGAAAATCGAAGATGCCCGTCTCTTTCCACTGATGCTCGCCGAAGGTTTCGTAATCGAGGAAGAGGTTGATTGTCTCGGCATCCGCAGCGTGATCATGAAGCCATGTTGCAAATTTTTCTGCTGTCAATGGCCAATTCTCCCACTCGCGATTTGAAAAACGAAAAGCAATATCATCACTGAGATGATAATTTTTCAGCAGCAAAGAGAAATTCAAATTCTCCGGCGAGAGATAAACGTGATTCGGTGATCGTCCCTTCAGCCATTTGTCTGTGCCTTCACACAGCATTCCTTTGTATCCTTTCGCAGCGATGTGATTTGCTAATTCATTGCTGTAGATAAGCTCAGAGAAGCGAAACACCTTTGGCTCCTCATCGAAGAGTTCTTTGATCTTTTGCTTGTGCTTCTCCACCTGCCGGTCAAATTCTTCTTTTGAATATAAAAAGCTGAGTGAATGATAATACGTTTCACTCAACACTTCAACATAACCGGAATTAACCAATGCCTTGAATGATCGCAGCACATCGGGACGATACAACTCGAATTGCTCGAGCGCGCATCCTGAAAATGAAAATGCCACCTTGAATTTTCCTTTGTGCCGCATCATCAGCTCAAGCAGCTTCGCATTCGTGGGCAGGTAGCATTTGTCAGCGACTTTGTTGAGGATGCTCACGTTCTGATCATAATTTTCATAGTAGTGATCCTTGCCGATCTCATCGAAATTATAATTGCGCAAGCGAAACGGCTGGTGCACCTGGAAATAAAAACAGATGGAAGTACCGAAATTTTTTTTCTGCTGTGGCTTCGCTTGCTTTGCTTTTGCCGTGAGAGAAATGTGCTGACCTTTTTCAGAAGATAAATTACCGTTGGTCGCTGCTCCCGGTCTCCCCCCCGGCACTTCTTTTTTTTCCGGCTTGCCCTGCTCTCTCTCAATCACGATCTCACCGAAAAGATTTTCTTCTTCCGAAGAAATTTCTTCCGAAAAAAAATTAGCAGCCGTTGTTGGTCTTTGCACAGGCGGGGTGGGTGGGTTGACCAATAACTGAAGAGGGGGATAATCAATCTCGTCTTGCTTCTTCATCTCGCTGCCTCCTAATCCCGCAGTATTGCGGGAAGGAACCGCCACGGTTTGCGATTGTGCGGAACGGTTCTCCCTTGAGGTCCGTAGGACTCCGGACTCCTTCGGAGAAGTTAGAGGGCTGCGCGGAAATATTTTCTTTGGTTGCTTCACAGTTCAGTAGTTGATTGACTTTGCCCCGGCTCTTCATCTTCAAGATTCAGCACGTGCTTGTATGACTTCAATGCTTCACGCGCGGAATGATCCCAACTGATGTTCTTTACATCATTCGCTGAAAGCCGTGTCATCGTTGCACGAAGTCCATCGTAATTCAATGCAGCGTAGAGATAGTTCGCAAGTTTATCAGTATCCCAAAAGTCAGCTTTCAAAACATTGTGCAGCACTTCGCTCACTCCGCTCTGTCTCGAAATTACGCAAGGCACATTGAACTGCGCTGCTTCCAATGCTGATAACCCGAATGGCTCTGAAACCGAAGGCATGAAGAATGCATCCGCTGATGCAAGCAACTCCTGCACTTTATCTTTC
>Ga0134121_10002795_pt1 | contig 14826 bp, 11 predicted proteins | sample KB301_FD_96463 | JGI IMG/M metagenome (GOLD analysis project Ga0134121, IMG submission 96463) | Terrestrial soil microbial communities without Nitrogen fertilizer from Kellogg Biological Station, Michigan, USA - KB3-0-1 | ecosystem: Environmental > Terrestrial > Soil > Unclassified ... | reverse complement strand
ACCGGGCATCGCCCCCATGCAGCCCATTCCCCTCGCGGCTCGAGGAACCGCGGGTGGTGCCGCAGGTGTCTATAGCCCGGAATCGAGCATTGTCACCCCGTATGCTCAGAACCTGACTTTATCGGTCACGCGCCAGGTGCGGTCCAATCTGACGCTGGACGTGCGTTATGTCGGGACGCTTGCCCGGAAGCAGTGGAACGTTGCAATCACCATGAACCAACCCAATTTCCTGTACAACGGGTTGAAGGAAGCCTTTGACGCCGCGCGGGCCGGCGGCGAGTCTACGGTTTTGGATCAGATCTTCAACGGAATCAACATGGGTAACGGTACGGTGGGACAAAATGGTGTGACCGGAGCTTCCGTACTTCGTGCGAATACTCAATTCAATGCGAATCTCGCCAATGGAAACTATTCGGCGTTGGCGGCAACACTGAACACCGTGAACTACACCACCGCGCTGAATCCCACCTTGCCATTTGTTCCGAGCGGCGTCTTTGGGGCCGTACTCCGGAACAGCGGATTATTCCCCGAGAACTTTATTGTGGCCAATCCGCAGTTCGGCCCACTGAACCTCATGACGACTCAGGGAAGTAACAACTACCACTCCCTGGAAACGCAGGTCACACTGCGGCCCACGCGCGGCGTCAGCGTTCAGTCGACTTACACATGGAGCAAGAATCTGGGCACCGGGCAACCGGTCGCCTTCGGGTGGGGTTTCACGAATCTGGCTGACCGGCACGCCGATTACTCTATTCAGCCGGACACCCGCATCCATGATTTCAGGACCAATGGAACGTTCGATCTGCCCTTCGGCCCCAACAAGCTCCTGCTTGCCAACACCTCCGGCGTCCTGGCCCGGGCCATCGAAGGCTGGCAAATGAGCTGGATCGTGAATCTGAACAGCGGCGCGCCTCTGACCGTCGGAGCTCAGAGCATGCTTTATGGCTTTGGGACTCCGGATGTAGTGGGAGCGGTCGATCTGAAATCCGGGAAAGTTCAGTTCTCCGGAGGGCCCACCGGCGACTACTTTACGCCGGGCGTCCTGGTAACCGAGAGGGATCCGCAATGCGCCACGGTCACGACGGTCCAGAACCTTCGGAACTTATGCACCCTCAATGCGATCAAGAGCTCCAGTTCCGGCCAGTTCCTTCTGCAAAATCCTTTGCCCGGAAAGCGGGGCACGCTCGGTTTGCAAACGGTGGAAGGTCCGGGCGTGTGGCGCTTTGATGCAAACTTGAAAAAATCGTTCAGGCTTACGGAATCCAAGAGCCTCCAGATCCGCTTCGATGCAACGAATATCCTGAACCATCCGGAGCCGGCGGCCCCGATTCTGAACAGCAATGCGGCAGCGAACTTCGGTCAGATCACCGGAGCTAATGCGAAGTCCACGCTTCATCGCCAGTTCCAGGGACAACTTCGCCTGACCTTCTAAGAGAATGAGCCCGCCGAGCAATCGGCGGGCTCGCCGGCGAACCAGAAGCATCTCAATCCTCCTGTTCGACAACGGCACCCCGCCGACGCTTGCCCGCGATCTCCGAAAGGACGCTTATACCCGTCGCAACACGAGTTCGCCTCGAAAAACGCTCAATCGTTTATTGTTGCAGCCGGGTCGCTTCAACAGTCTGGTAAGATTCGTACTCATTTTTTTGCGGAGGGGTGATTGATGTCAGCGCGAAACTTAGTGATCCGAGGCAATCTTGAGAGGCTCTATCCGGATGTTTTCACACCGGAGGCCGTAACCGCGTTGGAAACCCTGGCGGGTTTGGATGCGGATCGGAAAGCCGTGATGGCGGCACGCATCGAACGTCGAGCCGCAAGGGCTCGAAACAAGCAGCGGATTGCTTTCCTGGACCCCGAGGCCACCATCGCTCGAACAAAGATCAAAGTTCAGGACGCGCGAGACGGCGCCTTCATCGGAAGTGAGATTCCCAAAGACCTCCAGCGTCAGTGGATTCAGGGCACCGGTCCTGCCGCAAAGCCGAACGCTCCGATAGAAAACAGCATCCGAAACGTTGCCTACGCGCTGCTGTCGGGCGCCGACGGATGGATGTTCGACGGAGAGGACGCGCTGGGACAAATCTCGACGATGTCTTTGGACAACCAGCGAAACCTTAAGCTGGCCATCCATCGCGATCCCATTTTCATGAAGGTTGCCGAAACGGTCGCCGGAGAAATGAACAAATGGGCCCAGGGTTTCCTCGGACGGCCGACGATTACCGATTGGGTGAAGCAGCTCGACTTTACGACAAAGATCTTCCGGGCGCGCGGGCTGCATCTGGACGACCGGCATATCCGCCATGCCGACGGCACCAGCTTTTCGGCAACCATTGCCGATGCGACGCTCTTCATCGTGAACAACTACAAGCGAATGCTTGAAACCGGCGCTTCGCTGGCCTTGTACATGCCGAAGATCCAAACCGCGGAAGAAGCCGCGCTCTGGGGCGACATTCTTTCGGCGCTCGAGCAACACCTTGGCATTCCCGACGGCTCCATCAAAGGTTACGTCCTCATCGAGCAGATCGAAGAGTGCTTCCAACTCATGGAGATCCGCGCTGCTCTTGGAAAACATTTTATCGGTTTCAATACGGGCCGCTGGGATTACATCAACAGTGTCTCCGACGCGGTGGCCTGGGATCCGGAGTTCATCAATCCGAACATCGATGCCATCACCATGACCTACGGCTACATGCGCATTTACGAGGATCGCGTGAGACGCGCATGCAGCACTCCCGACAAGCACGGACAATTCGCGCTTTGGCAGGGCGGCATGGAACCCAACATTCCGGTAGGCTCAGAAAAGGGTGTGACTGACGGGATGAAGCGTGCCGTGGCCGGTGCGGAGCGCGAGCAGCGCGAGGGCGCCAACGGGAAATGGGTTGCGCATTGGAAGATGGTGAACATCGTCCGGCCGGTCTGGGAGAAGGCGGGTCAGGATAATCAGATGGGACGCAAGTTCCCTCCCCTCACTTATACGCAGGCCGATGCCGACGGTCTCACATTGCTTGAGCCCGCGCCTCGAACTGTGCGCGGCGCGCGCGATTTGATCAGCGTGGGCATCCAGTACGGAAATGCATTCGGTCAGGGTATGCAGGCAGCGGCGCTGAAACCTGCAGATTTCTTCGGCAATGAGGACGTGCTGTATCTCATGGAAGACGCCGCTACCGGGGAAATTCGTCTAAGCATCCTGTGGGAATGGCTTCACAAAAAGGCAACTCTGACGGCGGACGACCACGCGGCAGGCGTAAAGGAAGGAGACATCTTTACGCTGGATCTTTTCAAGCGCCTTCTCTCAGAGGAATACGAAAAGCTGCTCAAGGCCAGCAATCGCGACGTTCACGACAACTCAAAAGACACCTCGCTGCCGATTGCGCGAGAGATTGTCGAAGCCTACGTGCTGGACGAGGTCAAGACTCCCTGGTACATCGACCTTCTCAATATCAACCTGAACAACTACAGCCTCGAGGAAGGGAAAAAGCGCATCGCGCAGTATATGGACGCGTTCCGGAAGGACGGAACCCGGATTACGGAGAACCTGGATTTTTAACGGAGGGATTCATGCTCGGAACAAACAAGTTCATCACTCTGGAAGCTGCGAAAAAGATGGTCGCCGCGGGCGAAGAGGAAGCTCGCAAGAACGGATGGAACGTCGCTATCACGATCGTCGATGCCAGTGGTGCTCTGATCATGTTTCAAAAGCTCGATGAAACACAGCCCGGCAGCATCGCCGTTTCGCAGGGAAAAGCGCGAACTGCCGCCCTCTTCAAACGGCCTACAAAGGCGATGGAAGAGATGATCACCGGCGGCAAGACGGCCTTCCTTGCGATCGATGGGATCATTCCCATACAGGGAGGACTACCTGTAGTCATCGATGGCAAAGTTATCGGAGCCGTGGGCGTTAGCGGAGTGATGTCCGCTCAGGACGAACAGGTCGCCGAAGCGGCGCTGGCCGCTCTAAAAGGAGAGTAGGCCGGGTAGTAGGCGGATCCATCAAAAGCGGGTTGCGGCCGGCAACAAAGGAATCCAGAAATACTGGAGAAAGCTGCTTTGCGGCGCCGCGGGCTTCGCATATCCTTCCATTCCGTAATGTCTGGACAGGATCAACAGAGTCAGATTCGTGCCGCGACGGATGGGCGATTACCGCATTACCCCGCTTCTCCCGCTCTTTCCACAAGCCCGATTGCTTTCCTCTCTTATTCCCATACGGAGAAGGCAATCGCTCGGGCGTTCCGCGACGCTTTAGCCTCTCGCGGACTTCAAGTTCTTTTCGACGACGATCATCTTAAGCCCGGCGAAGACATTTCCGATTTTGCGCGTCGTTCGGTGCGAGCCGCAGATGCCACAGTTTGCGTCATCTCGAAGACCAGCCTTCTATCGGCGTGGGTCGTGTTCGAAGCGGTCAGCACTCTGCATAGGGAACAGGCGGATTCGAAGACGCGGCTGATCGCCTGCGCGACCGACCACTCGTACTTTGCCCCCGGATTCCATTTGGAAGCCACGAGGTCGATCGAAGAGCGCCTGAGCGAGATCGATCGATTGGTGCCCGAATACCTGGCACGCAAAATGGACTTTCAGGATCTCAGTGTGCAGCGATCGCGGCTGATGAAGATGAGGGATAGCCTGGGCGATGTTCTGCTGAAGCTGCGCGAGAGCCTGACTCTGGATCTGGAACTTGCAAATGTGGTGGAGATTGCCACACGCGTGGCCGACCACATCCGGAACCTGAGAGGCCAGGCACCGTCCAGAGTGGACCCGCGGGACGTACGGGAACGGGCTGAGCAATTGCGGGAACTCCTCTTGAGCGCCCGGACTGACGATGCTTTGCGGCAAACCTTCGATTTTGCAACCGATTTTTCAGACGGAGCAAAACGAGTCAAATACAGACGAGACGTCACCTTCATCGGCAATACGCTCCGACGCATCGACATGCTGGCCGAGAAAACGTCGTTGTCACTGGGGGACGCGGAAGCCCAACGGCAACCGGCGATCTACAAGCTGTTGGAACTGATTGACGATATCGAACTGCACCCGGATTTGCCGGTCGCCTCCTAGACCATGAGCCTGGATATCCAAGAATTAGGTCCTGTTCTGCGCGAGGAATTGAGAAGAGACGCCACCCAGGGAATGGCCCGGCTCGCCGCGACCGCAAGCAAGTACGCAAACAACCGCAAAATTGCTTATGACGCGGTTCTGTTAAGCCGCGCGCTCTCTATATCGGGAAACCCGCCATCCTCGGAACAGATGTCTCAAAGCATCGCCCTTCTCGACGCTCTTATCGCGGATCAGGCGACCGCGGCGAGTTCAGGGGCAGAGACGCATCACACGATTGCAGAGTCCACCCGCTCCCGGACGCTTGCGGTTCCGGTGCCGAAGGGGATCGTGTTCGAGTGCGAGAACCTCGGTAAAAGCTACGGACGCGGCAACTTCAGGCTCGAAAAGATATCAATCGATATCCGATATGGAGAAATTGCGGGGATCGTCGGCCGTAACGGCAATGGCAAAACTACGTTGTTCCGGCTGGTTGTGGGGGAGTTGCGTCCAACCGCAGGATCGCTACGTTTCCCGGGAATCCAGCCGGACTATCGCTCCATTCAGTGGTCGCGAGTCCGTCCGCAGATTGCCTATCTGCAGCAGGAGCTGCCCGTCTGGCACGGTCCCCTGAAAAGCAATCTCCATTATGAGGCCGCCATTCATGGCATTCTCGGTCCCGAGAATGAGCACGAAGTAGAATACATCGTCGAGCGACTCGGACTTGGCGATCACCTGCAGCGACGGTGGCATGAGCTGTCGGGTGGTTACAAGCTGAGGTTTGCGCTCGCGAGGGCATTGGTCTGGAAGCCGAAACTGCTTGTTCTGGATGAGCCGCTAGCGAATCTGGATTTCGTGGCGCAGCAAGTGGTGCTTAACGACCTCCGTCACCTTGCAGACTCGTTGCGCTATCCGCTGGCGGTTCTTGTCAGTTCCCAACACCTTCACGAGATCGAAGAGGTTTCGGACAAACTCCTCGTGCTGAGCAGCGGACGGATGAGGTATTTCGGCCCGGTGCAGGACATCGGAGAACACCGGGACGTCAATCGGTTTGAACTCGCCGGGAATATAGAGATTCACGATCTGCAGGCGGCCTTTTCGGGTTCCGAATATCATTCGATTTACTACAGCGGTATTGCTTTCGTCCTGACCACGTCGATTTCGGTGACACCTCAAACCGTGTTTCAACGCTTGATCGAGGCAAAGCTTCCTATAGATTACTTCCGCGATATCAGCCGATCGGCCAAGAGCCTGGTGGAGAGCGATGCTCCGGGCAATTAGGCGCTGGCAGCCGTTGTGGCTTGCCGCGGCTGCGTCTCGCGTTTGTGCGCGCTATCCATTTTTGTGGAGAACGCGGGCCTTCTTATATGTCGGGATCGGTTTGTTGCTGACATTAGCCGAGATAAACGCGGCCAGGATTCTGGAGATTCGCCGAACAACTCTTCCTGCCGTTTCCTCCTGGATATCCTGGTATCCGACATGGACAGAGTTTCTGGGCATTATTGTCGCGCTGATTCTTTGGGACCAGGTTCGGCGCGTCGGTCCTATTTTTTCCCTATCGAAAGCGCTTCGAGTGGGGAGCTCGGTCGCGATTTCCGTGTTAGCCCTGTCGATCCCGGAATATTCCTACGTCAACGCAGTTCTTTACCGAACTGCGGCTCTCGAAAGTCCTTCCGATCTGGCGGGTCTAATCGGGCGAAACGCTGCCAACAAGTTCTGGCAATGCTGGAGCGACCGGAAGCAGCTGGCTGATGCAATCGTTGCCAACCGCAACACGATCGAGACGGATTTAGGCCGATATGGATTAGAAGCAGATCTCGACGGCATAACAGGGAGCCTGGAAGGTGACTCTTACGCCAATCCCGTTAGCGCCTGCTCTTATTCATTGAAGTTTTGGAACCTGGGACATCAATTCACTGTGGCTTCCAACGTATTTCAGAACCGCCTGTCGGACATCGACGCCGCTCAGAGATACATGAGGAACGGCACGGGATCCTTCGCTGAGCTGTCGCTCATGATGCACTTTTGGATGTTGGGCCTGGCGGCTCTGGCTTTCGGAGGACTGGCGGCTCTTGTTGCAGCTACCGCGCTCTGGCGCACTCGGCTCATTGCGGAGGTACGCCCAATTCTGAGCGTGGGCAGGTGGCGCGGGACCGCAGGCGTTCCGTGGGATGTTCACCTTGCGTCCAGGTGGCCGAGTTTCTGGGCATCCAGGCTTCACCTGACCCTGCCCGGACTGGTGTTCGTTTCCTTGATCAGCTTTCTACCAGCTTTGGAAGAGATGCTTACTCACGGGTCTCCGTGGGTTGCTGGTTTGGCGTTGCTCGCATTTGCAGGAGCCGCGATGGCTATTTATGGCGCGATGCGCGCGCAGGCAAGGGCAAGGACCTTGTCGACTGAAATCTCCTATGAAATTCGGATTGCGGCTACTCACGCGGCGGCGGCCGCTCTGCTTTGGCTTGTTCCAGCTTTTATTCTTCAAAAGACGTGGTCTGCCGAGGCCTTCGCTGCTTCGATATTCGTGCCCCTGTTCTTCTGTTCCTTCCTGCAAGCGACGCGGAGTGGTTCCCTCGCATCGGCTGGGACCGGGTTGCTACTCCTTATAGCGGCAATTGTCGTGTGGACTGTCGCATGGGTGATGTTCGGCGCAGACGTACTCGAAAGCGGCGGATTCCTGCTCGCGTTTCTCGGTCCGGCCCTTTTTGCGGTTCTCTTCGTGAAGGTGAGTACGCGCATCGAAGCGCGGCCCGCCGTCCGTCGTCTTGCGATTTCCATGTGTTTGATCTGTGGGCCGGTTCCGGCGCTCTGGTTTTTTGTTTGGACAAATTCCAGCGTACTGACACTTGCGTCTGCTTTGGCGATTCTCTATGGACTTTCGATGCTGCTGGCGGGCCTGGCCGGCATCATCCTGGTTCTGCGATTTACGGAGCGCGCTCGCCGAGCGATTCAATTCGTATCCCGATGACCACAGGCAGGACGGAGTCTACGGTTTAATAAGACGCTCGTAAGTGGCTTCTTCAGGCTTGCAGTCCCACTTGAGTATCTTGCCTCCGGGAAGGCGCAGGTAGCTGTAGTGGACGATCAGCGGCTGCAGGTAATAAACCGGATCGTAATGCGTGACCGTGACCTGCATCATGTCGCCGCCGGGAACAAATCGTTCGACCGTCCGCATCTGGTCCGACTGATAGAGTCCGGGCACTCCGAGTGTATCCAACACTCCGGCGCGCTGACCGACGGTTTCAATGACCAGCGTCTCACCGTCATACTGCCCTGCAGACCGGCCCATGTGAGGATGCTTGCTCACCGTGTAGGGTGCGTCTTTCACGGCGAGGCCCTTCTTCAGCGGTACGCGCCGTTTCACATCCATGAACTCATAGTTGATCTCCACGTAGTCCTGGTGCTGGCGGATTTCTGTCGGAGGCGAGGGCGTATGCATGATGCGGGTAAAACTCGCGGGAATACACCGCATGTCCGGATCGTCCTTTTGGAAATCGTAGGCAGCGCGTGCCTTCTCTCCAGCGGGCGTCAGTTTCGGGGTTTCCGTGTTGCTGCGTAGAAGGATCCAGACGCCATTCAGTTCTTCACGCTTGCCGGTTTGAGCGTGAATCGGAATGGAGGCAAACAGCAACATTGCAGTCACCGCGCAGTGCCGGACCAATCTGGCCCGTGTGATCCAGCCCATAAATTCTCTCCCGCCTAGCAGGTAATCTTCGTTCCTTTCGCGACGCTGTCGCGAAACGCCGCAAAACCACAGTCTTTCAGAACCGTTCCATCGGGGAGAAGCGCCGTTCTGAAGTATCCAAGATTGGACAACCGGCGGCTGGGGTTCACGTTAATCGTCACCGTATCCCCCACTCGGATCTTGTTGACGGGAACGGTGCGGCGAAGCAGCGCATTCTTGTCGGACCACTCGACATGGAATTCCGTGACGCCGCCACCAGGCATGGGAACTTCGAGAATAATCTCTGAATGCGGGTTTCGAATGAAGAACTTTTTGACCTTCCCTGTGACGTCGAGTGTCCTGGTCTGATCAAAGTTCGCCGTCACGGAGTGGTGCGCGAGTCCTAACCCGCTGCTGAAGAACAGCGAAATGGTAATGAGGGCCGCAGTCGCAAGCTTCCGGCGCATGTTTCCTCCCGGCGCGATTTAGAAAGTGCTGGCAACCTAACATTGTTCGCCGGCATCGTCAAATGGACGCACGCTTCATTCGCTGCGAATCGTTGCCGCGGGGCTACGCTACTCGCGCCTCGAGAATCAGGTAGCCCTGTCTCTCCGTTGCCGGATAGGTCGCGTAAACTGTGCCGTCATTTCGCGTGAGATAGCTCTCTACGGCTTCAAGGCTGTTGAGGCCCAGCACCTTTTGTAACTGCAGTCCCACGTTGCTGAGGAATTCTTCTTCCTTACCGTCGGGAATACCGAAGATCCATGGCTCACCCGAAGTAAGACGGCGGAAGCGCTCGAGCCATTCTCTCATCGGCGCCGGCATCGGAAACGCATCGGGATTGGCGAAAACCCGGATCGTAGTTTCGTAGGTGTAATCGAAGACAATGGAGCTGCCCTGGGGGGCATACCTGGCAACCCACCTCAGAGTGGAGACAACCGCATCCGCCGGGAGATACATCGTCACGCCTTCCCAGATGAAGAACGTCCTCTGGGCGCGGTCGTATCCGGCATTTTCCAGTTCTTTTCCGAGATCGTCCGTGCGGAAATCGACCGCCACATACGCGAGATTCGGCGGTGGATCGCCCAGCGCTTCCCGCACGCGACGCATCTTGCGCTCCTGGGTCGCGGGATAATCGACTTCAAACACGCGGACATTCGCGAGGAGTTCTCGCATGCGATAGGCCCGGCTGTCGAATCCCGCTCCGAGAATAACGAGTTGCGTTGCGCCTTCGCCCAGCGCAGATTTAAGCCGCCTATCGATAAAGTGCGTGCGCGGAATCATGCTGCGCGCCGCCGTCAGGACTTCAGGGCTTTGGATCGCTTCGGCGTCAGGGCTGTCGAGCGCCTTAACGAGCGGATGGGCTCCAAGAACCGCACGCTCTTCGGGGCCGAGCAGCTTTTCGGCGAGGAAATCCGGATTACGAACGCCGGGGTCGCGTTCACGGGCCCCCACGGCTCTTCCCAGGGCGGTCCAGACAGAAGTGCGTGAGAATCCAGTCATCGCAACGCCGATTATCTCGTGAGATTCACAATTCGAGCAGCATGGCCCCGAATCAGCGGGCGGCGCGGTTCTTAGCCAGCCGTGAATCAACAAGCGAAACGATCTCATCCAACACGGCGGACTGCAGCCCCTGCTGGCTGGCGATTCGCCGAACGAGACAATCGACGCGTTCGATATTTGCGGCCCCGGCGAAAAGAGCGCGGGCCGCAGAAGAAGGTTTACCGAGACCTTCGGTAGCCTTTGCGTATTTGTCGAAGGGAACAAGATCGGCGGTGTCCGCACCCAATCCTGTGCAGAGTTTCGACACCCAATCGTAGATTTCGCGGGACTTGTTCACGTCACCGAGCACGGCATCTTTGATCGGAATCATGTCGTTCGCTTGAATGCAGCGGTAATTGCCGGTCATCAGCATCGGCCACTTGGCCAACGGCACAAAGGTCGAATCGTGCACCTTGAGCTTCACCGGAATTTCGATGGGGCCGCCGCCGGCATCGAAACGAGCGGCGTCGATGTCGGCCTCGAGATTGCGAAGCAGCGCCGTCGGCTCTTCCGCGTCGAAGCGCGCGGCTTTGAAGTTGGTGGGCAAGCCCACTTGAAGGACGTTCTTCGGCTGATCGGGTGGACGAAAGGCCTGGGGATCGGGACTCGCCAGCGACATCAGGTTGGAATCGAAGCCATCCCAGACTCCGGGATCTGCATAACAGCCCATAAGCGCTTCCGTCGAGAGTCCGGGAATGCGTTTGAGATAGGGCAACGGCGGCATGTTCATGATTGCCAGGCAGGGTTTGCCCGATTGGGCCACGCGGCCCATCAACTCCCGGACGCCCGGTGAGCCGTACTGGGCCTCCTGCATGCCGAGCACAATCAGATCGAACTGAGCAGGATCGACGGCTTCGGGCGTGCTCGCCGAAAGAGCGCCCGGCAGTGCCTTCGATGAAATATCCAGCAGCCCTTCCCGCCCCTTGATTGGGAAGCGCACCACCGTCCCTTCACTGTTAATCAAGTCGGCCGTGGACCTGGTGCAGACCAGGGAAACGCTGTGTCCGGCCATCAACAATTTGGTGCTGAACAGCGAGCCGTAGGAGGCCCCCAGAATGAGTACGTTGTATTTCATATTAGATCGCACCTTGTGCGCGCGCAGCCGCAATTTCGTCGTCTTTCAAACCGAGAACGTCACGGAGGACCTCGTCGGTATGCTCGCCCAGCAGCGGCGAACGCCGAACATCCGAAGGGGAATCCGACAACTTGATCGGATTGCCGACGGTCAGGTACTTGCCGCGCGTGGGATGGTCGACCTCCACCACTGTTCCGGTATTGCGAAGAGCCGGCTCCTCGGCGATTTCCTTCATCGAGAGAATCGGACCGCAGGGCACGTTCACGGCATTAAGGGCGGCCATGACTTCCATCTTGTTCATGGTCATCGTCCACTTCTCAATTTCCGAAAACACGAAATCCAGCTTCGGCAGGCGCGCCTCGGGCGTGTTGAATTCCGGGTCCTCCAGCCAGTCCGCGTGGCCGATGATTTTTGCCAGCGCCGGAAAAGCTTGTGCCTGGGTGATCACATATTGATAAGCGTCCGGATCGGTTTCCCAACCTTTGCACCGGACGATCCAGCCAGGGTGACCTCCACCGGATGCATTGCCGGCTCGCGGCACGGCGGCGCCGAATTTGCCGTTGGGATATTGCGGATACTCCTTGAGCACGCCGGTGCGGGCGAGCCGTTGCTGGTCTCGAAGTTTTACGCGGCAGAGATTCAGCACGGCATCCTGCATCGCCACCGTCACGCGCTGTCCCTTGCCGCTCTTTTCGCGATGAAGCAGGGCCGCAAGGATTCCCGCGACCAGATGGATGCCGGTTCCGGAGTCTCCAATCTGGGAGCCGGTCACCATCGGGAAACCGTCGATCTCGCCCGTGGTTGACGCCGACCCGCCCGTGCACTGAGCCACGTTCTCATAGACCTTGCAGTCCTCAAAAGGACCGGGTCCGAACCCCTTGACGGAGGCATAGATCATCCGCGGATTGATCTGCTGTATCTTCTCCCAGGGAAAGCCCATGCGATCGATCGCGCCGGGTGCGTAGTTCTCCACCATCACGTCGCATTTCTCGATGAGCTGGGTGAAGATTTTCTTGCCCGCTTCGGTCTTGGGATTCAGCGTGACTCCGCGCTTGTTGCTGTTCAGCATCGTGAAATAAAGGCTGTCAGCGCCAGGCACATCGCGCAATTGGCCGCGCGTCGGATCGCCGTCGCCGGGCTTCTCGATCTTGATAACGTCGGCGCCGAACCACGCCAGAATCTGGGTGCACGTCGGTCCCGACTGCACGTGAGTCATATCCAGGACCCGAACACCCTCCAGAGCTTTTCCCATGATCCCCTCTTCTTCAAACTAGTTGAAATTCATTGCTGCCGCGAACCGATAATTCTACCTTCGAAGGAAGGTTTTGAGAACCCTTTCATGCGACAATCGTCCGCTATGAAAGCATGGATTATCGAGGGACTTGACGGCATTGACAAAGCCCGGCTTACCGAAGTCGCAGACCCCGCACCCGCAGCGGGTGAGGTCGTGCTGCGTGTGACCTGTGCGGCGCTCAACCCTGCCGATCGGTACCTGGCAGAAGGACAATATCCGGCCAAACCTCCGTTGCCCCACATTCTCGGCAGGGACGGAAGCGGCGTGGTTGTCAGTCTCGGGCCAGGCGTGCAAGATCATCCCATCGGTCAGAAGCAGGCAATTCTCCGAGGCGAAACGGGCGTCTCACGATGGGGCACGTTCGCCGAGCTCGTTGCGGTGCCCACCGAGTCCCTAATCGCAATCCCCGACGGTTGGACCGAAGAGGAGGCCAGCTGCGCTTCGTTGGTCTATGTCACCGCCTTTCAGGCGTTGACCCAGTGGGAGGATCTGCCGCCCCAATCCGTCGTGCTGATCAGCGGCGCTTCGGGGGGCGTTGGCGTGGCCAGCACGCAACTGGGAGTCGCGATGGGACACACCGTCATCGGGCTATCGCGTGGTTCGGAGAAACACGCGACGCTCAAGTCGCAGGGCATGGCACTTGTGCTCGATCCTACCGACTCGCAATGGCGGAAGGCCCTGGCGGAATTCCTGGGCAAGCGCAAAGTCGACCTCGCCATTGACAGCATCGGCGGGCCGCTTTTCAACCACTTGATCACGACCCTCGGCGACCGCGGACGCATCAGCGTTGTCGGGCGTCTCGCCGGCGAAGTCCCCCTGTTCAACACCGCAACCCTGTTCTTCCGCCGGATCCGGATCGGCGGCGTTGCCGTCGGCGCATATACCAATCAAGAGGGCCATCACGCATGGAAGGCGTCACTGGACCTTCTCAATAAAACCGGCGCCCGGCCGCTCATCGATCAGGTCTTTCCATTCGACCAGCTCCCGGCCGCCTTTGAAAGACTCGCTCACGGACCGATGGGAAAAGTGCTCCTTCGATGCGCTCCGTAGTCGCTCGATTAGATTTCCGCGGACCTGGCTGAGGAAAGCTGCTTCAAATTCATTGGACCTCGCGCTCGCGGCGCTCCTAGTCTAGGCGTTTTAGCGGGAGTATACTTGCGCTCTTCCTGGAGGTCGAATGAAGGCACGATTCGCCATATTGCTGTTCTTCGTCAGCGTTGCTCTCTTTGCGCAACAGACTTCGAGTCCCGGCGATCTGACTTTCGCGCGGCTCCGGAACTCTCAGGCCGAGCCTCAGAACTGGTTCACCTACTGGGGCGACTACCAGGGAACGCACTACTCCGCGCTGAAACAGATCAACGCAGCCAACGTTGCGCAGCTCGCGCCCGCCTGGACGCTGCAGTTGGCCGGCGCCGGCACTCTGCAGGCAACTCCTGTTGTCGTCGACGGCATCATGTACACGACGGGTTCACCGGGACAAGTCTTCGCTCTGGATGCGCGCACAGGAAAGCAAATCTGGAAATACGAAAGGGCGCAAAAGGTCGTTAACCCCTTCCAAAGCAACCCGCACAGCCGCGGCGTGGCGGTGCTGGGCAGCCGGATCTATTTCGGAACTTTGGATGCGGCTGTCGTCGCATTGGACGCCAGGACGGGAATGCAGCTCTGGGAGGTCCAGGTCGCCGACACCATGCTCGGTTATACCATCACAGGAGCGCCGCTCGCGGTGAAGGACAAGATCATCGTGGGGATTGCCGGAGGCGAATTCGGGATTCGCGGATTCCTCGACGCCTATGACGCGGCGACGGGCAAGCGGGTATGGCGATTCGACACGATTCCGGCACCCGGACAGTTCGGCAGCGAAACATGGAAAGGGGATAGCTGGAAACAAGGCGGCGGCCCGACCTGGCTGACTGGCACGTACGATCCCGACCTTGACCTTCTCTACTGGCCCGTCGGTAATCCTGGTCCGGATATCGATGGCAGCGTCCGCTCGGGGGACAACCTCTTTTCCGACTCCGTCATCGCACTCGACCTGGCGACAGGCCAGCGGAAATGGCACTACCAGTTCACGCCGGGCGATACTCACGATTGGGATTCCGCCGAAGACATGATTCTCGTGGACCGCGCTTTCAGAGGAGAGAATCGCAAGCTTCTCCTGCACGCCGATCGTAACGAGATGTTCTACGTGCTGGACCGCACGAATGGAAAATTCCTTTCGGGCACGCCGTT
>Ga0134121_10002794_pt1 | contig 14829 bp, 8 predicted proteins | sample KB301_FD_96463 | JGI IMG/M metagenome (GOLD analysis project Ga0134121, IMG submission 96463) | Terrestrial soil microbial communities without Nitrogen fertilizer from Kellogg Biological Station, Michigan, USA - KB3-0-1 | ecosystem: Environmental > Terrestrial > Soil > Unclassified ... | reverse complement strand
TCGAGCGAGACGGCCATACTCATGCGATCAACTTTCGTGAGTATGTCGCCGGGCAGGTAGGTTTTACTGTCGAGATAAAGCAGACGATCGAGCGGCTCGTCGCTCTTGACGTTCTCGACCAGTCTATTGAAAAGATCGCCGACGTACCCGCCTGGTCCAAGCTGTCGTGAAAAATCAGACGTGTAAAGCGACCGGCGATTCAAATTCGTAAAAACAGAAACACTGTCGAGATAGCGCGCAATTGGATCGAGCGAAACGTTGTGCAGGTAGTTGCGTCCCCAGGTGGCGTGCGGCAGTCGCTCGCTCAAAGGACGCATCAGTCCTTCGCGCAGCGGCTTCGGCAGGCGTTCAAAGCCTCCGCGTTTCCGCTCGACCACATACCGCGTGTAACCGGCAAACAACTCGTCGCCACCATCACCAGACAACACGACAGTGACATGATCGCGCGCGAGTTTCGATACCATGTACGTGGGAATCGCGGATGAATCGGCAAACGGCTCGTCAAAATGCCAGGCCAGATCGTCGACTACTTCGCAGATATCGGGCGTGACAAAAAACTCGTGGTGGTCCGTGCCGTATTTCTGCGCGGTTACGCGCGCATACTTCAGCTCGTTGTAGCTGTCTTCGTGAAAACCGATCGAGAACGTCTTCACGGGTTGGCCCATGTTGCGAGCCATCAGCGCCACGACCGTGCTCGAATCGATGCCACCCGAGAGAAACGCGCCGAGGGGCACATCGGAGATCAAACGCAAACGGACCGACTCATCAAGCAGAAAACGTAACTGCTCTAGATAGTCTTCTTCTTTCGTCGACTCGGCGGGCTCAAGCTCGAAATCCCAGTACTGCCTCACCGAGACTTCACCTTCGCGAAAAGTTAGGTAGCACCCCGGCGGCAGCTTGTGAATGTGACGAAAGATACTCAGCGGATCCGGAACGTACCCGAGCGTGAAGTAAGCATCGAGCCCTTCGGGATTGAGTTCGCGCTGGACGTCAGGATGTTCGAGCAGCGCTTTCAGCTCCGAGCCAAAGACGAATGTTCCCCCTGCGGTGGTGGTGTAATAGAGCGGTTTTTTCCCGGCGCGATCGCGAGCGACGAAGAGCGTGCGCGCTTTGTCGTCCCAGATCGCAAAGGCAAACATGCCACGAAGATCTTTCAAACAGTCAGGTCCAAACTCTTCGTAAGCATGAACGATGGCTTCCGTGTCCGAGTGAGTCTGAAAGATGTGACCGTGCGCTTCGAGCCCGGGTTTGATTTCCTGGAAGTTGTAGATCTCACCGTTGAAGACGATCGTAACTGACCCATCTTCACCGGACATCGGCTGGTTGCCGCTGACGAGATCAATGATGGCTAAACGTCGCATCCCGAGCGCCACGCCGGTCCTGACCGTCACGCCCTGATCGTCGGGACCGCGATGCTGGATGATGCGACACATACGATCCAGAATCGCCGCACGCTCCTGCATTTCGCGCGCCTCACGCGAGTCCCAGAGATCTACAAATCCTGCTATGCCACACATGTAATCAGCTCAACCGTCGCATTACCGCGAACCCGCGCTCTCGCTCGCCCCTGATCTCAGTTTTAAAATGGGCCTCGCTTTCCCAACGCCTGATCAACTCCGCTTCGCCCGGACGTCCGGCATCGTCGAGCAAAATCGTCGCACCGGCTCGCAGCCGATCGCCCAACACCGGCAGCAATCCATAGCGTCCGCCCTTTGTCGATCCCGGTGGTCCATCGCAAATCACGAGCGAGAACGTTTCGGGCATTTGCGCCAACGGCGGATCGTACCAGACGAATTCGCCGTACTCTATCAGCGGCGCCGAACAAACGTGCACACCCGCAATATCATTGTCTGAGAGAACCCCTGAGACACGCTCTCGCCACTCGTCATAATGCTCGAGTGACCACAAGCCGATGTTGCGTTTGCTACACAAAATTCCCATCAGGATTGTAGTCACGCCACTGCCGCATTCCAGCACGGGACCTTCAGTCTTGACTGAATGCTCAGCGACGGCTTCAAGATATTCCAGGTTGGCGGCAAATCCTTCATTACTCCAGCCCGCTATCAGATCTACAAGCTGTTGCCGGCTCGGACTCTCGCCCGACGGAAGTCTGCCAATCGCCTTAATGGCATGGCGAAGCTGGCGCCGCAGCAGCATGTCTTTGACGGGCCGTTTAATCGACGGGGGAACGAGTTTTTTTATATTCGCACTCATGTTGTCTCAATTCTCTGCGATCCTCTGCGTATCTCTGCGCTCTCTGCGTCGAAATAGCCCCTTAACGCAGAGAACGCAGAGATACGCAGAGAGCCGCAGAGAGCCGCAGAGAACATGATTTACGATTCCACCGGCGTTCTTCCTCTATTAAGTAGCAGCATCGACGAGCTCTTCACATCGTATAAAGCCTTCCGGCCCGCGGGCAGGATCGCGAGCACGAGGAAGGTCGTGGCGGCAACGATGATTCCGCACGTCAAAATGGTCCAGATTCCGCCCTCGATACCGCTCCATCTTCTGAACGCGAGCGCTGCCAGCAACGCACTCACTGAGGCGAGTACAAACGGCGCGATCGTTATATAGAAGTCGCTCGTTCGCACCGGACCGCTGCGCCCGACAAACCAGTAAAGGAGCGGATCAACGATACAAACCCTCGCCAAAGCGTATGACGCTGCCACGCCAACTGCGCCCCACGGCAAACCAATCACAATCGCTCCCATGATCAGTGGTCCACTGATAAAGCCCCACTTCAACAGGTGATTCGTTCTGCCCTGGCTGATAAGTAACCAGCCCGTCGTGTTAGCAATTGGTTGAAACAGTCCCGTTATTCCCAGCAGCACGAAAATCCTCGTCGTACCCGTCCACTGCGGTCCTAAAACAATGCGAATGATCCAATCGGAAGTCGCGATCATGAGCACTACGCACGGCATGGTCAGGAGGGCGATCTTCTCCAGCATTCGCAAATAAGCGCGGCGATAACTCTCCGGCGAGTCTGTCAGGCGGCTCAACGACGGCAGTGCAACCGAGCTGATCGGCTCGTTGATCTGATCGATAGGAAGGCCCATTAACTGGTAGGCACGGCTGTAGAGTCCCAGCTGCTGCGCTCCCCAAACGCGACCAATCAACAGGTTGTCGAGATTGCGCGAGAAATAATTGATCGTTGTGAAGCCGGTAAGGTTTCCACCAAACTTGATCATCGAGCGCACGCCGGTGTTTCGCCTCGGCAATCCCGGCATCCAACGGCAAAAAATCACGGTGAGCAGTGTGGTCGTGGTGGCTACTGCAAGCTGGCTCAACACCAGGGCCCAGTAACTAAAACCCCGCCAGGCTAGTGCGATGCCAACTGTGTAACCGATTACCAGCGCTGCGAGACCGATCAAGGCGAGAGCAAAATATCGCATCTGCCTTCGCAGCAGCGCTTCATGCTGGACCGCCAACCCACTGATGGTGAATCCCAATGCCGTGACCAGCATGATCAATGTCAACCGCGGCTCGCCATAAAACCATGCTACCAGCGGAGCGATTGCGGCGGTAAATATCGTAATGCCCAGGCTCAGTAAGATATTGACCCAAAAGAGAGTGCTGATCTGCTCTGAACTGATCTCGTTCCTTTGAATCGTCGCAGTCGACAGGCCAAGGTCCTTGTACATCGAAACGAAGTTCGTAACGAAAGCAACCATGCCTATCAAACCGTAATCCGCCGGTGTCAACAGACGAGCCATTATCGAAGTGGCGCCAATCGTAAATAGAAACTTGAGCCCCTGCGACGTGATTGCCACGGCTCCGCCACGCGCAGTTCGACCGCCGAGATTGGTCTTTAAGTGGTCGGTACGAAAGATCTGTTCGTTTTGAGTAGTTGTGACTTTCAAGATTGCAGCGGGAGTGTGTTATTCGGGGGCGTAGCCATGTTTTTCTCCATGGCTGAATCATAAATGCGCCGCAAGCAAACGGCGTATGCGACGATATAATAGATGTACCACAGGTAAGCCACTGACGCGAAAAAGCTGGCTACCATGTAGCCGACCAGGCTGGCCTGTAACGCCGTCGCGGCATAAAAGAACCGGCGTTGGGAGTTGTCTTCAAAACTCTGCTGCTCAATTCTCCGCAGCCCCTTGAATGGAGCCAGCATAAATAAAATGTAGAACACCGCGGCCGCAGCACCCATCTCTGCCGCGACCTGAGTATACGCGTTGTGAGTTGCCTTGTTGGAGTTTGAAAAAAGGACGTAATTATCCATCCCGACGCCGAATACAGGATGCCTGGAGAAGACAAAGAGTGAGCGCTTGAAATCGTCGAATCGCGCCATCGCCGAGTCGTCGTCCCTCGTTGAAAGACGCGTTTTGTAGCCGCCGGGCGCAAACAGTATGAACACCACCACGAGGGCCGCGGCCACAGGCATCAGAAGCCACCTGCTGCTGCGCACCAGTTTCCAGAGTAACAGGGCGCTCGCGATCGAAAGCGCGAGAAACCCGCCACGTGAAAACGTGACCACAATACCGGCGACGATCAGCATCGCAACGCCAAAGTAAACGATCTTCGACACGACGTAGCGCGAGCCAAAAGCCAGCGCCAGCGCGATTGGAAACATCGTGACGAGGTGCAGCGCGAGGTCATTTGGATTGTCAAATAATCCGCCGATCGCTCCTTTTATGCGCGTACCCTTGAGCGCGAGTAGTCCAAGTCGGTAGTCGTTTACGGCATTGACACACAGAATGCAGCTCGCGATGAGTATGAGGATCCACAGCGTTTTCAGTCTGGCCTCCGTCCGCACCACGTTAACCATGACGATAAAGATCAAAACAACTTTGAGAAATTCGACGAAGGAATCGACTGCTTTACCGGGCTCGAGCGCGAGCGGAATCGAAAGAATTCCCGTCGCCAGCAGCAAAAGAATGAGGTTTACTTCCCTGGGTCGCGCTGTAAACCGGTTTTCGAGACCCAGTTGCGTCAGTAAAAAAATAATCAGCGTTAACAGAGCGATCCAGAACGCAGACTTGGAAAGCCACATCAAGGAGGGGAGTTCATAAGGACGAAAGAAAACGAACGCGGTAAACAGGAAAATTCCGGCAAAGCTTAGCGAGTGACCATGCTTGTGAATCCAGTTATCCCTGACTGGTTTGAGCGTTGATTTTTGATCCGGTTGGTCTTCTGTGTCTGGACGCGTGGCAGCGGCTTTCTCCGGTTGTGCCTGCCATTCATCAGCATCTCTAAACTTTCTGGGACTCTTGAAGACAGACCCCGATCCATCCTCGACGACGGAGTCAGAAGTGGCCCGCTTCAGAGGCTCGTAATCCAGAGATGGTGGCTTCACTGTCATAACGCGGGAGACATCATAACCCGCCCGGGCCGTTTCTTTTATCCGCAGATGACACAGATTGATTAACAGAATCTGCGTAATCTGTGCCCGAAAAGCAAAAAAGCTGCTAGCGCCGGCGGCGCAGGCAGCTCCAGGCGGTCGGGGGCAACGCGGTTTTCCTACACCGCTACTTGCTCTTCCAAATCAAACATCAACGCTTTGACGTGTTTCCGCAGCGCCAGCTCAAACTGCTTCGCCTCCTCAACTTCAGTAAACGAAAGCGCGCGCAGCTCCTGCTCGATACGCCGGCGATAGTCCGAAACCAGTGAATCAGAAACACCCAATACTGCCGCGACTTCCAATTGCGTCGCATGGTCCGGGCTCAGGTAGCAATACCAAAGCACGCCGATAATCCGGTTGTATTGCTTAACTTTTCCACGCACGGCCTCGTTCAAACTCGCCATAAACTGCTCGACGAAATTCGCCGCTTCGCGCTCTGACTCGCGTCGCAGCAGTCCTTCTTCGGGATTCTCGCGCTTGTCTACAGGCTCGTAAGCATTGCTGTTTTCGTTGTCGCTGTCGTCGCCATCGAGTGGGACCAGATAAATGTCCATCACCGGCAGGCGCGACATTACGAGACTGCGCAAGGTGCGAACGTCCACAGGCGAATCAACCGCATCGAGCACTGACACGATCAGGTCTTCCAAATCGACATTGCTGATCACGATCTGCGAATCACCAGTGCAGCCGACCATCCGCGTGTCTCTCTGCCGAACCGCAATGATCTGCACGCGCTGCTCGACGTCGTGCGCGCCACGGCGGGATTTGTCGTCTTTCCACTCGCTCAAACCGTAAACACGATCAGCGAGACGGCGGTGTGGCTCGTCGTCCATGCCGCTCGAATCGAAGCGACGGAAGTTTGGGCTCGACTGGATCAACGTCGAGATGCGACGCGCCATGCGATAGCTTTCCGGGTGGCGTTTGCGCAACTCGGCGGTGAGTAAGTTTGTCAGCTCGATCTGGCTAATCTCGCATTCGATCTCGTAGTCAGTCATCTCCGTTTCGAGATAGTGTTCGAAACGGTTTTTGCTGAGTAGTTGGACGAAGAGCTCCTGGGTCAGATCGGTGTAAGCAGCGCCCGAGCCTTCTTCAACCAGCAGGCCGGCGCTGCGCGAGGCGCGCACGAGGGGATGATGCGAAACGATGCGGTGCAGATCGGTCCAGAGACGATTGACGTCGGAAGACCGCAGGCTGTCGACCCATTTCGCCTGCTTTACCCGGTCGTGGCGGCGCTCTCTCGGCATCGGGCGGCTAGCACCCGGCTGGAGGTCCGCTGTCTTTTCAGGATCTTCGCTTATGGATTTCACGGGTTGTCGTTTGCCCTACTCGTCTGGGAGTTCTGGTTTCGGAATCGGGTGGGGTGTGTGAGCTTCGGATGGGTTGGGTGCGTCCGTTATTTCGGCATAGAAAGTACAAGGTGCCAGCCGACAGCAAGCTGTTAGAAAATTCGCTTTTTAGCCCGATTTTTTACCGCTGGATTCGCGGTTGGTGCTCCTGGAGATGCGGTCAGTCTGCTGACTGACGAAGGCATGGTAACAATATTCTAAAAAACGAGCAACAAGTTTTTACGCGTGTTAAATTTTTGGAAATTCTTAGAAAAAGCTCTGGAAAGTGTGGAGGATTGTAGGTTTTATAGTGGTGAATCTCAGGGATGGCTGAATGAAGACCTCCACAACACCCTTCCGAAAGACTGCCGCGTGTCCTGCCTCAGCGACACTGGTTTCGTTTCGCTGCCGGAACTTACCGGCCGAACTGGCCGCCTCGGTTAAAGAGCATCTGGGAGCCTGTGATTTTTGCTGTGCGGAACTGCGACTCCTCGCGCATCATCAGCCCGGCACCATCAAGTATCCGACACCGGAAATCCCGATGAACCTGCGTATTCTGGCGGAGTCCATCCTGGCTAAGAGTTAAAACAAGATTTCTCACGCGGCGGCGCAACGGCGCTACGTCGCTTCATCCGCTGCGCCGTTGCGCCGCCGCGTGAGAAATCTTTCTTTACGAATAAAGCTCCTCAATTAATTCCCCATACCGCTCATCAATTACCTTTCGCTTAACCTTGAGCGTGGGCGTGAGCTCACCGCCGTCGATACTGAATTCGTTTGGCAACAGCGCCACCCGCCGGATTCGTTCATAATCGACAAGCGATGACGTGAGTTTCGCGATGTCCTGCTGCACGATCTTCACCGCCGCCGGAAGCTTGCTCAGCGCCACACGATCCTTCGGCGCCTGTTCTCCGGCTGCGGCGAGCGCCTCGTTCAGGTTTTCCCAATCCGGAACAATCAACGCGACAGGCTGCTTCCGCCCGGCACCGACCACCACCACCTGACTCACAAACTCACTCTCTTTCAACAAACTCTCGATCAACTGCGGCGCGACGTACTTCCCATTCGACAACTTGAACAGATCCTTCTTCCGATCAGTGATGTAGAGGTGCCCGTTTTTCTCCACATGCCCGACGTCGCCCGTGTAGAACCACCCATCCTTGATCACGGCCGCGGTTGCTTCCGGCTGCCCGTAGTAACCACGCATCACGTTTGGACCACGCACGAGGATCTCGCCATCCTCTGCAATCTTGATCTCAATCCCATCAAACGGAATCCCTACCGAACCAACATGATTGTTGCCGGGCCGGTTTGCCGACACGATGCACGTCTCCGTCGCGCCATAACCCTGCAGGATCGGAATGCCCGCCGCCAAATACGAATAAGACAACGCCGGCGAGAGTGGCGCGCCGCCCGAGACGAAGTAACGCAAGCGCCCGCCGACACCTTCGCGCCATTTCGAAAACACGAGCTTGTCCGCGAGCTTCTGTTTGATCGCGAGACGTGGAAACACGAGCTTCCGCTTGTCCTTCAGCTCACCGTATTTTTGCCCTGTAGCCAGCGAGCTCAAGAAGATCGATTTCCGGTAGCCCTTCGCCGACATGCCCTTCTTGATGATGCGGTGATAGACCTTCTCAAACAGTCGCGGCACGGCCGTCATCACTGTCGGCGCGACCTCGCGGAGGGTTTCACCGACCTGATCGAACGAGGCCACGTAGTAAACCGACACGCCGCAATAACAGAAAACGTAAAAACCGTCGCGCTCGAAGATGTGCGACAGCGGCAGCACTGACAGCGCCACGTCAGTCGGGATGATCGGCAGTCCTTTCGCGATCGAAACGACGTTCGAGGTGAAGTTGTTGTGCGTGAGCATCACGCCTTTCGGCTCGCCCGTCGTGCCTGACGTGTAGATGATCGTGGCGAGGTCGTCTGACCTGACAGCTTGCAGGTAAGCGTCATATGCGCCGGGACGTTGCTGCGCGAGCTCGCGGCCGTTTTGTTCCAACTGATCGAGCGCAATCCCGTGCTCGACGTCTTCCGCGACTTCCGGCTCGAAAAAGATCACGTGCGCGAGCGATCGTTTCGCGAGCACTGGCTGGACGTGTTTGTAGAGCCTGCGGGTGGAAATGAAGATGGCGTTCGCGCCGGAGTCGGAAAGGATGTACTCGATCTGTTCGAGCGCCTGCGTCGTGTAGATGGGAACGTTGATCGCGCCGAGACTCAGGATAGCGAGATCAGCGATGGACCACTCGGGACGATTCTCGGAGAGCAGCGCAATCCGATCGCCGGGTCGTACGCCAAGCGCCGCGAGACCGAGAGCGACATTCTTGACGCGCTCGACAAACGCCGCCGCCGTGATGTTGTGCCACTTGCCTTCAGCGCGATAGTTGAGTGCGTCTTGTTTGTTGTGACGCAAAACTGCTTCGAGGATTAAACCCGGAACGGAAGACAAGCAGAGGTTTCTCCTTTATTGGTTTCTTTATCCACAGATTACACCGATTCTATAACTCATTCTGCGTAATCTGCGTAATCTGTGGATCAGCTTCGCTCCTGCTTCTTCTGCGCTTCTTCCGCGGCGGTGGTGCGTCTTCAACGCGGCCGTTCATCGTCGCGAGCGCGGCCATCACGAGGAAGAGCAGCGCATTCGAAGTCGTGTGCAGCGTGAAGTCGAAAAAGCTGTGCACCAGCACAGCGAAACACCCGCTCAGCGCCGCGAGCGCCACGCCGCGCCGGAAATCATCCCGCGACTGCGCCCTTGAAATCGCCTTCCAAAACAGCAGCGCCACAAAACTAAACGCCAGCACCGCACCGATGATGCCCGCATCTGAAAGCGTTTGCAGGTAATCGTTGTGCGCCTGCTCGAGACGATAGAGACCATTCCGCGTGTCGTATTTCGTATAGATCACGCCAAACGCCCCGAAGCCCGTGCCGATGTACGGGTGCGCCTTGATGATATCGAGCGTCACCGACCAGAAGTGCGCGCGGCCCGTCGTTGGATCGTCCGTGTTCACACTGTCGATAAAACGATTGATCGAAAACTCACCACCAAGCAACACCACGCCGAGAAATAGCGCGACCAGCAACGCGCCAGTCATGCCGAGCCGGCCGAAAATAAATTTCAACCGGTGCGCTTGCTTGCGCCGTCGCTCGCTCGGCTTGCGCCAGATCGCCGTCACGATCATGAGAAAAAAGATCTCGGCCACGAGACTGATGATGCCGCCGCGCGAAGCCGTCATCACGAGCGCCACGCCCATCAGTCCCGCCACAAAGAGATAAATAATTCGCTTCTCTTTATCCACCGCGCCCGCGAACAGCAACCCGAGCGGCAGCGCGATCGTGAGCTCCATGTAACCGGCGAAGTGATGTCGATTGATGAACGGTCCAAACGCGGTGCTCTGGTTCAACTCGCGAAACCAGTAGACCTTCGTCGGACTCGTGAACGACTGCGTCAAACCCAAGATCGCGAGCAGAAATCCGAAGACCGTGATCGTCCGCACCAGCAACTGCAAACGATGCGGCGTGTCGACAAACACGAGCGTCGACGCGAAGAAGATCAGGAGTCCCGTCAATTGGACCAGCACGAGCCTCGTCGAATTCGGATCGAGTGACAGCGTGTTGACGAGACCGATCGAAGTGGCGCCGCCTGAGCTGATCTGGCGCAGCGGCAGCATTTGCACAAGACCGAGCGCGAGTGCGCCCAGCAACGGCACTTGCAGCAGATTGCGACTGATTCGCAGCGTGCCGAGGTTCCAACTATCCACCACCCACAAAATGACAATCGTCAACGCGCCGAGATTGAAAAGACCGAGCGCCCAGTAGTGAACGGTTCCATACGCGAGCGCGGAAAGCACGATCGCGACGCAGATCATCAGAAACGCAAAGCGGCTCGCGAGCGTGTGCCGGATGCGATAGCGGCTGCGCTCCGCGGAGGTTCGCAGCGCCGGCGGCGCCGGGCTCTCCGCGACGACGACGCTAGTTTCTTCGTTTGAGATTGAAGTCGTCATACCAAACTGATCCAAAAATCGGACAGATCGGAGTGTCTTCGTTACTGCACGAATAACGCACAACCTTCAGCATGACAGCCTGAGTCTTGTCGCTCGTCTTGAAGTCAAAACCGAGACGCTGCCAGTCATTACTGCCGCTCGGCGCCATCGCGGAAGTGCCCAGCGCCTGGCCCGTGTTTGCATCGACTATCTGAATCTGCGGCGCGCTGCCGGTTTCGAGTTTGTCGGTCGCTACGTAACACTCAAACTCATACTCCGTGTTCGGTTCGACCGCGATCAGTTGCGACGCATTGAGATCCTGAATATTCGTGCGCACCTGAAACACGAGTCGCAAACTGCGCTCGCCGCCGTGACTCTTGTTCGGATCGATGCCGATGTGCAACTGCGGCGCGCCTTTCACGTACCAGCCAAAGACGGCGTCGGGAGTGTAGACCACGGCCTCTTCGAAACCGCCGTCGAAGATCTGGCCCACCTGCATGCGAAACTTCTCGCTCGAGATGTCATTCCAAACCTGGAGCGCATCGTGATAGCGCAGCTCGGTGATCAAACTCGCGATCATCTTCTCGCCGGTGTCTTTGTTGGTCCGCTTCTCGTCGCTGCTCAAACCATTCCAGAGACGCAAACCATCGTCTGTGCGCTTCCGCCCGAGCAGGTAGTACGCGAAATACGCGCGCGCCGACGCGCTCTCTCCGACTGCGTTCTTCAGCGCTTCGGGATCGTTGCTGTAGATCTCCCAGACGAGATTGAACATCTGCGGCATCAGCTCGGGGTCAGCCTGGCTCGCCTGACGCAGCTCGGCAAACGCCTCGTCGTAGCGGCCGGTTCGGAGATAGAGATTGCCGAGATACCAGCGTGGATAAGCGTAAGCCGGCGCGAGCGCCACGGCCTGTTTCAAGGCCAGCTCGGCTTGCGCGTCATTGCCGACCTGTTCCTGCGCCGTTCCCAATGTCATCCAGAAACGGTAATCGTTGGGCGAAAGACTCACGGCCTTTTCGTATTCGCCAATCGCCGCGACCTGCTGATCGAGCGGCAGTGTTTTTTGTGAGACTTGCCCGATGCGCCAGTGCGCGAGCGGATCGCCTGGCGCCATCGACGCCGCCCATTTCGCGGTATCGATAGTGCCCGCGTTCGGATCGAAATACTCGGCGAGCGTATTGCCGAGATACCAGCGGACAACGTAGTAAGACCACACCCCCGCTGCGAGCAGCAGCAGGATCAGCCCGATCTTGACCGGCAGTTTCCGAACGCTGATTTGAGCTACTTCCTGTGGCATAAGTCGTTAGACAGATTTTTCTCCCGCAGCGACGCAACGGCGCAACGTTTTTTACGGTTTTCGTTGCGCCGCTGCGCCGCCGCGTGAGTAATATTCAGGATGCGGCGATGTTAGGTCTTCCATCGTGATTCGCATCCGCTTCACCGTGATCTGTCTTTCCGAGCAGGTGCGCAAGACTTCCTCGACGCGTTCTTCAGTCATCTTCATGCTCGAAATGACGATCTCGTCGATCCCGTGCTGCGTGCAGACAGTGCCCAGATCTCCATTGCCGCCAAACACGCGCAGCCCGTGAATCACCTTCCCACTCTTCGCCGGATCGTCATCTAAAAACCCGATCGGCGCCAACTGTAACTCACGATTGTTTCGTAACTCTCGCAACAGCAGCTCGCCCGCATCGCCCGCGCCGTAGATCAAAACGCGCCGCCCGTCATGTTTACTCACGACCGGCAACAACTGCCTGAAAAACCTGAACGCCATGCGACTCCCGGCCAGAAACAGAAACATCAGCACCGCGTCGATCGCAAATACTTTGCGCGAGTAACCCTCGAAACGAAACGCAAACAGGATCAGAATCAAACTCGCGACCGAACTCAGTATCACTGCCTTGCCAAACACGATCAGGTCGCTCATGCTCGTGTAACGCCAGAGCCCGCGATAGACGCCCATCACGAGAAACACTGACATCTTCATGAACACAAGCACCGGCAACGTGCGAATAAACAATTGCCACGCCGGACTGTTTGCCGGAAAGTTGATCGCGTACGACATCCAGTACGACAAAATGATCAGCACCACGTCGAGCAAAACTTCGAAGATGCGGCGCTTGTACGAAAGATCGATGAGAAACACGTAAAGCTGCTTCTCTTTGAACGCGAGATCAGCTTCGCTCTCGTCGTAAACCTTCACGCCCGCGAGATACACGCCGACGAGCGTCAGCGCGATCGTGAAACCCGCGATCGCTGCGAGACTCACGTCCAGTCGCGCGCGCTGCACGAGTATCGCGAGCACGCCTGACAGCGCCGCGAAACCGTAAAGCATCCAGACGGCGTGTCGCTCAGACATTCCCAGCGCCACCAGCCGGTGCGACGTGTGATCGCGACCGCCCTGGGATGCGGCACGACCGGAAAGCTTGCGCAGCACGGTGACGAAGGTCGTGTCGAAGATCGGAATGAAGAGCACGAGAATCGGCACGGCAAGCACCGGCAAAAGACTTCTCGATCTGCCGCCGCTCACGTTAATCAGCGCGGAGCTCGCGAGAAAGAACCCGACAAACATCGAGCCGCAGTCGCCCATGAAGATCGACGCGGGATTCGAGTTATAAACCAGGAAGCCAAGCAGCCCGCCGGCGAAGATCAGACAGATCAGCGCTTCCGTGTACTGGCCGCTGTTCACAAAGCTGAGCGAGAGGAAGCCGGCGGCGATGATCGCGATGCCGGACGAGAGGCCGTCCATGTTGTCGAGCAGGTTGATCGCGTTCGTGATGCCGATCAGCCAGAAGATGGCGAGCGCCATGTTCACCAGAATCGAGCTGGTCCACGGCAAGGTCAGGCCGTAGTAAACGACGTAGGCAGCGCCGAGAATCTGTCCGATCAGTTTCTGGTAAGGCTTGATGTGAATCAGATCGTCAACAAGGCCGACGAGAAAGAGGAAAGAGCTGGCGAGCAGGATCTGTTTGCCGTATGTGATATGCAGTGAAAAGACGACCAAAGTGATGGCGACTGATAGCCAGATCGCCACGCCGCCGAGCATCGCCGTTGGTTTCTTGTGCCAGCGATCGGTTTTGGGGACGGCGACGAAGCCGAAGCGACGCGCGATCGCGCGCACCAGCGGCGTCAGTATGAGAGCTAAACAAAATGATGCGGCAACCGCCAGGAGCGTGCGCGGACTAAAAGGCATATTGATTAACAATCCTGTTAATCCTGTGAATCTTGTAATCCTGTGAAAGTCTTAGACAAGATTACATGATTTTCAGGATTTACATGAGGCGACGACTTTCTCGAGGATGCCATCGAGGCTCATCTCGGGGCGAAAGCCGACAAACTCACTCACCTTCGTGATGTCAGGCACGCGCCGCGGCATGTCTTCGAATCCTTCCTCGTACGCCTTGTCGTATGGCACAAACACGATGTCTGAATCTGAATGCGTGATCTGCTTCACGCGCTCGGCGAGCTCGAGTATCGAGATCTCGACGTTCGAGCCGATGTTGAAAACTTGCCCAACCGCATCCGGGTGATCCATCAGCTTGACGAGCGCGCCGACCACGTCGCCGACGTAACCGAAACAGCGGCTCTGTTTTCCATCGCCATAAACCGTGATCGGACGGCCCGCGAGTGCCTGCTTCACAAACGTCGGAATCACCATCCCGTACTGTCCCGTCTGTCGCGGCCCGACCGTGTTGAAGAGACGCACGACCACCGTCGGCAGCTTCTTCTCGCGCCAGTAAGCCAGCGCAAGAAACTCGTCGATCGCTTTTGAGCACGCGTAGCTCCAACGACCTTTCGTCGTCGCGCCCATCACGAGGTTGCCGTCTTCACGAAACGGCACGTCGGAGCTGAGCCCGTAGACTTCCGAAGTCGAAGCGATCAAAACCTTCTTCTTCTTTTTGTTCGCGATTGAGAGGACGACTTCCGTCCCGCGCACGTTTGTCTCGATCGTGCGCACCGGACTCTCGACGATCAGTTTCACTCCGACCGCCGCCGCGAGATGAAAAATCACGTCACACTGATCGATCAGTTCGGCAGTGACCGGGTGGTTGTGAACGGTGTCGATCGTGTAATGAAAACGCGGATGACCTTTGAGGTGTTGAATGTTCTCGATCGTGCCGGTCGAGAGATCGTCGATGACGTAAACTTCGTCGCCACGCTTGATGTAAGCATCACTCAG
>Ga0134121_10002793_pt1 | contig 14831 bp, 12 predicted proteins | sample KB301_FD_96463 | JGI IMG/M metagenome (GOLD analysis project Ga0134121, IMG submission 96463) | Terrestrial soil microbial communities without Nitrogen fertilizer from Kellogg Biological Station, Michigan, USA - KB3-0-1 | ecosystem: Environmental > Terrestrial > Soil > Unclassified ... | reverse complement strand
GATCTTTACTATCTCCAGGACAACCCCCAGATTTCGGATCGCGAGTACGACGCACTAATCGAGAAACTTCGCCAGCTCGAAGAGAAACATCCCCAACTCATCACCCCGGATAGTCCTACCCAGCGCGTGGGCGGAAGACCCGCAGAAGGGTTTCCGGAATTTTTTCATCGGCGGCCGATGTTGTCGCTCGACAACAGCTACAACATCGACGAATTGCGCGCGTTCGACGAACGCTGCCGCAAGCTGGCGGACGGCGCGGCGCTCGAATACGTGGCGGAACTCAAGATTGATGGGCTCTCGCTCTCGACTCATTATCAGGACGGACTACTGGTCCGCGGCGTCACCCGCGGTGATGGATATCGTGGAGAAGACGTGACTGCCAACGTGCGCACGATTCGCAGCGTGCCGTTGAAACTCCGCGCCAGAAGCTTACCCGGCCCCGAGATCGAGGTCCGCGGCGAAGCCTATCTGTCGCGCAAGGTTTTTGAAAGAATCAATGCTGAGCGTGAGGAGGAAGGCGAGGCTCGTTTTGCGAATCCGCGAAATGCCGCCGCGGGCGCAATTCGTCAACTCGATCCTGCCATGGTGCAGAAGCGCAGGCTGGAGATGTTCGCCTACGATGTGCTGGCCGGCGATCGCAAAGCATTCGGCACGCACTGGGCGGCGCTGGATTGGATGGAAAAGGCGGGCTTTCGCGTCAACCCAAATCGGCGTCTCTGCAAATCGATCGATGAGGTGATCGATTTCTGTAATGCGATGGAATCAAAGCGTGACGATCTCGGTTACGAAATCGACGGTGTGGTCGTGAAAGTGAATTCCACCGCTTTGCAGGACGAATTCGGCGCGACCGGAAAGGCCCCACGATGGGCGATCGCCTATAAGTACGCCGCGCGCCAGGCGACTACCAGGGTTAACGAGATCATCGTACAGATCGGGCGCACCGGCGCGTTAACGCCGGTGGCGGTGCTGGAACCTGTGCAGCTCGGCGGCGTCACGGTATCGCGCTCGACACTGCACAACGAAGACGAGATCGAACGTCTGGGATTGCGCATCGGAGACTGGGTTTTGATCGAACGTGGCGGCGACGTTATTCCGAAAGTCGTCAAGGTTATCGAATCGAAACGCACCGGCAACGAAAAGAAATTCAAGATGCCCGAGGAATGCCCTGTCTGTGGCGGGCGCATTTCGCGACCTGAAGGCGAGGCGTTGTCACGTTGTGTTGCCGCGGATTGCCCCGCCCAATTGATCGGACGGTTGTTGCATTACGCTTCGCGACGGGCGATGAGAATCGAAGGCCTGGGTTATGCGCTCGCGGAGCAACTAATCGCTAAAAAAATGGTGCGCGACGTTGCCGACCTCTACGATCTAACAAAGGAAGGCGTGTCATCGCTGGAAAGGATGGCAGCAAAGTCCGCCGCGAATCTACTTTCGCAGATCGAGTCGAGCAAGTCACGAGACCTTTGGCATTTGATTTACGGACTCGGAATTCGCCATGTGGGCGAGCGCACTGCCGGGATCCTGGCGCGCCAGTTCGGTTCACTTGAGCTTTTGGGCCAGGCATCCGTCGCTGAATTGGATGAGGTCCACGAGATCGGGTTAACGATGGCGCAAAGCATTCGCGATTGGTTCGACGATCCGGGAAACCAGGAGTTGTGCCGTCGTCTGCGCACAGCAGGCGTACGCACGGAAAGCGAAGAATCGGCGCGGGGCGCTGCCGGTGGAGGCGATCAAAGGTTTGCGGGAAAGCAGTTTGTCCTGACAGGTTCGCTTCCCGGCATGACTCGTGATGAAGCCCGAGCTCTGATCGAAGCTGTTGGCGGCCGGGTTACCTCATCGGTAAGCAAGAAGACTGATTTCGTTCTGGCGGGCGCCGAGCCGGGATCGAAACTGGACAAGGCGTTGCAGTTGGAGGTGCCCGTCATCGATGAAGCGGAATTCAAAAAGATGCTAGGATAGAACGGGTGAAAAAAATGGAATCTGATCAGCAGGAAGAACAGAAACACGAACAGAAACAGAAATTGGAATTGGTTTATACGCTCTTTTGCGATGACGTTCGTCTGGAAGTCGGCAACAAACTGTCGTACATGGGAGTTTTTCAGAACATCGTCGTGCCGCAATTGCCTGTCTGGTTGCCGAAGCTCGCCGTGGTTAATCACTGGCGAGGTGGAGGCTCTCATCTTTCGGAGGTGCGAATCTTAATGCCGGATCGCCAGCAGGCACTGGTCGTGTCCCAGCCTGCTCCTTTCGAAATCGTTCACGGCTCGGCTGACAACATCAGCTTCTTTGTGAACGTGACCTTTCCCGTGACCGGACAGTATCTGGTTCAGACCCTTATCGATTCGAACCTCTTTGAAGAGCGAGTGCTGACGGTTTCCGACCAGCAGCTAATAGCGCCAGAGGAAGAATCCGATACCGTGAATTAGAGCACTGGAACCCTAAAGCATTTCGTAGGACTTGATTTTGTAGTTGAGGGTTGTGGTGCCCAATCCCAAAATGCGTGCCGCCCTGGCCTGGTTCCCGCCGGCAATTTCAAGGGCCCTCCCGATCAGGCGCATCTCGAACCGCCGCACTTCATCAAAGAAATTCACGCTGGATCTCAAATTGAGGTTTTCGACTGCGGCCGAGGTTTCCGCCAGGGCATTATCGTGCTCGAGTGACTCGGCTTCCCGAAGCAGAGCGTTGGCCAAGCCCTTCATCTTTTCCAGACGCTGGCTGGGCGCGACCTTTCGCGAGGGCAGACCGTGCAGGTTCCGTTTCGATATCGATTCGACAATTGCGGCTTTGGCAGTGCTCATATTAGTGTCCCGTGAGTTCCTTATGTTGTTAAGACGACCCGAACCATGTTCTGTTAACTGAACTTTCGCACCACAGATCTAACAGACGTTCCAAACGGCCGGGCGGTTCCAAGTTTTTGAGAACTTAATAGCTGTTGAAGCCGAAATTGGATGCGCCCTGCCTGGCCGAGGTTTGCGCATTCGGCGCGCCGGTAAGGCCCTTTAATGTCAAGATTATGTTAAGAAAGCAGGAAGTTTGGATAGACGGCGTACGGGTCCGCCCGACCGGCGAGCCCATGGCGAGGCGCTTTGTGTCCGAAAAACTTCAGTTGGTCGCTAAAGATTGAGTAGAAGGCTTGCCGTATCGACACTAAAGTCTGTCGGACATTTTCGGTTACCGAGGGCGACCCTCTTTGGCTACGCGGGCAAGAATTCTGGAGATTTCGTCGAGTCCGGGCGCACCGGGGTGGTGCTTATTCGCCATAGAGATAGACCGTTGCCCCAATAAGACGTACGCGCTCAGGGCCTGTGTCAGCTTGGCGGCCTTAAGTGCGGCCAGGTGTTTTCGCACTGTAGAGACATCGCCGCGCTTGAAGGTTCCGGTGAGTGCGCGCGCCGGCTCCTGGGTAGCAAGATTTGAAACTGTGCTTCGGACGAGTGGTAAAAGTACTCTTTGTGCCTGCCTCGGCTTCAAGCCGCAAACGATGAGCATCTCAAGCGCGATATCGAACAGCGCCGTGATGTGCGGCGAGGCAGTTACGGCAGCTGCGTGATACAAGGCTTTGTGACGAGAGTCGATCCTGAAACTCTCCCCACCAAGGTCGCTGACTATAGACCGCCCTGTGCGCACCGCCGCTGCGTCGCCTTCCACGGAAAAGAAGCCGTGGGTTAGGAGATCAGCTCCGGAGCGCGACTCGCTGATGGAAACCAGGGGATGAAGAGAGCCTATTGCAAAGCCGGATCTGCGCATCGGCTTGAGAACGTCTGAAGCCAGAGCTCCACTGGTGTGCAGGGCAACTCGGCGAATCGCTGAAGTGCGCTTGCCGCTTCCTGAAGTTAGTTTTGGCCCGAGTATTTCAGCCAATCGGTTGGACACGGCCGCAATGGTATCGTCGGGAGTTGCTATCAATATCAAAGAGCAGCGTTCAAGGCGCTCGATCTGACCGTGGGACGGCCGGCCTAATTGATGTGCAGAAAGAGCTAAGGTTTTCGGACCGAATAACCCGGCGGCGCGCCGGGAAGAAGTTGCGTGTTGGGCGGCGACTACCTCGATCTTGCAACCGATTAACTTGAGAGCCAGCCCCAGGGCGGTGCCCAAACGGCCTGCACCGATGATCGCCACCGTGAGTTCTCTCGTTGGCCGTTTGGAGAATCGAGGCTTCACGTTGCGGGATGTTCCCAGCGAAGTTTTGGTGATTCGTCGCATCCGGATTGTGATGTACTGAGAGGTCGGACTCTAACACGCGGTCCGATTCACACGCAATTACATAGGTTTTTGAGTAGCGTTAGTCTATAATGCCGAGCGAAGTCAAAAGGTCGGTTAATAAAAAATTTGAGGTCGCAGACTTCAAACCTCAGCGCAACCTCGACGGTAAAGCCAGCATCCAAGCGGTGCGTTAACGAATTGCAGTGCCCGTTGCCTCTGGTGCTGCCACCGAAGAAAAGCAAAGCGGCCGTAAGCAGAATCGCACGGCCACCGGAAGATGAGCCCGGTCGTTCTCTCCCGGCGTCGGAAGTTGGAGGATTAAATGAAAGTTCGCTTCTCTCGCGCAGCCACCGCCATCAGCCTGGGTGTTAGTCTATGGGTTTCCAGCGTAGCCGCCCTGGCCGCACCACAGCAACCAAAAGACCAATCGCAGGAACAAAACCAATCGGCAACGCCCCAGCAGAGCCAGGCCACCGCAACGAAGGCTCCTGAACAGCAGGCCTCAAGCGGCAAGCCCCTCTCGACCAATGAAGATCCGACGAAGATCGGAAAGCGGAACATTAATAAGGGGATCTGGTCAGGTGGAATTCTTGGAGCGAAAGGAACCGAAGCTGAGGTCCGCGAGGGTCGCATGCTGGCGGCTGAAGTCGACAAAGAGGCAAAGTTCATCGACGATCCGATAATTACTGAATATGTGAACCGGGTCGGTCAAAACATCGTCCTGCACTCGGACGCCAAGATTCCTTTCACAATCAAAGTAATCGACTCTGATGAAGTCAACGCTTTTGCGCTGCCGGGCGGTTTTTTCTACGTCAATAAGGGGCTGATTCTGGCCGCTGATAACGAGGCAGAACTGGCTGGTGTCATGTCTCACGAGATCGCTCACGTTTGTGCGCGTCACGCGATGGAAAATGAAGCCAAGATGCGCGCCCTCGACTATGGTTTGCTGGCCGGCATGATCCTGGGTGGCGGCATCATTGGAAACGTCCTCTACAACGGCGGCGGTATGATCGAGGCAATGGCCTTTCTGAAATTCAGCCGCGGAGCGGAAGAAGAGGCTGACAGGCTGGGCATGCAGTACATGTGGGCTGCTGGTTATGATCCGAACGCCATGGCCACAATGTTCGAAAAGCTGGAAGCCAAGAACAAGAAGAAGCCCGGAACCATTTCGAAGCTCTTTGCCACGCATCCGGCTCCGCCTGAGCGGCGAGCAGCTGCGATCGCTCTGGCAGCGCGCTTTCCGGAGCGTGATGAATACGTGATTAGCTCCTCAGAATTTCAAAGAGTCAAAAACCGTCTGTTGAGATTGTCGAATGCACGCGCGTCATCCAACGGAGCGATTGGCGGGTCCGATGACGGGACGCCCGGCCGTCCAACATTGAAACGCCGGCAGCCGACACCTGACGATTCGACGACGACACCGGACAGTACCGCGAAACCTGACAGTACCGCGAAACCTGACAGCACTAAGCCGGCTCCGCCTAGTTTGAAACGCGAACCGGGGCCGCAAGCGACGCCGACGCCCCAACCGTAAGATCGTATGGGGCATTAGCCCGAACGTAAGGAACGGCTCAAGCGAACCGCTGAACTAAGAAAAGGCTCTCAAGCAATTGCTTGAGAGCCTTTTTTATGCGGCAGCCGATGCCGGCCAGATCGAGATTTTGCCCTTGCTAACGCGCGAGCTTATGACGCATTCCGCCTACGGTTCGTGATATTGAACTGCAGTTGCGGGGGCAGTGCCGGCCTTAGCCGCCGGTTTTTCGCCCCATGCGAAACCACTGAAGAATGCGCGGAAGTAACCGTACATTGAAAGAATCGAAGAAAGTACTACGACCCAAAGCATCGCCCGGCCGGCGGTGTAGAGTAATATCTGCCAATCGGTCCAGCTCGTACTTTCGGGACCGGTAAGATGGAGCCACGCGAGACGCAGTTCCGGCACCGTCCAAAACTGAATTGCCGGAAATGGCCTGCCGAAATTTGAAACGTGCGGTGAGCCGCCCGAGGAGATCGACAGGATTAAGAGACCGACAGTGACAACCTGAGCGACCATCTTAAACTTGCCCATGCGGGAAGCCGAGATTATGACTCCCTCAGTCGCGGCGATCGACCGCAGGCCGGTCACCGCAAATTCGCGCCCCACAATGATCACCACCGCCCAGGCAGGCGCCAAATGATTCTCAACCAATGAAATCAGCGCGGCTGAAATCAAGAGCTTATCGGCGATCGGATCCAAAAGCTTGCCCAGCTTTGAAACCTGATGCCAACGCCGGGCAATCTTGCCGTCGAAATAGTCGGTCAACGCGGCGATCACGAAAATCGATACGCCCAGGAGATAGCTGGGCACCCCGAGCCACGTTTCAGACACGGGGGTCAACAGCACCACGACCAGCAGCGGCACAATGAAGATTCGCGAAAGTGTCAGTGCGTTAGGTAAATTCACTCAAAAGGCTCCGGATGAATACTTGCAGGAGTCAGATTGCAGTCTAGGTTTCGTTGTTTTGAGTGTCAAGACAGAGTGGGATCGCGGCATACGTCGCGGCCTCTGATCACCGACCGTCCCCTCATCACTCAACCTCGTTGCCCGACTACTTGCCCACCTCAGCTCGACTCGTTAGAATATCGGGTTCTGCTTCACGCAAAATTCTTCTCTGTGGCGCAGGGCTTCGGTCTCAAGGCTTATGGCAATTGATCGCATCACCGTTCGGGGCGCTCGCCAGCACAACCTCAAGAACATCGACGTTGATATCCCGCGTGACAAGCTGACCGTAATCACCGGCCTTTCGGGTTCGGGTAAATCATCGCTCGCGTTCGATACAATTTATGCCGAAGGACAGCGCCGCTATGTGGAATCGCTCTCCGCGTACGCGCGACAATTTCTCGATCAATTGGAAAAGCCTGACGTCGATTCAGTCGAGGGTCTGTCGCCCGCAATCTCGATTGAGCAGAAGACCGTAGCGCGCAGTCCGCGTTCGACTATCGGTACAGTTACGGAGATCTACGATTATCTGCGTCTGCTCTTCTCGTCTATTGGGTTGCCGCATTGTTATCAGTGCGGTGCGGCAATTACCCGGCAAAGTGTCGATCAGATTTTGCAGGATGTGCTGTCGTTGCCAGGCGGCGAGCGGGTGATGATTCTGGCTCCGATTGTGAGAGGCCGTAAGGGAGAATTCAAAAAAGAGCTCGCGAAACTGGCCGGCGACGGATTCATTCGGGCACGCATCGACGGTGAACTGCGTTCGCTCGATGAAGAAATACGTCTGGATAAGCGGCGCAACCATTCGATCGAAGCCGTAGTCGATCGGCTCTTAATCAAAACCGGAATTAATGAACGGCTCGGCGAGTCAATCCGGACGGCCTTGAAACTTACGAACGGTGCGGTGCTGGTTTCTGTGATTGATGGTGAAGAGAAACTGTATTCCGAGAAGATGGCGTGCGTGAATTGCGGCATCAACGTGCCGCCGCTCGAGCCTCGCTCGTTCTCGTTTAACTCGGCATACGGCGCCTGCAAGAATTGTCATGGGCTGGGCACGGTTCTCGAAATCGATCCGGGGAAACTTGTCTCGAAGACGGATGATCCGGCGGAAAAAATTCCTTTTCTGGGTCTGGCGGACAAGTCTGGCTCGGCTTACCTGCGCAGCGCTTTGCTCGCTGTTATCGAACACTTCAAAGTAGATCCCAGGACTCCGTTTCGCGATCTAACCAATGAAGTACGCGATGGTTTCCTTAACGGACTCTCGGCCCAACTGAAATTTAAGCAGGGCTTGTATTCGTATAAGAGCTACTGGGAAGGCGCGCACCCGTGGTTGCGCGAACGCCTGAACAATCCGCCGTCGGAAAAAGTGCGAGTGGCCCTGGAAGAGATGGTTTCTCCTTCGATCTGTCGCGCGTGCGATGGCCGCCGGCTGCGATCAGATTCCCTGGCGGTGCGTGTCGGAGGCCGCGGCATTGCGGACTACACGTCAATGACAATTGAAGATGCGATCAAAGCTTTCGATCAGGTCAGACTGGGTGATCGGGAAGAGAAGATCGCGGGTTTGATCCTGAGGGAAATCAAATCGCGTCTTCGCTTTCTCGAGACTGTAGGACTCGGTTACCTGACGCTGGATCGTCCCTCGGCAACTTTGTCTGGTGGTGAAGGGCAGAGAATTCGGCTGGCAACTCAGATAGGTTCGCAACTTCGCGGAGTGCTCTACGTCCTGGACGAACCGTCGATCGGTTTGCACCCCAGGGACAATCGCCGTTTGCTGGACACCCTTTCGGCCCTGAGAGATCTCGGCAATACGGTGCTGGTGGTGGAACATGACGAAGAGACGATTCGGCGGGCTGATTACGTTGTCGACCTTGGACCGGGCGCGGGTACGCACGGGGGCAAGGTCGTCGCGTTTGGGACGCCCAGCGATGTCGCTCATAACACGGAATCGATCACCGGGCTTTATATTAGCGGCGCGCGGAAGATCCCCGTTCCCATTGAGCGTCGGGCGCCGAATGGGAAAATGATTACGGTGCGCGGCGCGCGCCAAAACAATCTGAAAGAGTTGGATGTCTCTTTCCCCCTGGGTTTGCTGACCGTGGTAACCGGCGTTTCCGGTTCTGGAAAATCAACTCTGGTCGCGGATATTCTTTATCCTGCGTTGGCCAGGAGTCTGTATGATTCGCTGCCGGAGCCGGGCGCGCACGGATCGATTGAGGGACTGCAACACGTCGATAAGGTAATCGAGATCGATCAGTCGCCCATCGGCCGCACCCCGCGATCGAATCCCGCCACCTACACGGGTTTGTTCACGCCCATTCGCGAACTTTATGCGATGCTGCCGGAATCGCGTGAGCGAGGCTACAAACCCGGGCGTTTTTCTTTCAACGTTAAAGGCGGTCGCTGTGAAGCCTGCGAAGGTGAAGGCCTCAAAAGAATCGAGATGAATTTCCTCCCGGATGTCTACGTGCTCTGCGATGTCTGTCGCGGCGCGCGCTACAATCGCGAAACACTCTCGGTTAAATACAAAGGCAAATCGATCGCCGAACTTTTGGACGCTACGGTGGAAGAAGCCCTGCCGCTGCTGGAAAATATTCCCCAGATTAAGCCAAAGCTGCAGACACTGCTGGACGTGGGACTCGGTTACATCAAGCTGGGCCAGTCGGCGACGACGCTCTCCGGCGGTGAGGCGCAGCGTATAAAGTTGGCCAAGGAACTCTCGAAACGCGCAACCGGCCGAACGATTTACATTCTCGACGAACCAACCACGGGACTGCATTTTGCCGACGTGCACAAGTTGCTGGACGTACTTCAGCGTCTGGTAAGTCTGGGCAACACGGTGATAGTCATCGAACACAATCTCGATGTCATTAAGAGCGCGGATTTCATCATTGACCTGGGGCCGGAAGGCGGCGCGCACGGTGGCCGCATAGTCGCCAGCGGCACGCCCGAAGAAGTTGCCGCGGTGCGGCGCTCGCATACCGGGCAGGTGCTCAAGCCTTTGCTGAATGGGAAACGTAATGGTTCAAAGAAGGCGGGGTCGGGAACTCGCGAGTCGACGGTTAACGAATCAAAGAAGGTTGCGTGAGGTAGCGTCATTTGTTCACCTTTAGGGCGAAAATTTCGTCCGAAGTCGACCACGTCGCATGGTACAATCGGTTCATCCATGAGAGATGAATCAAATCCGATTGATATGTCAGAGCCGCGAATAGATCGTTCAGCTTTCTCCGTTTTCAGTTCCTTCGCAGAGGCGGATGCCGCCGATAGATCTTATTGGCACTCACGTACACCCCAAGAGCGCGTGCGCTATATGGAACATCTACGCCGGATCAATTATGGATCAAGAGCTAGCGAACGACTTCAAAGAGTTCTTGAGATTGTTACGCGCCCACAGCGTTGAATATCTTCTGATTGGTGGTTGGGCGGTTGGATACCATGGCTATCCTCGGTCCACCGACGATCTTGATATCTGGATTGCGATCTCGCCCGCCAATGCGGAAAGGATTGTAAAGGTCCTGAGCGATTTCGGCTTTGACGTTCCTGAATTGTCCACGGCGTTGTTCCTGCAACCGGATCGGATTGTACGGATGGGATGTGAGCCGGTGCGTATTGAAGTTATGACCTCAATATCGGGCGTGCAGTTCGAAGAATGTTATCGCGAAAGACTTGAGACTACGCTTGACGATGAACCCGTGAGTCTTATCAATCTGCACCACTTGCGACTAAACAAGAAGGCAAGCGGCCGGTTGAAAGATCTGACTGATCTGGAGAACCTGCCAAAAAGCCCATCGTGACAAATCGAATTTCAGAAATAGTCGCTGACAGTATTGAAGTGAAGCGTCGCTTCTTCGAGGCGCACGCCGCGGACGTGCAGCGAGCCGCGCGGATCATTGCGGATTCCTTCCAAGCCGAAGGGAAACTCTTACTCTTCGGCAATGGCGGATCGGCCGCTGACGCGCAGCACATCGCCGGCGAGATGGTTAATAAGTTCCTGCAGGATCGCCGAGCGCTTCCGGCTATCGCGCTAACCACAGACGGCGGTGTCCTGACATGCATAGCCAACGACACGGGATTCGAAAACGTCTTTGCGCGGCAAGTTGAGGCGTTGGGGACGAAAGGCGATGCGTGCCTGGCGATCTCGACGTCGGGAAAGTCGCCAAACATTTCGGTCGCATGTGAGCAGGCGCGGAAGCAGGGAATCACTGTCATAGGCTTGCTCGGACGTGACGGCGGATCTGTGGCCGCGCTTTGCGATTTGGCGCTGATTGTGTCCAGCGATGACACGCAACGAATTCAGGAAACGCACAATTTGATCGGACATATTCTGTGCGAACTGGTTGAATCTCAGTTGTTTGGCGACTAATGTCCATTTACGAAAACCTTCAGCCCCTCAGCCTGGATAAGGTCAGCACCTATCCGCTCGCCTCACGCCAAAGCAAAGTGACGGTCAAAGACTTTGCCGAACCGATAACTGAAAGCTCTTCCCTTAGTGATTACCTGGCTTCGCTGCCGGACATTCTTGCGGTACAAACCCTGCGCGAATTGGCCCGGCAAATGCGACGCGCGCGACAACTGCAGAAGCCAATCATTTGGGGCATCGGCGGGCACGTGATCAAAACCGGGCTGGGCCCAATCATCATTGACTTGATGCGCCGGGGATTCGTTTCAGCAATCGCGGCCAACGGTTCGGTGCTGGTCCACGACGCCGAGATCGCCATGGCGGGCTCGACGTCAGAAGATGTTGACGCCACTTTGGGAGGCGGAGGCTTTGGCGGCGCCGAGGAAACTGGACGGCTTTTGAATGAAGCTGCGCGCCATGGCTTCAAAGAAGGAATTGGATTAGGCGAAGCGGTTGGTCGAGCCTTGCTTACTCTTAACCCTAAGCACCGCGAAGCGTCACTGCTTTGCGCAGCGTTTGCGGCGCACGTGCCGTTTACCGCTCATCTGACCATCGGCGGTGATATCACCCATTTTCATCCGAGTGCCGACGGAGCCGCGCTGGGCGCGACTTCGCTGGTCGATTTTCGGTTGCTGGCAGAGTTAGTGAGGCGAATGGATGACGGCGGTGTCTATCTCAATATCGGTTCAGCGGTCACCTTGCCGGAAGTCTTTTTGAAATGCGTTACGCTCGTGCGAAACCTGGGCAACAAACTCAACGACATAACGACTGCTAATTTTGATTTCATCCAATCTTACCGGCCCCTGATTAATGTCGTGCGACGTCCAACAGCAGATGGAGCGGGTCGCGGCTATGCGATCACCGGCCACCACGAGTTGACGATTCCGCTGTTGGCGGCCGAGCTTATCTGCCGATCAGAAGTAGAGTAGCTTCCCCCAATAACTTCAGTCCCGCTAAAGCCAGAACGAACGATAACCATTTCCGAATGTTGGAAACCGGCAGCACTCGTGTGCCTAACTCGGTGCCGATCCAACCACCGATCAAGGCTGCCGGCGCCCAGTAAACAATCGATGGAGGGATAAACGTGATTGCAGAGGCATGTCCGGCAAGACCGGCAATCGAGTTGACCAGGATGAACACCACCGACACTCCCGAGGTCTCTTTCGTCTCGGCCCAGTGCATGAGCAACAATACCGGACTGAGAAAAATGCCGCCGCCCACGCCGGTCAGTCCAGAGAGCAGGCCGATTGCGGCGCCGAGTATTAGGCCCAGCCAGATTGGTACCCGCGTAGGCTTGATTTGGTCCGCAGTCTGGGCGCTGAAGAAAAGTCGCACGGCGCTATACAAGAGCACCACGCCCACGATTGATTTGTAGATTGAAATCGGAAGAGTCAGGCTGCCGCCGATGAAAGACGCTGGAATTGAAGCCACGGCGAAGGGCCAAAATGTGCGCCAGGAAAAAAATCCAGCGCGATAAAAACGCACCGTACCGATTAGTGCGACGATAATGTTCAGCGTAAGCGCCGTGGGTTTCATGACCACCGGCGCCATGCCGAGCAGGGCCATGGCCGCGAGGTAACCCGATGCTCCCGCATGACCAACGGTCGAATAGAGCAGTGCGATTATCAGAATTAGAACCGCCACCAGCAGTTCCAAAATCAAACCTGTGTCCATAGGCTCACAGTAATGGGTCTTGATAAACGAACGCGAGGATAAAAGCACAACGTGCGTCAAACGTGCAACCACGCGAGCTTTGGCTGCACCGCGCCGCGAGTTATACTCTCAACTCCCCCGCTTTAACAAAACATTTCCAGGCGACTTTTTAGTTGCAGAAAGCAGCGTCTGACAGATTGGTATATGGAAGCCTCTAAACTGGAACATTTTAAGCAGCTCCTGTTAGCTGAGTTGCGCCGTCATGCTCAAAACGTCAGCGACGATCAGGCCGCAGCTCTTGATGCAGCAGGTGACGATGCGAAGGAAAGCGCCGATTTTGCTTTGCGCGACGGAATTGAAGAGATGGCGCTGAAGCTTGGTGATCAGGAATCACAAATGGTGAGTGATATCGATCAGGCCTTGTTGCGAATCGAAGAGGGTGCTTACGGAATCTGCGTGCGCTGCGGTAAGCCCATCGAAGAGCGACGTCTGGAGGCAATGCCGACCGCTCGTTACGACGCCGAGTGCCAGGGCGTCATGGAACAAGCGAAAGGCATGAAAGCCCCGACACTCTGAACTGATCTCCTGAACGTGCCTGCCTAACCCATGACAAATTATCTTTCGCTGCCCGCAGGTGAAAGCGCCCCCGATGAACTCAATGCTGTCATCGAGATTCCCCGGGGGCAGACTAACAAATACGAATACGACAAGACGCTGCACGTCTTCCGGCTCGACCGCAATCTTTACTCGCCCGTACACTATCCCGGTGATTACGGATTCATCCCCAGTACGCTAAGCGATGACGGAGATCCACTTGATGTCCTGGTGCTGGTTGATGCGCCGAGCTTTACTGGATGCGTGATGACGGTCCGGCCCATAGGATTTCTGGAAATGGTCGATCAGGAGCAGAGAGACGAGAAGGTTCTGGCGGTGGGCACGAACAATCCGATCTTTAAGGACGTGCGCGACTATGAAGATCTCTATCCGCACCTGCTCCGTGAGATCGAACATTTCTTTACGATTTACAAGGAGCTGGAAGCCAAGACGACACGCATCACCGGCTGGCATGATGCGACTCGTGCGCGAGAGCTAATCAGTGAATGTCAGGCGCGTTATGCGAAGAAGGCGGAGTGAGCCGATCTGGTTGGAGTGCTTGCGGCTTTGCCGCCTTGAGGTGGGGAAAGGCTGCGCCTTTCCGTGAGATTGTCATTCAGTCCTGAGGAGGCCGTGCCTCGGAGGCGCGGCGGAGGCGTAGCCTCGTAAACAAGTCCAGGCTTTTCGGAAAGGCAAAGCCGTTCCGCACATCAGGCGGCAGAGCCGCGAAGACTAATGATAATCAATACTCCGGCGATCGTAGAATCAGACAGTTTGGGCAAGCGATCGCTTTCGATAATCCTCACCTTCGATCTCCACTGTCTTGCACATCTCGTATAGTCGTGACCGCAAGGCCACGCCAATCCGCTCTTCCAGGAGTTCAGTAGGATCTTTCTCAGTCTTGCGCTTATCAGAATAGTTGGTGGTAAAGATCGTTAGTCGCTTATCGTTATAGCGCGTATTTATGATTTGCATCATCGTATCGCGCACCCAGTCTGTCGGTTTTGATGCGCCGAGTTCATCCAGCACCAGGACATCCGCTTCAAATACGGGACCCAGCACCGCGAGTTCCGAAGTCTGGGACACCGGATTGTAGGAATCCTGGATGCGTCGCAACAGGGCGCCGAACTGGTAGAACAAACCGCGGACTTGATAGCGGTCAATCAACTCTCGCAGCAGAGCAACGGCCAAATGAGTCTTGCCCACGCCGACCGCTCCGACGAAAAGTAAACCGCGCCCATCGATGACCAAATAATCATTGATGACTCGATCGGCCTCAATCTTAGCAATCCATTTGGAATCGGAATCGCCCGCGTCATAGCCCTGGAGCGTGCAGTGCTGGTAACGAGCCGGAATGCGGGCAGCGTGTAATAGGCGCTGACGATGATCGGGTGACTGACAGCGGCAGCGCCGCGCACCTTCGCCGGCCACAACTTCCATGCCCGTGCCAAAACAATGTGGACAAGAGGGCGCTGCGGCAGAGCCCTGATCCGGCGCGGAAACCTGGGCATCCTG
>Ga0134121_10002792_pt1 | contig 14833 bp, 9 predicted proteins | sample KB301_FD_96463 | JGI IMG/M metagenome (GOLD analysis project Ga0134121, IMG submission 96463) | Terrestrial soil microbial communities without Nitrogen fertilizer from Kellogg Biological Station, Michigan, USA - KB3-0-1 | ecosystem: Environmental > Terrestrial > Soil > Unclassified ... | reverse complement strand
TGAGAGAGACGACGGTGGCGGCGAGCCCCTGGCTCCGCCGCAGGTCGGCCAGCCGCTCCGCCGTGCTACGCCAGGCCGACGGGACGATGACCAGGTAGTCGGCGCGGCCGGTCTTCGCCAGGGTCTGCCAGGGACGGACCTCCACCGGCGCTTTCACCGCCGCGGGACCGGCGGCGAGATAGCGCCCGCCCGAGGAGGCGAAGCTCAGCCGCCAGCCGGACGGCGTGTCCGCCGCGACCGCAGCTCCTTCGAGCCAGCGGGGAGACAGCGGGTCGCTCACCTCGAGCAGCCGGACGTTGGGGTCCGTGAATCCCGCGACCGTCAGCCCGGCCGGACCGTCCGGCGCGAAGGTCAGGCTCTCGCCCGCGGCCCGGAAGGTCCGCCGGTAGGCCAGGTCGAACCCGTCGAGATAGGTGATGCTGTACGCGGCGCCGTTGCCAGCATGGCCGGTCAGCTGGACCTGGTTGCCGCTCGGGAGGAGCGTCCCCGGCGGCACGCCGAAGGCCGCGCGGTATGGGGCGATCCCCTGCCACTGGGCTTCGCCGAGAAGCGTCCCGTTGAGGCGGACCTCCACGCGATGCTCACCCGGGGTCCCGGTCGTCGTGGCGCCGTGCAGATCGACCGCGAGCTCCGCGGCGCCGACGGAGGAGACGCCCGGCGCGTCGAGGCTGAAGGTGCGGACGCCGAAGGTCGGGTCATCTCCGAGGAGGAACTCCCAGAACCAGTAGTCCGACTCCGGATCGAGAGAGATCGCGGTGGCCGGCAGCACGTCGCGCTCGCTGCGCAGCACCTCGGGGAAGGTGTCCGCGGGTCCGCCGCCCGGCGTGCCGGCCACGCTCTCGACCTCCATGAGGGACCCGCTGCCGGGGCTTCCCTTGAGGTCGAGGCGGTAGACCGCGAGGTCGGTGTACAGACTGTCGGGCGCCTCGGAGTAGAAGAAGAGGCCGGCGGCGCTGCCGTCGCCCCGCAGATCGGGATGCCAGGAGACCGGCAACCCGTCGCGGGTGAGGCCGATCCGGCCGGCCCGGATCTGCGGCTCGATCTGCTCGACCGGCTGGCCGGCGGCGGCGGCCAGGCTGGCGCTCGCCAGGTAGACCAGGCCGGTCTCGCGGACCGCGACGCGCAGCGCGCGGCTCGGACTGACCAGACCGCGCGCGGCCTGCTTCGACTCCGGCCGCTCCGGCCTTTCCCGGGAGACGCCCGGGTGGGGGGAGCGCTCGAAGACACCTTCGATCTCGGAGGCTTCGTCCTTCGCGTCCCCGGGGGAGACCCGGAACGGCCCGTAGCGCCGCAGCGTGCCGCTCGCCTCGACCTCCTCCAGGACGTACTCCTGCGGCTCGCGCGGCCAGGCCCCCTCGTCCAGGAAGCGGTAGGTCCCGCCCTGGGGAGAGCCGGCCAGCGCGGGGAGCAGCCCCTGATGGACCGGCGCGAGCCGCCCGGTCCGCGGGTTCCGGCGCAGGAGCCGGAAGCCTGCCGTGCGCTCCTCGGACGCCGTCGTCCACTCCGTGAGCACACCGCCGTGGCGGCCCGGCAGGGCGCGGAACGACGAGACCACCGCCTCGGTCAGCAGCTGGCCCTGGGTCACCGCCAGCTCGCAGAGCGGCCCGAACAGATAGGTCGCGCGCGTCTGCGTCGTATTGCCGGTGGTGTCGACGAACTGGGCGCGGGTGCCGTTGCCGGAGGCCGGGGTCGCGGTGACCGCGATCCGCTGGTTGGCCGACGTCGGGGTGACGTCGACCTGATAGGTGAGGATCGAGGTGGCGCCGGCCGCGAGCGTCCCCGGGTTCCAGGTGATGTTGCCGGTGCCGCCGACCGATGGCTGGCTGACGATCGACCCCTGGCCGACCGCGGCATTGCCGGCGTAGACCGCGCCGCTGCCGGGGATGTTCGCGGTCACCAGATTCGAGGCCGAGAAGGTGATCGCCTGCGCCCCCGGATTGACCACCCGCACGGTCACCTGCATGCGGGCCGTCTGCCCCACGGGGATCGGGTTGGGGCCGCTCTTCTGGGTGAGGAGCTGCTCGACGTAGGGCTTGACGGGAGCCGTGCCGCCGTCGTTCGGCAAGTAGACCCGGAAGGAGCTCGCCGTCGGGTTGGCCGCCGGTGGATTGGCCGCCGCCTGGAAGTTGGTGAAGGACAGGTGGCCGTAGTTGCCGTTCGGGGTGGTGCCGACCAGATACGAGGTGATCGTCAGGTCCGCCTCCCAGATCCCGTAGTCGTCGGCCGCCGTGTCCGAGGTCCAGCCGCTGAACGTGTCGCGCCGCCAGACGTTGTTGGCCGACATCGACGAGCTGGTGTAGCTCTGGGTGAAGTTGGGACTCGGGGTGGAGGCGTCCGTCCGGCTGGCGAGGGAGAGCGAGCCGACGGTGCCGCTGTTGCTGTCGAAGTCGAAATCGTTCTTGGCCGCCGTGCAGCCCGAGGTGATGTACGGGTAGACCGTATAGTTGCTGGTGTTGGTGCCGGAGGCCGGCGGATTGGCCCCGAAGGAGCTGTGCGAGTCGTAGTAGACGTTCAGCTCGGTGCCGCCGGAGCCCGAGGTGCCGTCGTGCGCCCGGATGCCGATCGCATTGATGTCGTCGATGTCCGTGCCGCCGGTCGACTGGGAGACCCGCAGCTCCCAGTGGCCGGCCGTCTTCGGGCCGTCGGTGATCTGCAGGTTGTCGACGAAGAAGAACTCGGTGCCGTCGTAGCCGCCCACGAGGAGGAAGCGGACCCGGGTGTTGTTCGCGATGAAGCTGGTGATGTCGTAGCTCCGCGAGCCCGAGCTGTCGTTCGAGAACGTCTCCAGCGTGGTCCAGCTCCCGCCGCCGTTGCCCGACACCTGGACGCTGATCTGATCCGCGTTCTCCAGGTTGTTCGACGTGCTGTAGTCGAACGTGAGGGTGGCCGTGGTCAGGCTCAGGCCGGGGCTGCCGAGCAGGTCGGCCTCGCGTTCGAGGCTCGGGGTCCCTGCGACGCCATCCTGCAGCCGGAGCTGGCCGCCGGTGATCTGGATGGCGCCCGTGGTGGCGCCCGCCCCGCCCGCGTCGGTCTCGATCCAGTTTCCGGTCCAGTTGTTGTTCCCGTCGTTGTTGCTGTACGCGGCCGTCCCGAAGTTGTCGCGGACGGTGTTCCCCGTCGCGTCGTAGAGCACGAGCCAGGCATTGTCGGCGCCGGTGGGGCTGGTCGCGTTTCCCGTGGAGAAGCGGGTGGTCTGCGCCGTGCCGGCGGGATCGAACAGCGAATAGGTGGCCGTCGTGTCATACCCGTTGCGGTCGCGGTCGCGCCCGGCCGTGTCCTCGGTGGCACCGCCGGCCCCGATGTCCGCATCGAAGATCTCCACCGTCAGCCGAGACACCCCGGATGGCACCTCGATGAAGTAGTGATAGGTGGTGTTCAAACCCCCGGTCGAGGCGGTGATGTAGTCGCCGTTGGCCGTTCCCGCGCCGCTCCCCTGCGGCCGGTGGAGCGCGGTCCCGGTCGATGCCGCCCAAAGAGGAGACATCCCGGCGCAGAGCACCAGGAGGATTGCTATGGAAAAGAGACGGAGTTTGTCAGCCATGGCGGCGCTCGTCCTACATAAACTATTGATGGAACGACATTCAAGAATAGCACCGAAGGGTGTCCGGTGTCAAACACCGCGCGAGGTCACCACGATCTTCACCGTCCGCAACAAGATCGACAGGTCGAGCCAGAGGCTCCAGTTCGCCATGTAGGCGAGCTCGTAGCGCAGCTTGTTCTGCGGGCTCGAATGGTAGTCGCCGTTGACCTGGGCGAGGCCGGTCAGTCCGGGGGCGAGCGAAAAGCGCTCGGCGTAGCCCGGGACCTCTCCGAGATACCGCTGCACGAACCCGGGGCGTTCCGGCCGCGGCCCGACCAGGCTCATCGAGCCTTCGAGCACGTTCCAGAGCTGGGGGATCTCGTCGAGCCGGAAGCGGCGCAGGACCGCGCCGATCGGCGTCAGCCGCGGATCGCCCGGCTGCGCCAGCACCTCGACGGCTTCCGGCTCGGCGTCCATCTTCATCGTGCGCAGCTTGAGCAGCGTGAACGGCCGCTGAGCGCGGCCGACCCGGACCTGGCGATAGAGGACCGGCCCGGGAGAGGTCAGCCGGACCGCGAGCGCCGTGAGCCCGAGGACCGGCAGGGAGAGGAGCAGCAGGAGCGAGCCCGCGGCCAGGTCGAGGAGACGCTTCAGGGGGCGGTTGATCCTCCACTCCGACTCGCGGACGACCTCGATCAGGGGGAGGTCGTGCACCCAGCGGTAGCGCATCCGGCCGATCAGGCTCTCGTAGGGGCCGGGGAGCAGGAGGACGTTGGTGTGGGACGGACGCGTGCCGGCCAGGCGGTCGAGCAGCCGTGTCTGCCAGGTGTCGCCGCTGTCGGCGAGGATGAGGTCCTCGAAGATGCCGCTCGCCAGGAGGTCCGGCAGGTCCTCCAGCGTGCCCAGGCAGGGACCGAGGACCGGATCGTCCGCGAACGCTCCCGGTGTTGCCCCGGGAACAAACGCCGGCTCGTGGGGGAGGGGGACGTAGCCGGCCACGCGCAGGCCGTGCCAGGCATGCGAGCGCAGCGCCTCCGCGATCTCCCGCGCCGCCTCGCCGCTCCCCAGGATGGCGACCCGCCGCTCCCGCCGCCGTTCCGTCCGGTCGAGCGTCAGCCGGAAGGCGAGGAGGAGGAGGAAGTCGAGAGTGATGTAGAGCAGCAGCACCGAGCGCGGGAAGGAGCGTCCGAAGAGGAAGTAGCAGCTCATCAGCGCGAGCGTCTGCGCCACGGTGGCCGCGCTCAGGCGGCGCCCCAGCTCGGAGCGGGTGCGCGGGCGGGGCGGATCGTAGAAGCCGAAGAAGTAGAGGGTGGCGAGCTGAACCAGGATCACCGGGAGCCAGTCGCGCGCCAGGAAGCTCAGGCGGTCGGGCGGCAGCAGACCCTCGGTGAACGGGATCCGCGCATGGATGCGGATCAGAAAGGCGCCGACGAGCGCGGCACAGGCGGTCACGGTGTCGCCGAGGACGCGCAGCAGATGGCGGGGTCCCTGCTCCCGCCGCCAGGGGCTCATGGGGAGAGACTCTATCCGAATCGGCTCTTGACCCGGATTCCCCCGGGACGTAGGCTGCGCTGCGCCGGATGAAAGTCACCGACCACCTCGCCCGGGCCGACCGGCCGCTGATCAGCTTCGAGATCATCCCTCCCCTGCGCGGCGGAGACGTCAAGGGTCTGCTCGCGCTGATCGACGACCTGACCAAGTTCCGGCCGCCGTTCATCGACATCACGAGCCATGCGGCCGAGGTGATGTACGAAGAGACGCCGCAGGGGCTGCAGCGCCGGGTCAAGCGCAAGCGCCCGGGCACCCTGGGCGTCTGCGCGCTCCTCCAGAACAAGTACCAGATCGACGCGGTCCCCCACATCCTCTGCCGCGGCTTCACCCGCGAGGAGACCGAGGACTTCCTCATCGAGCTCAAGTACCTGGGAATCGATAACGTCCTCGCGGTGCGCGGCGACGACAGCGGCTTCCAGAAGCCTCTCCAGTACGGCCGCAGCGCCAACGAGTACGCCTGCGACCTGGTCAACCAGATCGCCGCCATGAACCATGGCCGGTACCTGGAGCAGGACCTCCTGGACGCCGAGCCCTCGAGCTTCTGCATCGGCGTCGGCGGCTATCCCGAGAAGCACTTCGAGGCCGCCAATCTGAAGCTCGACATCCGCCACGTCAAGGAGAAGGTCGAGGCCGGGGCGCACTACATCGTGACCCAGATGTTCTTCAACAACGAGCATTACTTCCGCTACGTCGAGGCCTGCCGCGAGCAGGGGATCACGGTGCCGATCATCCCGGGCTTGAAGATCCTGACCTCGGTCAAGCAGCTCACCACGATCCCGCGTACCTTCTTCGTGGAGCTCCCGGACGCCCTGTCGGACGAGGTCCTGGCGGCGAAGCCCGAGCAGGTATCCGACATCGGAGTCGAGTGGGCGCTCAAGCAGTGCGAGGAGCTCCTGGAGCACGGCGTCCCGGCGCTCCACTTCTACGTCATGCAGAGCGCCAACGCGGTCAAGAAGCTGATGGCGAAGCTGAAGCTCTAGGAGCGGACGGTCTCTCACTCCTCCGGCAGCGTCTTTTCGGACGCAGGCACCCCTATCCGAACCGGCCTGTGATGTAGTCCTCGGTCTGCTTCTTGATAGGATTGATGAAGATCTTCTCGGTCGGGCCGTATTCGATGAGCTCGCCCAGGTAGAGGAAGGCGGTCAGGTCGGAGACGCGCGAGGCCTGCTGCATGTTGTGCGTCACGATCACCTGCGTGTATTGGCTCTTCAGGTCCTGCATCAGCTCCTCGATGCGCGCCGTGGCGATCGGATCGAGCGCGGAGCAGGGCTCGTCGAACAGGATGACCTCCGGCTCTACGGCGATCGCGCGGGCGATGCAGAGGCGCTGCTGCTGGCCGCCCGAGAGCCCCAGGGCACTGTCGTCGAGGCGGTCCTTGACCTCGTCCCAGAGCGCCGCGCCCTTGAGGCTCTTCTCCACGATCTCGTCCAGGTCGCGCTTGCGGTTGATCCCCTGGATGCGCGGCCCGTAGGCGACGTTCTCGTAGATCGACTTGGGGAACGGGTTCGACTTCTGGAACACCATGCCGATCCGCTTGCGCAAGGCGTTGATGTCGATCCGGGGGTCGAAGATGCTGGTGCCGTTGAAATCGATATCCCCCTCGATGCGCACGCCGTCGATCAGGTCGTTCAGACGGTTGATGCAGCGCAGGAGCGTCGATTTGCCGCAGCCCGAGGGGCCGATGAAGGCGGTGATCTGCTTCTCGGGGATCTCGAGCGAGATCTCCTTGAGCGCCTTCTTCTCCCCGTACCACAGGGAGAGCGACTCGATGCTCAGGATTGGCGACTCGATCTCCGGCTGCAGCGCCGGATCGCGTTCGCGTTGGAGGAGGGTGTCTGCCGTCATGGTTTCTCCCTCAGACAGCGCTTCCGGCGTACTTGCGGCGCAGGTGGTTGCGCAACGAGATGGCCAGCAGGTTCATCACCGTCACCACGGTGATCAGGAGGAGCGCCGTGGCGAAGACGAGCGGCGTCGTCGCCTCCACGTTCGGGCTCTGGAATCCCACGTCGAAGATGTGGAAGCCCAGGTGCATGAACTTGCGCTCCAGATGAAGGAAGGGCGGCCGGCCGTCCAGAGGCAGGGTCGGCGCCAGCTTGACCATGCCGACGATCATCAGCGGCGCCACCTCGCCGGCGGCGCGCGCCATCGCCAGGATCATGCCGGTGAGGATGCCGGGAGCCGCGGCCGGGATGACCACCTTGCGAATGGTTTCGAACTTGGTGGCACCCAGGGCGAGAGATCCCTCGCGGACGATGCGCGGCACCGCGGCGAGCCCCTCCTCCGCAGCCACGATCACCACCGGCACGGTCAGTAGGGCGAGCGTCAGGGCCGCCCAGAGGATGCCGCCGGTGCCGAACGTGGGCGTGGGCAGGGCCTCGGGATAGAAGAGCCGGTCGATCGAGCCGCCGATCAGGTAGACGAAGAAGCCGAGACCGAAGACGCCGAAGACGATCGATGGCACGGCGGCCAGGTTGTTCACCGCGATCCGCACCAGACGGACGAGGAGCCCCTGCTTGGCGTACTCGCGGAGATAGACGGCGGCGAGCACGCCGAGCGGCGCCACGGCGAAAGCCATCAGGAACACCATCATCACCGTGCCGAAGATGGCCGGGAAGATGCCCCCCTCGGTGTTGGACTCGCGCGGGTCGTCCACGATGAACTGTCCGATCCGCTTGAGCTGCAGGCCCAGCTTGCCGAAGACGCCGAGGCGGTCCGGCCGGATCACCGAGACGATGCCGCCGACCGGGATCTCCCTGGTCTCGCCGGCCGCGGTCTCTGCGACCAGGGTCTCGGCCACGAGGGCCTGGCGCATCTGCGCGAGCCGGTCCGCAAGCCGCTGGTACTCGGCCTCCCGCGTGGCGATCTCCTGGTCGATCTCCGCCTTGCGGCGCGCGTGCTCCGCGGCCGGGAGGCCTGCGAGATCGAGGCGGCGCTCGGCCAGGCGGAGCTTCTCGATGTCGTAGTTGATGTCGCCGATCTCGTCCTCTTCGAGCGCGCGGATGCGGTCGCGCTCCGCGGCCTTTCGGGCGAGCAGGGGGAGGAGCTTCTGCCAGACCGCCTCGGAGCCCTGGGCCAGCACCTGGCCACCGTTGTGGAGCTCGCGTAGATAGCCATGGAAGTTGCCCCATTCGAGCCGCTCGATGAGCACCGAGTCCTGCGGCTTGCGCTGAGAGGCGATGTTGGCGCGGTCGATCCAGGCGAAGTCGAGACCGGTGATGTCGCGGTTGCCGATCTTGAGGCGCAGGCGGTCGACCGCAGGCATTTCCGGCGTGATCGCGATGGCCTCCTCCTGCCAGATCTCGCCGAGCACTTTGGTTCCGTCCTTCATGGTGAATTCGACGAGGTCCTCCTGCCAGAAGTAGCCGAGGCCGTTCCAGGCCAGGAGCGAGAGGATCGCCAGGACGAGCAGGATGTTGAACGCGAGCGCGCCGCCGCACAGCCAGGTGAGCGATTGCCCGAGGAGCTCGGACCAGCTGCGGCTTCCTCCATACAACGAGGAGGTTTTCCCTCTGGAGCGCGAGGACGCGAGGTCCAGAGCGCCGATCCGGGCGGGCTCCGCCGCCGTGGCCGGGGACGCGTGTGCGCTCATGTCGTCGTCTCTCCACATGTCGGATCAGAGTTGAGAGTACCGCTCCCGCAACCGCTGGCGGACCAGTTCGGCGACCGTGTTGACCACGAAGGTCAGCACGAACAGCAGCAGCGCGGCGAGGAAGAGCGTGCGGTAGAGCGTCTCCCCGTGCGGCGCTTCCGGGATTTCCACAGCAATGTTGGCCGAGAGGGTGCGGAATCCATTGAACGGATCCCAGTCCATGATCGGCGTATTGCCGGTGGCCATCAGCACGATCATGGTCTCGCCCACGGCACGGCCGAAGCCGACCATGACCGCCGAAAAGATCCCTGGCGACGCGGTGGGCAGCACCACCCGGGTCACCGTCTGCCACCGGTCGGCGCCCAAGGCGAGCGAGCCGGCGACCAGGTTGGAGGGCACGTTGGTGAAGGCGTCCTCGGCGATCGCGAAGATGATTGGGATCACCGCGAAGCCCATGGCGAGACCGACCACCACCGCGTTGCGCTGGTCGTAGGCGAGCCCGGTGGTCTGGAGCAGCCAGTGCTGGAAGTTGCCGCCGAAGGCGAGATGCTCGAACGGGCGCTCCAGAGCGAAGCAGATCCAGATGCCCAGCGCCAGCACGACCACGAAGCCGAGCGCCTCGGTGCCCAGCGGGAAGCGACCGCGGAAGACGCGCGGCAGCTTGCTCCAGGCCCAGCCGGCGAGGAGCACGGCGAGCGGCAGCAGGAAGACCGCGAGGATCAGGCCGGGCACCGCGTGCTCGATGCGCGGCGCGAGCCAGAGGCCGGCCAGGAAGCCCAAGACCACGCTGGGGAGCGACGCCATGATCTCGACCAGCGGCTTCACGGTCCGCTTGTAGAGGGGATGCATGAACTGCGAGACGTACATGGCGCCGAACACACCCAGAGGGATGGCCAGGAACAGCGAATAGAACGTCCCCTTGAGAGTGCCGAAGAGGAGGGGCGTGAGCGAGAGCTTCGGCTCGAAGTCGTCGCTCCCGCCGGTCGACTGCCAGACGTAGTCGGGGTGGTTGTACCCTTCGTACCAGACCTTGCCGAAGAGAGTCCGCCAGGTGATCTCGGGGTGCGGGTTGCGGATCTCCAGGGAGGCCAGCCTGCCGCTCCCGGCGAGGAGGGCTCCATCGTCCTTGGGCGTGGTCACCAGCGCGCTGGCCCCGGCGAGCGGCGGTGCGCCCGTCCACAGGGTGCGGTGCGAGGTGGAGTAGTACAACCCGAGCTGCCGGTCGCCGAGCGCCAGGAACCCCTTGCGGCGGGGTGACGGAGAGATCAGCCGGACCGCTCCGGGCTGAGCCGGGAAGTCGCGGATGCGCGTCAGGCGCGCCGTGCTGTTGTCGGGATCTTCGTCCTGAGAAACCGGCATCCACACGCTGAGCGCGCCGTTCTGCTGCCCGACCACCAGCGAGCGGCCGCCGATGAGCAGGGAAAGAGCGGTGATCGGTGAGGTCCCGGCCGACGAGGCCTGCACCTCGCTGATCTGCCCCTCCTGGAGGCGCCACCAGAGGATCTCGCCGCCCTCGGTGCCTCCGAAGAGATTCTGCTGGCTCGCGTCGAGCACCAGGTGAGTGATCTTGTAGGGAGCCTGGGCGGTCGCGCGCTCGGTCGACTCGGTGGTCTCGCCGGTCATCTCATTTTTGCTCGTGGAGCGGCGGACCACGGCGATCGTACCCTCGGCCAGGGCTGCCACCGCCGTGGCGTTGCCGTCACCGTCGATCTGCGCGGCGAAGCTCCGCAGCGGCTGCCGCTCGGGGTCGAGCTCCAGCACCACCGGCGAGACGATCCCGGGAGTGACCACGCGGCTCTGCCCTTCGAAGGTGACGGTGAAGGCCACCGGAGCGATCACCACCCGGCCGTCGCGTGTCGAGGCGGTCAGCGCGGTGCTCTCGGGCGGCACCTGCATGGCCGTGAGCTCGGTGTTTGCCGGGGGTTCCGGCGCGGCGAGGAGGTCCGCGGTGGCCACGACCCGGCCGTCGCTCAGCCGGACCACGCGGACCCGGCCGTCGGCGCCCAGGGCCGCCACGTGCGTCCGGTGCTCGTCGGCGAGGAGGGCGCCGGCCGCGGGGCCGGGCAGGGCGAGCTGCCGGCTCACGCTGATCCTGGCCGGGGTCAGGAGCGGCCACACTTCGACGAGGATGAACACCAGGATGCCCAGGATGCTGACGATGATCGCGAGCCCGCCCGCGGACACGACCCAGCGCGCGGCGCGGTCCGCGACGAGTCGCCTTCTGGGGGTCTGGCCGTTGCGGCTGCGATGAGCGGTGGCGGAGCTCACGGGATCTTTCTCCTCTGGCTTTCCTCTGGGCTCTCGGACACGAACGGCCCGGGTGCGCCGCGAAGGTGCCCCGGGCCGGATGATGCGACGGACAGACCGCCTACTTCAACTTGGCGAGCTCTTCCTGGTCCGTATTGTTGCGCAGCGGGAGGAAGCCGTCCTTGACGACGATCTGCTGCCCTTCCTGCGACAGGACGTACCGGATGAACTCGCGGACGAGCGGATCGAGCGGCTTGTTCGGCGCCTTGTTGACGTAGATGTAGAGGAAGCGGGAGAGCGGATACTTGCCCGCGTAGACGTCTTCCGGATTGACGGTGTAGAAGGGCGCGCCGGCCTTGGCCGCCAGCTTGAGCGGCTTCACGCCCGACGTGCGGTAGCCGATACCGCTGTAGCCGATGCCGTACTGGTCCTCGGTCACGCCCTGGATCACCGAGGCGGAGCCCGGCTGCTCCTTCACCGTGTCCTTGTAGTCGCCCTTGCAGAGCGCGTGCTCCTTGAAAAAGCCGTAGGTGCCGGAGGCGGAGTTGCGGCCGTAGAGGCTGATCGGACGGCTGCCCCACGGCTGCACGCCCGCCTGTCCCCAGTTGGCGATCGCCTTGCCGCCGCACGCATGCCCCTTGGAGAAGATGCCGTCCACCTGCTGCAGGGTGAGCTGCTCCAGCGGGTTGTCCTTGTTCACGTAGACGGCCAGGGCGTCGATCGCAACGCGCACCGGCGTCGGCTTGTAGCCGTACTTCTTCTCGAACTCGTCGATCTCCGAGTCCTTCATCGTGCGGCTCATCGGTCCGAGCTGGGAGGTGCCGGCGATCAGCGCCGGAGGCGCCGTCGAGGAGCCCTTCCCCTCGATCTGGATGCGCACGTTCGGATACTGCTTCTGGAAGCCCTCCGCCCACAGGGTCATCAGGTTGTTCAGCGTGTCCGAGCCCACCGAGCTCATGTTGCCCGAGACGCCGCTGGTCTTCGTATACGACTGGATCCCGGCGTCGACCTTGACGGCCTGGGCGAACAGGCTGCTCCCGCACAGTGCCGCAGCCAGCGCGAGCGAGCCCACTTTGAGAGTCCGTTTCATCCCATGTCTCCTTTCAACCGCACTCTCGCAGAAGGGTTTGGCAGCCGCCCGACCGGGGTGTGACAGCGCGGTGACGAAGCGCCGGCCAGCGGGCGGCGGACGAGGCTGTCGCAGGCCTGTCACAGCTCCGTCGCACCGCCGCAAGTCAGCCCTCCTATGCTGACGCCGGAACGAAATCCGTCTTTTCTTCAGATCAAAGGAGAGCTTCGAATGCGCAGATCAGCTACGCTCCGGGCTTGGCTCGCGGCCCTCGTCGTTGCGCTGCTTGCCGCCCCCGTCGCCAAGGCTCAGGTGACGGGCCTCTATTATCAGGAGGTCGAGAAGGACGGCCGCATCTACGTCTTCAACACCCCCGAACGCTACAAGTCGTGGTCGGAGGGCGGCGAGATGGGCACGGCCATCACTCTCATCGGCCGCGGCCCGAACGGCGAGACCGTGGTGGCCGAGAACGAGACGGCTGCGGACCTCTATTTCTACAAGCACAACCTGCCGGGCTACGACCGGCCGACGCCCAAGCCGACGGTGCCGGCGGCCTATCCCTCGACCAAGATCGGCGGACGCGTCTTCCGACTTCTCAAACAAGGAAATCGAGGACAAAGGGACCCACGCCAAGAGTGGCGATAGCGGCGTGGGGGTCGACGTGAAACGTTTCTATTTCACCGTCACCCACGAGTTCAACGCCGTCTGGTCCGCCCAGTTCCAGTCGGACATCGGCGACAAGCCGACCGGCTCCCGCCGCTACGATGTCTTCGTCAAGAAGGCCTACATCCAGGCCAAGCTCAGTCCGGCGGCGACCTTCCGCCTGGGTTCGGCCGACACCGCCTGGGTTCCCTTCGCCGAGGGCATCTACGGCTACCGCTACGTCGAGAACGTGCTGATCGACCGTCTGAGCTTCGGCACCTCGGCCGACTGGGGCCTCCACTTCCTCGGCAAGACCGGCGTGGTCAGCTATCAGTTTTCCGCGGAAAACGGCAGGGGCTACAGCGATCCGGCCCGCAGCAAGACGGTGGACTTCGAAGGGCGTGTCTCCGCCGAGCCGATCAAGGGGCTGACCTTCGCCGTCGGCGGCTACAGCGGCAAGCGCGGCAACGAGACCAAGACCACCCCTGCCAGGCACACGGCCGAACGGCTCGACGCCCTGGTCGCCTATGTCGCCGACCGTTACCGGTTCGGCGGCGAGTACTTCTCCGCCGACAACTGGACCACGGTGACCAGCGCCAGCAAGGATTCGGCGGACGGCTTCTCGGCTTGGTTCTCGGTCGGCCTGGACGCGGCGAACACGAAGTCGATCTTCGGCAAGTACGAGACCGCCGACCCCAGCAAGGACATCCGGCCGGCCCTGCAGGACACCTACTACAACCTCGGCCTGCAGTGGCGGCCCAACAAGGCGTACGCCGGCGCCCTGGTCTACAAGTACGAGGAGGTCGAAGGCGGCACCCAGGGCACCACCAACGGAACCATCGGCTCGCTGGTGCCCGGCAAGAAGGGTGAGTACAACGAAGTCGGTTTCTGGTTCGTGTACGACTTCTAGAACCCCCCGCCCGCCCGACGGGCACGGACTGACACGGACAGAAAAGACCCCCGGGGATGCCCTCGGGGGTCCTTTTTTTCGTCTTCGTCCGTGTGTGTCCGTGCCCGTCCGTGTCCGTCGGGCGGGCGGGGGGCTTTACCGCGAGACAGGCCCGCCGCCGGCCATCGAGTGGCGGATGTCGCGACCCTCGACGTAATAGATCACGTCTTCGGCGATGTTGGTCGCGTGGTCGGCGATGCGCTCCAGGTTGCGCGAGATGAGCAGCAGGTGGAGCGCCCGGCTGACTGTCTTGGGATCCTCGATCATGTAGGTCAGGAGCTCGCGGAAGATCTGCTTGTACAGACCGTCGACCTCGTCGTCGGAGCCGCACACCTCGGTGGCGAGCTTGGCGTCCTTGCGGACGAACGCGTCGAGGCTGTTGCGCACCATTTTCTGCACCAGCTCCGACAGGTGCGGCAGGTCGATGTACGGCTTGAGCTGCGGCTGGTCGTTGATCTGCTCCACCGACTGGGCGATGTTGACCGCCGAATCGCCGATCCGTTCGAGATCGCTGTTGATCTTCATCACCGCCACCAGGAACCGGAGATCGACCGCGGTCGGCTGCTTGCGCCCCAGGATGCTGTGGCACATCTCGTCGATTTCGATCTCGAGCTGGTCGACCTCGCGGTCGCCTTCGATGACCTCGGCGCACAGGCGCGCGCTGCGCTCCAGCAGGGCCTGCGTCGCCTTGGCGGCCATACCTTCCACCATGCCGCCCATCCTGAGCAGCATCTGCCGCACTCTGTCGAGATCCTGATCCAGGTGTCGTTCCATCGTGGAGCGATCTTAACTCCCCCGGACTGCCGAGCGAAAGGAGAAAGCGGCCCCTTCTGTGACAGGTTGCAGGCAGTCGTGTGACAAAAAGGGACCCTACCGCCCCAGCTCCACCACCGCCCACCGCGGCGGGCACCAGAAGCGGATCGGCAGCACCGACGTCCCCACTCCCGGGTTGATGTAGAGCGACGTCGTGCCGCGGGCGTTCGGCGCGGGGAACTCGAAGCGGCCGAAGTCGTAGTAGGCGCCCAGCGAGTTGCGCGTGGTCAGCGCTCCGAAGAAGGGGAGGCGGACCTGCCCGCCGTGCGTGTGCCCGGCGATCACCGCTTCCAGGCCGCGCCGGGAGGCTTCGAGCACCACGTCCGGCGTGTGGGAGAGGACGACCCGCGGCGTTCCCGGCGGCACGTACGGGCTACGGGCGAGCGCCATCTCCAGCCGTGTGCCGCGCGGTCCCTTGCGCCAGCCCGGCGGCTCGCCGCGGCCGGCGAGCGG
>Ga0134121_10002791_pt1 | contig 14834 bp, 13 predicted proteins | sample KB301_FD_96463 | JGI IMG/M metagenome (GOLD analysis project Ga0134121, IMG submission 96463) | Terrestrial soil microbial communities without Nitrogen fertilizer from Kellogg Biological Station, Michigan, USA - KB3-0-1 | ecosystem: Environmental > Terrestrial > Soil > Unclassified ... | reverse complement strand
TGCTCCGCTTCGCCGCCAGCTCGTTTTGCAGCATCACCACGGATTTTTGACTGCGACCATCAGGCACGCCACCATAGGCCTCACCCACGAGATGGATAGAAAGCTGACAGCGTTTCAGCAAGCCCGCCACCGCCGCCACATACTCTGCTTCTTCGCGCGGCAATTCTTCATCCGGCAAGACTGGATTGCCGAGGCGTCTTAACTCGCCTTCCAGAATTTCTCTGGCCTGCTTCCGGTCGTAGCTGGATTCAGCGAGATAAACAGTCGCTTTGGCCGGGTCTTTTTGGCCATGACCGTTGCCGGTGTCGGTCTCAAGGGTTTTGAGCAGTTGCGAGACGTCCCACGCTAATTTCCCTACTTTCCGGTTATAGTCCTGCGCGAACTTCTCTCCATAGGCCGAATCCAGCTCGAGCGGCGTCCCGTCTTCAATCGTGAAAAACTCATAGCCCAGGACGGCTCGCACCACCTGGGGCAACGACTCCTGCGTGTCCACCGGCGTCTTCAGTACCTTGAAAATCCTGGCTTTGTTATTGACTACCATCCCGCCGTTTTCTTCCGCGCGTTTGCAAAACTCAGCCACCTCTCGGTTACACCAGTCCGAATTGAGATAACGGGGAGTGAGCACGGAAACGAGCACGGCGGTCTGCGCGAATTGATCAACAATCTCGCGGTCGAAAATATCGTTCCCTTGCAGCTTATTATCGCGCCAAATCCGGGCCTTGCCTCCCATGCGCATACTCAATAGTGCCTCCAGCGACGCATGAAAGCGCGTGATCCACCCCTGTTGTTCCGGCGTCAGGGGTTTGTTGTCGATGTGGGCATAGCTGATGAATAGATCTTTTTCAAAACGCATCATCTCACCTCTGGTTGTGTTGCAGCCCTTCAATGGCTCAGAGCTGGACGCGACTCAGCCTTTACTCCATTGAATCATAATTGGTAGCGCATCGCCGCTTTTCTTCGGGACCTGGCTTTGGTGTGGGGGGAAGGTGGAATCCCTCCTACTCCCGGGCGAAGTACCGGATCGATCTGGACCGCAGCCGCACCGCTCGCGCGCACCTTGAGCATGTCGATGGTGTCCTTTTGACGAGACCTCAATGAGAATCCCGAAGTCGAAACTCCAATCGTCGACCACACGCGCTTAGAGTGTCCCGGACGCTTTTTGAGTCTTGGGTGTCTGTTCCTGCGAGGAAGCCCACTTCGCGTGCTCCTGTGAAACCAGAGATTCGATTCGTTCCGCCAGGAGAGCTCGGGGACTACTTGCAGCAGCATAAGGACCTGCCGTGCTTAGGAAAAGGTATTTCTCGTGCTTCAATGACTCAGCGGTCGACCGATAGGTAATCCAATTCTGGTGGTACTGATTTAGTTGTTGGAGGCCTTCGAGCAAAGCAATCGTTGCGCCCATCGCCCCTGTTATGACGCCCGTGTAGGAGGGGTACCTTGTGACGAAAGCCGCGCTCAGAGGTATCGAAACTGAAATCGCCATGGTCGCCGTCTTCAGTCGTTTGAACATCCTTCGGCTGCGGCCACTCTCCCTGTCATACCACCTGATCTGATCTTCCAGCCGTTCGTAGCCGCTATCATCGTCCTTGCGCTCCAGGGTCTTTGGAATATCTTGCGACATTGGTTTCTCCGTCTCTAGAGGTAATAGAGACTCCTGACGTTAGCGTGCCATTTTTGGAAAACACCGGTTAATGCCTTTTTGTTGGCCAGGGACATACGATCTGCGATGACTCGTTACCACTTTCCCAAAATACCTCCGTCCCTTATTGCCTAATGCTTCTGTGGATTACGCGCGGATTAAGTCCAAGCGAAGCTGGGCGTCGGTCTCAATTTCCACGCGGTCTTTGGCTTGCGAGGTTGGCGGAGTATAGCAGCAAGCGCTCTTGCTGACCAGCAAATTCCAGAGAGCCATTCACCCCGCATAACTAGCATAGACACTCTTCACCTTTTCCAGAAAATCGCGGCGATCGATGAGGTAGTGAAGCTTGACGGGTTCGGAGATGATCGCTTCAGGCTGGGGCTGAACCAGTTCTCCTTTGCGAGACCTGGATGATTTTTTCGCGCTCTTTTTGGTGGCTTTCTTTTTCGTCGCCTTCTTCACTGGAGTTACCCGGTCGCTACCGCTCACGGTTCTGACATTCCATTCATGGGTCGAGGCCAGATGATCGATCAGCTGCTCAAACACTTCACCTGGTTCTCGCTCAGTAATCCCGATCTGTTCGAGGTAGCCGCTGTAGCGCAGCCGCCGGATTAAGTCCATCAGCGTGAGCCTACCATCGAGAGTTAGTCCACCGTGTGCGTGTGATCGGCTGACCAGGTATTGAATGAGCAGCGCTTCGGCGTAAAGGCTGGGAGAAAGAAACAAACGGGCGCCATCCCGTTCCCACCCTTCACTCAATCGACTGGAACGGCGCACCGCTCGCAACTCAGCAAACGCTTCATCCCAATTCGTTTTAGGCTCGCGACGCTCCAGGTACATGCGCGTCGCATCGATCAGCCAGTGTTCGTCTTCCAGATCGACATTGCCACGCACAGTATCCAGCCATTCAAAGAGCACGGCGCGCGAATCGGATTTCTTTTCCATCAAGAGAAACTGTTCATCCGCCTTCGGCAGCTTTTTGATAAGCGCGCGGCGCGCAGTATCGGTAGCCTTGCCGCCTTCGATACATAAGGTATCGAAGCGCGCCAGCCAACGCTTTGCAGATCCGCAATAGGGACAATGCGGACTCTTCTCGTCGCTGTCGAAATAAGGCCGCGTTGCGGTGCGGCTGGTTAGTTCTTCAATAGTCGGGGTGTGGCGTTTGACTTCGGAAAAAGCCGTGCGCGGAGCCAGCCCGAGTTGTTTGGTGAAGATGTCAAAGATGCAGGCGAGACAAACCAGCGTGGTGAATTCAGTGACTGTCCCCGGGGGAAAGTCTTTGAGATCGAGTTCACGCTTTTTTATCGATGCGGGCATCGCGTAAATTTAACCACAAGGGACACGCGAACCGAAACTTTTCAGATCGAACCTTGAGAGGAACAGAAGAACCTGTGGGGCCAGATCAAGATGAGATACAATTCGCGAGCCGACAGTTAGCGAAAGGAGCTCCCTACATGTCTGAAGATCCTTCAGCAACAGACTACGCGCACGTAGTTCTCTCAGCGAAAGACATCGAGCGGGCGGCTGAAGAAGGCGTACTGCCGAAAGCTGACGCCGAACGACTGGTGCGTTGGGCTTACGATCAGCATTTCACTCATCTTCTGGTTCCGGAAGCGCACGTTCCTCATCCTGAGCAGCGCAAGAGTTTCAATCTTGTCACTATCGTTTACTACTTTGGCGCAATGTTGATGATTTCTGCTTGCGCCTGGTTCCTGGGTAACAAGTGGGACGTCCTGGGCGCTGGAGGAATCTGCATAACCGCAATCATCTACCTGCTGATCGCGGCAAGCACCGGAATGTGGCTGCGGAGAAGCGAGTACCTTGTGGCCGGCGGCCTCTTAATCACCGTGGCGGTGAGTTTAATGCCGCTGTTGGTTTATTCAATTGAAAGAATGACGGGTCTCTGGCCCGCCGAAGACCCGGGTGCTTATGCGAACTTCTATCCCTGGATACATGGTTCCTGGATCGTAATGGAATTAGCGACTATCGGTGCGGCCGCCCTGGCATTGATGTTCGTGCGATTCAGCTTCCTCACAGCGCCGATGGCCTTCTCATTCTGGTTTCTTTCCATGGATCTGGCTGCCCTGATATTTCGAGAGAATTCACTGGGCTCTGACAAAGCCAAGTGGGTTAGTGTTCTGGTCGGCGTCTTCACGATGCTGATCGGTTTCGGACTTGACCGCACATTGCACAAACGAGGCGCGCCGATGGAAGACTTTGCTTTTTGGTGCTACCTGTTTGGTCTCATGGCTTTTTGGGGAGGACTGACGGTGATGGATTCCGGCTCGGAACTCAGGCGTTTGGTCTATCTGGTGATCAATCTCGCGCTGGTAGGCGCGGCAATCAAGTTGAGGCGCTCGGTTTTCCTGGTCTTCGGCGCGATGGGTGTCTATGTATACCTGGGACATCTGGCCTGGGAAGTTTTCCAGGACTCCGTGCTGTTCCCTTTTGTGCTTGCGTTGTTAGGCTTGAGTTTGATTCTTGGAGCTGTGTGGGGGCAACGTTTTTGGAAGAGGCAACTGGAAACAGGTTGACCGGCAAACAGCTAGGCCAGCGCCACGAGCGCCGGTTCGCTGTCTGTGTGGCCCAAAGCCAGATCGAGTTCGGCTTCCACGTCGCCCCGGCCCGCCGCCAGTTTCTTGAAATCGAACAACTGATGATCGAGCAAATGAGTGGGAATTACTTTTCCCAGGGCGTTAAGCATCGAAGCACGTACGTGAGGAATGTCTTTTTCGAGTTCCGCAATCAGGTTCTTAACCTTCACACGCTTCAGGCTCGTCTGCGAACCACACAGGTCGCAGGGAATAATCGGAAACTGCTCCTGTGTTGCAAATTCGGTGATATCGCTCTCGCGGCAATAAGCGAGCGGCCGGATGACTGTGTTGCGCCCGTCGTCGGAACGCAGCACCGGTGGCATCGCCTTGAGCGAGCCGACATAAAACAGATTGAGCAAAAACGTCGCAATGATATCGTCGGCATGATGACCCAGAGCGATCTTTGTGCATCTTTCTTCGACTGCGATGTTGTAGAGGATGCCGCGCCGTAGTCGCGAGCAGACCGCACAGTAGGTCTTGCCCTCAGGCACCAGACGCTTGACCACTGAATAGGTATCGCGCTCGACTATGCGAAACGGCACGCCGCGACCGCGTAGATATTCGGGCAGCACGTCCGCCGGGAAACCGGGCTGCTTCTGATCCAGATTGACCGCCAACAGATCGAACCGGACCGGCGCGCGCTGCTGCACGTCGAGCAGCAAATCGAGCAAAGTGTAACTATCTTTTCCGCCCGACAGACAGACCATGATTCGATCGCCATCTTCGATCATGCGAAAGTCCGCGATCGCCTCGCCCATACGGCGCAGGAGTTTGGTTTTTGTCTTTTCAGGAGCCATTCGTAGTTGGGAAGCATGACACGCGACGCTCCACGCTGACAAATGCGAGGGTAGTGTCGCTCGTTTCTTACTCTCTGCGGTTTCGCGGAAGACGATCCACGAAACCGCACTAATCACCCTAAACATAGTTCTGGTAATGCGGATAGGGCTTGACTGACTATGCCTCACGACGAATAATGCGGGCATCAGCAGTGTTCTGGACTCTCCGAGTCCTCGCGATTCCCAGATTCAGGAGGTCCTCTCAATGAAGAAGAGAAATTGCCACGCCATTATTCTATCTCTCTCGCTCGCGTTGCTTTTGCTGCCGTTGACGATGGCCCATAGCGCCGGCGGGCGAATCGAAGGAAAAGTGACCAATCCCAAGGGCGCCGTTGTGGTTGGCGCGACTGTTACGGTTACTGGCTCGGGCGGACCGCCCACCACTGCCGTCACTGATGGCGACGGCCGTTATAAGATCGAAGGCCTGAAGCCAGGGATTTACACGGTGGCGATATCGGCCAAAGGCTTTAGTACTGCACGACGCGAAGATATAAAGGTTGAAGAGGGCGCACTGGCCACGTTTGATGTGGCACTCGAAATTGCCCCGATCGAAGCCGCGGTCAATGTTCCCGCGCCCGGTCCAAAACCGAATACGGATCCTGTCTATCAACAACTCCGGCAGTTGGGGAAAAATGATGCGGATTTTGCAGGCCCGTTCGCGACAGTCAGCAATCTGGTGCTGCGGCGTGACGCCGCGACGTTCACGCTTCGTACCGGCGAGGTCTACTTCTGTGCGCCGGTCGAGGGCAGGGTGACGGCTGCAGTCTTTGTTGGGGATGGCGAGCTGGCTCTGGAACCGCCCACGCCGATCGAAAAACATACTCTCTCTCTTTTTATTGACAGCGAAAGGCTGACGGAACCGTTCACGCATCTCGTGATGCGCTTTACCGACAAGACACTCGATGAGATTAAGGCTTCACCGAACGCGAAGATGGGGACCGGCGGCCCGCAAGCGTCGAAAGCGCGCGATCTCTATCGCACTAACCAGCAACTCCTACGCAAAGAGTTGCATGACAATGGCGAGCTGCGCACGCTTGGCGATGTCTACGCTCCGCAACGACCGGGCTACTTCGATGCGTTCATCGGCGGCGGCAAGCACAGCAAGCTGATCTTCTTTCTTGACCCGCTCGGACTTCCACCCGTGTCGCCGGAAGAAGTCGCCCTTTTGAGTTATGGCGACACCGACGGCGGAATCTGGACGGCATTTCATCTGGCCGATGAATACAGCAAAGGCACCGCTTCAAGTTCGGAAGACCACCGGCTAATCGATATCACACACCACGAGATCGCTGGTGTGATCAAAGGCACACGGATTACGGCCAGCGATGTAATCACATTTCGCAGTCTGGCCGCCGGCGCCCGCGTCATTCCTCTGGACTTGTATCGGTCGTTGCGCGTCAGCCGGGTGCAGGATGAAAAGGGCGCTGATCTGAACTTTATTCAGGAGAGTAAGGATGATGATGCAGACTTCGGAATCATTCTGCCTCAGCCGTTGGAAGCCGGCAAAACCTACAAGCTCAAAGTAGAGTACGACGGTGAAGGCGCCCTCCGGGATTCGGGCGGCGGCAATTTTATTCTCATCCCTCGTTCGACGTGGTATCCAAACAACGCCGGCACGCAGTTTGGTGATCGGGCCACCTTTGACATGACGTTTAAATATCCCAAGGGCCACATGTTCGTCGCCACCGGCGCGCCCGCGGGCGCCGAAACGCGTGAAGGCGACGTGATCGAGGCGAAATGGTCCAGTGGACAAACCGAGCTGGCGGTCGCGGGATTCAACTATGGCCGTTTCAAAAAGAAAGAACTGCTGGACAAGGAGAGCGGCTATAACATCGAGGTCTATGTCAACACCGAAGTGCCCGACGAACTGAAAGATATTCAGCGGCGGATAGAACAAATCGAGAGTGTTAACGGGTCGGGATCCACGGGAACCACGCTCGGCTCGATTACCACCACCAGTATGGCTGACGCGGCGATTGCCGACGCCGAAAACTCACTGCGCATCTACAATGCTTTTTTCGGCAAGTTGCCCTACACGCGCATTGCCATGACTCAACAGCCCGCCGGCTTTTTTGGGCAGGCCTGGCCCACTCTCGTCTTCATGCCCTATATAGCCTTTATCGACTCAACCCAGCGAACGCAATTGTTGGGTACTCGCGGCGGCACCGATAATTTCTGGCGGTATGTGGCGCCGCACGAAGTCTCGCACCAGTGGTGGGGACATATCGTCGGCTGGGACAGTTATCACGATCAGTGGATGAGCGAAGGCTTTGCCGAATTCTCAGCTTCGCTGTACGTGCAGATCACCCGCGGGACTGACAAGTTCATCGACTTTTGGGAAGACCATCGCCGGCAGATAGTCCAATCGTCACCGGCGACCAAAGACAAGAAACCCTATACCATTGGACCAGTGACGCAAGGCTATCGGCTGAGCAACGCCAGGACGGGCGCGGCGTATCAGTTTCTCGTCTATCCAAAAGGCGCGTTCATCCTGCACATGATTCGCATGATGATGTTTAATAAGGGCGGCAAAGGTGACGAGAGATTTCAGGTCATGATGAAAGACTTTGTGCAGACCAACTTTAACCGGGACGTCTCGACCGAAGATTTCAAGCACATAGTCGAGAAGCATATGGGCGCCAATATGGATTGGTTCTTTAACGAATGGGTTTACGGGACTGAGATGCCCAGTTATCGCTTCGACTATCAACTGGCTGATGGGGGCACGACTCTTAGCGGAAAGATTACCCAGTCGGGAGTGTCAGACAGCTTCATGATGCTGGTCCCGGTTTATGTCGATTTTGGCAAAGGTTGGCTAAGAATCGGTGCGGCTACTATTACTGGCAACTCATCAGTCGAATTGAAAGGCATCAAGCTGCCCCAGCCTGCGAAAAGCGCCGCGGTCTGCGCCCTTGATGATATTCTGGCGTTGAACATTCAGAACTCAAAGTAGCCCGGCGAGTTGCTCGCATTCATCCGAGTATTGGTTCAATTTGGGGGCGTGGCGACACTTAGTCTGGCCGGTGTCTTGTCTTGGAAAACAGGCGTACAGAGTGCCGACTTCAGTCGGGCCTTTTACAACTGTAACGAACCCGACTAAAGTCGGTACTCTAAACGCCCCTTCAAATTAGCCGCTTGACTCGTCTGAAATTCCTTGAACACCTCGCGAGCCTGTGATAATGTGCGCGCCATTCAAGGCGTATTTTTTCTCGAAAGACTCGTCCCGTAACGATTTCTTCCCACATAGAAGCTGGATCCAGCGCTGAGTCTGCAAAGGCACTCTCGGTGGAGGCATGACAATGACACCAGAAAAGGCGGTTCTTAAACTTGAGCCTACAGACGAGCTGGCTGAAAGAATAAATCGCAGCCCGCAAACTTTATCCGGCCAAATCCCCCCGCGCCTGCCGAATGCCCTGGCGGGGATTGAACCAACACGACCTTCGACTATTGCGCACATGCCGGGCGCCATGCCAACGGCGCGGCCGCGCCGGGACACCGGAGCAAACTTTCAAGCCCGCGTTCCCATCGTTACCGGCGAAGCTACTTTTCGCGGGTGGATGACGGTGGATGGAATGATCTCCGGACAACTGGGCGCCAGTGGCAGCACGCTCAGCATCAAACAGCGTCCGCGCGGCGGCCCGGTCGAAAAGCAGCCGGAACTCACCGGTGAAATCACTTTCAAAGATATGCTCCGGATCAACGGGCACGTTGCCGGCAAGGTGAGTTCACCGAAAGGCACTCTGATCGTCGACGCGTCGGCGCTGGTGGACGGCGATATCGACGTTGGCGTCGTAGTGATCAGTGGCACTGTCAACGGAGATGTCGTCGGGCATGAACGGGTGGAACTTGGTCCAGCTTCCATAATTAACGGCAATATCTCAACCCTGACTCTCACCATGAAACCCGGCGCTGTCTTTCAGGGCGACTGCCGGATGCTCAAGAATGGAAACGGCGACAAGTAATTCGTCAGAACGAACGAGGGCGCGGTGTCTGATCCCCGAGGAGTAGTGGATTTTACCATGGAAGATTCCCGCCTAAACCAATCTTCCCCCTTGAGTGAATTCGCCGACTCTATTTCCCGCACCTCTTCATACTTTGAAACGTGGCTCGAAAATCTCAAGCCCGCACCGCCGTCTTCCGTCCGAGATGACGACGCACAGAGGACGAACGAATTCAGATTCGAAGGCAACCTGCGCGTCGACGGCTATGCTAAGGGACCGCTTCGTTCGCTGACGGGCACATTGATCCTCGGCGAAGCTGCCGAGGTCGTGTCAGATGTTGTCGTAGCAACGGCCATCATCGACGGATGCTTGCTGGGTGACGTTTACGCCACTGAGCGCGTGGAACTTCTCAGTCACGCCAAAGTAAAAGGCAATATCGACGCGCCGGCCATTGTCATTCAGCCCGGCGCAGTCTTCGAAGGCGAATGCTACTTCCGTCAGTCGCCAGCGAACGCGGCCAATGGCGATAAAGATGGCGAGGTGGTTTGGGAAACCGGTCTTGCCGGCGCCGCCGCCGGCTGATGGGTTTTGTTTTGGCTACGCTTCGGGCCGGCCCGCGTGCGATGGAACCGCGTGAAGGCGGAACTCCGAACATTCCGATCCTACCGGAATCCTCACCCTGACGATTTCAGTTTACTCGTTATTTAGCGTGTGCTTCTGTGGTAGAGTCTTCGCGTTTTCTCAACTAAAGATTTCTCGTTTTGCTACCGCATGCGGTCCCTTATCTATGATCGATCTACGCAGTGACACAGTAACAAGGCCGACGCCGCAGATGCGTCGCGCGATGGCCGAAGCCGAAGTCGGAGATGATGTCTACGGCGAAGATCCGACAGTTAATCGCCTCCAGGAACGCGCCGCCGAGGTCTTCGAAAAAGAAGCCGCGATCTTTGTGCCGACGGGCTCAATGGGAAATCAGACCGCGGTCAAGCTGCATACGCGTCCGGGCCAGGAAGTAATTATTGAAGAACGCGGACACATCTATAACTTTGAAATGGCTACGATGGCGGCGTTTTCAGGAGTGCTGGCGCGGCCGGTGAAAAGCAACGACGGCAGCGGCATTCTGACCTGGGACGAGATCGCACCCGCGATTCACACTCAGACCGCTTACTATGTCGCGCCGACGGGTCTGCTGGCGCTGGAGAATTCGCACAACCTCGCGGGTGGCTCAATCCTGACGCGCGATCGCACTGAAGATCTTTGCGCGCGTGCTCATGAAAAGAATTTGCCGGTGCACCTCGACGGTGCGCGCATCTTCAATGCGGCGGCGGCGCTCGGCGAGACCGTTGCCAACCTGGCCCGACCCGCGGATTCAGTGATGTTTTGTCTCTCGAAGGGTCTGGGTGCGCCCGTCGGATCGATGCTGCTGGGAACGCGAGCTTTTATAGACGAGGCGCGCGTTGTGCGCAAGATGCTCGGCGGCGGAATGCGCCAGGCGGGCGTGCTCGCCGCCGCTGGTTTGATTGCCCTCGAAGAATCACCAAAGGCCCTGCCCGAAGATCATGCCAACGCCAAGCTGCTGGCCGAAGGACTTGCCGAACTGCCCGGCATCAAGATCGATCCTGAAAAGGTTGTAACTAACATTGTGATCTTCGAAGTCAGTGACACTGGCAAGACGGTCGATGTCATCTGCAAGCAACTGCGCGAGCGCGGCGTGCTGGCCTCGGGTTTTGGTTCATCAATTCGTATGGTCACGCACTATGACGTTTCGCGCGCTGATATTGAGACGGCATTGGGCGAGTTGCGAGCTGTACTGGGAGCGCGGACGTCCCGCCCGCACTGAGCGCGCAGCGCGAAAATCGTCGCGGCTAATACAAATGAGCGTCTGTGAGAGGATGTGCGGACGGGACGTTCGCGCTCCCAGGTTCGGGACGTAAGTTCCTACCAAGATGGACTCATCTGCCACTCAAAAACCCAACGTCAAGACCGAAGCCATCGCGGGTGTCACCACCTTCTTCACGATGGCTTACATAGTCATCGTCAATCCACAAATTCTCTCGGCGGACGGCAAGACCGGAATGGCTTTCACGGGTGTGCTGACGGCCACCGTCATCATCTGCTTTACGATGACCCTGCTGATGGGTGTCTATGCGAAGTTGCCGTTCGCGGTGGCGCCCGGCATGGGCATCAACGCTTTCTTTACCTATACGATCATCCTCGGCAAGGGCGTTCCATGGCCTGTGGCGCTGGGAATAATTTTCTGGGCCGGAGTCATTTTCCTGCTGATTTCCGTGACGCCGGTCCGCGAATCGATCGCCAGGGCAATCCCGGCTGAGTTGCGCATCGCTGCGGCCGCAGGCATCGGCATCTTTCTCACCTTCATCGGTTTGAAAAACGCCGGCTTCATCGTGTCTGACCCGGTAACCTTTGTGAAGCTCGGCGCGCTGGGCAAGCCCGCGCTGTTGACGATCCTGGGCCTGGCTATCTCGGCTTTTCTGATGTCGCGGAAGAATCCGGTGGCGTTTCTCCTGGCGATCGTGATCGTTACCATTATTGCGTGGGCCCTTGGTTTGGTGAACACGCCGGCACAGGTTCTAAGCTTGCCGGATTTCAAGAGTGTGTTCTTCAAACTCGACGTGCTCGGCTCATTAAAACTGGCGCTGCTGCCTTCAATCATCTCGATCCTGTTTACGGATCTGTTCGATTCGATCTCGACCTTCATCGGCGTCGCTCATGCCGCGGATTTGTTGGACGAGCACGGTCATCCGCGCAATCTGCGACAGGGACTAATTGTTGACTCATTGGCGACCATGGGCGCCGGTTTGGCCGGCACCTCGTCTGGCACGGCCTATATCGAAAGCATCGCCGGGATCAGCATGGGCGGGCGAACCGGTCTGACTTCGGTGTTCACGGCGCTCTGTTTTCTGCCGTGCTTTTTCATCGCGCCGGTGGCCGGAATGGTGCCGCCATATGCGACGGCGGCGGTCTTGATTCTGGTGGGCGCCGCGATGTTCAAGAGCGTCGGGAAGATCAATTTTTCGAAGATCGAAGAAGGAGTGCCGGCGTTTCTGACTTTAATTTTGATTCCTTTGACGTTTTCGATCACTCAGGGAATACTCTGGGGATTCATTTCCCATGTCGGGTTGTATCTGATGGTGGGCCGCCGGCGAGAGATTCACCCGGTGATGTATGCGCTCGCTGTGGTCTCGATCGGTTTGCTGGTACTGGAACGGGTAAAGTTCAACTGAGTGATGGCGTCAGTACCACCTGCGTGAGCGGGTGGGATCATTCGTCAAGGCGCGTGTTGAGTGCTGTATCCACCCGCTCACGCAGGTGGTACTGACTTCATTCTGCGACAGGCGACGCCATGGCGGGCTTCGAGTGTAAGTTGCGCTAATAATCCCGCTCGTCGCATACTCGAAAAGTCATGAACAAGATCATGCTGCTCGTTCTGCAAGCGTGTCTGGTCATTTGGTTGACCAGCTCCAGGGCGAACGCAGCAAGTCCTGATCAGCCCAAAGCCGTTACTTTCTTTGATGTTTCAGATCTTCCGGCGCGTATCGATGCGCCCAGGATAAGCCAGAGCGACAAGGAATTCGTTCTGGACTGCGCGGTAGCCAACAGATCGAATGAAGATTTGCTGGGCCTGCGTTTGATCCTGCTGGTGATTGATCCCGCAGGAAAACTACGCGGCCGCGTGACCTGGACCGAAGTTACTGAGTTGACTATCTATTCAATCAAAACCTTCGTCTTCCATCCGGAGATAAACGGAGACTTGCGGAGCACAGACAAGGTTTTCCTCGGGATCGAGGAAGTGTTTGGACGCGATACGATCTGGCAAGCGGCCACAGCTGAGAAAGCTCTGCGGGCCTACTCTCGTGGAGAACATGACGTGGTGCCTGCGGTGCGAAAGGTTGCCAACAAGTTCGACCCTCGCACCAATGCACTGGTTCCCATCATTCGAAGGTAGGGTTAAACCAAAGTGAAACGAAGCACGCGTGGATGCGGTTGTGCGATTGCGGTGCTCGTGCTCGTTTTGGGCGCGGGCGGTTTCGGCTTTTGGAAATACGGATTGCCCTGGCTGCGCTCACGTCCGCCGAAACCGACGGGCGAATTGCAGGTTCATGTGCTCGACGTAGGGCCGATCGAGGGCGATTCCATTCTGATTATTTCTCCCGCCGGCAAGTCGGTGCTGATTGACTCAGGAGACGCGGGCAAAGGCAAAGTCGTGCTCGATGCTCTAAAGCGCTACAAGGTCGACCGGTTGGACTATTTCATCGCGACGCACCCGCACACCGATCATATTGGCGCTGCCGATGAAGTGCTAAACGGAATCAAGGTAGGCACCATGGTCGATAACGGTGTCGATCTCTCGACGCCTGCGCCGGTGACGGCCACGAAACCTGGAAAAGGGAAGAAGGTCGCTCCACCTCCCCCACCGCCAAAGAAAAGCAAAACCAAGACGGTCAATGCCTTTTTCGACGAGTACCGCGACGCGTTGAAGCAGAACGGTGCGCAATACGAAAAGGCCGTGCCGGGAAAGAAATACGATCTCGGCGGCGGTGCGATTCTGACTGTGCTGGCGCCGGCCGAACCATTCTTCACCAAAGATCAGATGAAGACCGGGGGTAACGACACCAATGCGAATTCAATCGTGCTGCGGCTTGATTACGGCGATTTTTCCATGCTGTTCATGGGCGACGCCGAAAGCCAAACTGAAGAACGTTTGTTGAGCAAGCCGGATCTCGATCTGAAAGCGAAAGTGATCAAGATCGGACATCATGGATCAAAATATGCGACCTCTGAGAACTTCGTTAAGCGTGCGCAACCCGAAGCTGCGATTATCTCTGATGGCGCCTGGAATCGTTACGGACATCCGGCCCAGTCGGTGCTCGATCGGCTTAAGGCGGCGAATACAAAAGTTTGGCGCACGGATCTGCAGGGCGAAATAACGATTACCACAAAAGGAAAAGGCGACTCAGGCAAGTTGTACGAGATCAAAACCGCGAAGGAAACCAGGGAAGATCTCTGGGCCGGGCGAGAGGCAATGAAAGATGATTCGTCGCGTTCGGGGTTTATCGCGTACGGCGATTTTGGGGCCCCGCCTAAACCGAAACCGATAACCACAAGACACTAAAACACTAAGACTCATTCTGAAAATCTTCGTGGCCTTCGTGTCTTAGTGGTTAATTATCATGACGAAACCTGCAACCTATCGCGACGCCGGCGTGGACATCGATGCCGCCAACCGCGCCACTGAAAAGATCAAAGAACTGGCCCGCGCTACTTTTAACGCGCGCACGTTGTCCGAAATTGGCAGCTTTGGCGGAATGTTCGATGGCGCGTTTCCGGGAATGCGCCATCCGGTTCTGGTCGCGTCGGCCGATGGCGTCGGCACCAAGTTGAAGATTGCCTTTGCGACGGGCATCCATGACACCATCGGCCGCGATCTGGTGAACCATTGCACTAACGACATTCTGGTCCAGGGGGCGCGGCCGCTTTTCTTTCTCGACTATATAGCTACGGGCAAACTGGCGCCGGAAGTTGTCGCTGCCATCGTCGAAGGCATCGCGAACGGTTGTCGTGAAAATGGCAGCGTCCTGTTGGGTGGCGAAACGGCTGAGATGCCCGGCTTTTATGCGGATGGTGAGTACGACGTGGCTGGATTCATCGTCGGCGTCGTCGATCGCGAACGAGTGATCGACGGACATCAGATCGCATCAGGCGACGTCGTACTCGGACTGCCGTCAGTTGGTCTGCACACCAATGGCTATTCACTGGCCCGCAAACTTTTCTTCGAAGACGCAGGCTGCGCGCCTGACACCTA
>Ga0134121_10002790_pt1 | contig 14834 bp, 18 predicted proteins | sample KB301_FD_96463 | JGI IMG/M metagenome (GOLD analysis project Ga0134121, IMG submission 96463) | Terrestrial soil microbial communities without Nitrogen fertilizer from Kellogg Biological Station, Michigan, USA - KB3-0-1 | ecosystem: Environmental > Terrestrial > Soil > Unclassified ... | reverse complement strand
CATGATGCAAACCCTCCAGCAGCAAGCGCGACAATACCGCCAACAATAGTAAGTGCAGAGGTGAGTGTTAAAGTTGTCACGCCGAGCGCTGATATGACGGTAAATTGTTGACCATCTACTGGGGTAGCGGGAAAGGCAACGGTTAAAGTAACGGCAAGGCTAATGGCATTATGGATTACAACGACATCCTGTTTTGAATCTTGAGCCGTCACAGTTCCTGAAGTGACTGTGCTGTACTGTTTAAAGAATGTTGCCATATTGATTATTTAAAATGTTCCGATAATATACCAGGCTGATCCGTTTGTTTGAATAGTCACACCAGCGTTTTGCGTATTAAGCGCCTTAGTTGTTGCGCCGTCAATTGTTTCAGACGCATTGCCATCAATAGTTACCGCATTCACACTCGCGTCAATCTTTTTGATGATGTAAATAGTTTTTGTTATCGTCGTTCCCGCAACCGCTGGCAGGTTTACCGTTACAGCGCCGCCACTCGCGTCAACCAACACTGTATAATATGTTGCATCAAGCGTTGTCGTAGTTGTGATGGTATTTATAGGCATGGCTACCGCGCCACTAAACACAGTCTTACTATTCTTCAATAATTGCAAAGCCGTCAAACCAGATCCGTCACCAACGGTAAACGTAATATCGGGGTTGGTTACTGTTGATCCCGATGCTACTATACTACCTCGAACAAGTAATTGATCATTGGACGCTGTACCGCCCCTGAGTGTTTGCCCACCTGATACACCCGTTGATAAGTTTGCTGTCCATGTTCCAACGGTATTGGTGAGACCTGTTGACGCAGTGCGACCCCAAGCTGTAGCGTCTATCGCATTAGCCCGACCTGCTGTAAGCGTCATGAGTGAATCAACATCTGTTGTGGCTGGCACATTGCGTAGACTTAAAATTCCGTTCACGTCCAACACTTCACGCGGTGTAGTAATCCCGACGCCAATATTACCAGCAGTGCTTGTACCCGTGGCGGTAAGACCCGTTCCGAATATAGCGCCCCCGAGATTCAAAGAAAAACTACCGTTGTCGGTAAGATTCGTGCCAATAGTGATAGCCCTGATCGAAGTTGTGAGAGATCTTGCAGCACTGTCACCGATGGCTATATTTCCACTGCCTGTTGTGATAGCATTCATAGCTTTGTAGCCAACCGCGGTATTATTGCTGAAATTATTCCCACCTACGCCCGTCATCGCACCCGAACCTACAGAAGTGTTATTAATACCTGAAGCGTTTTGATATCCAGCCTGGAAGCCTATGGCCGTATTATCGCTTGCAGTATTACTATTTAATGCCGTTGTTCCGATAGCTACATTCTGCGCACCTGTTACATTGTTTAATAATGCTGATGCACCGACCGCTGTATTGTTTGAAGCGGTTGTCGTCCCCTGCATTGCCGATTTACCTACTGCCGTATTATTGGTAGCGGTATTTGTTTGCCCGAACAATGCAGCGTCACCAACAGCAACACTATTCGTTGCTGAAGTAGTTGCCTGCCCTGCGCGTGGACCAAAGAAAGCATTACTGACTGCCGTGGTAATTGATTTACCGGCATTCGTTCCAAACGTTGCATTAAGCGAAGCGCCCGAAGCCATGTTAATAATAGAATCACCAGCAAACATACTGTTCGGGAAACTCGTTTGATTTGGTATGTATAGTCCCACGTTGGTGCCGATCCTGTAAGATCCCGCATCCGGGATGTATTGCCTTTTTACGCCATCGAATTTATATCCTGTCAATTCAGATAATGTATTGCCACTTCCCTCGAATAGTGTTGAGTAAGCGGCACCTCCGCTGATCGCTGCACCAATAGTTAATCCACCTGCAGGAGGTAATGTGCCCCTAATCTGCGGGAACATCGTAGTCGTATCAACCTTTATAGTGATCGCGTTGGTATTAGTTGTTGAATCGGCCAGTAAATCCAGACCTGGAGCAATTGTTTTAATAGCTTGTGATGACGGTATAACGAGACGGTAAAAGGACCCCGCATTAGTATTGTCAGTTCCTGATCCACCACCAGAGGCCACAGGCACCCATGCCGACCCGTTATACCAATAGTAACCGGCATTGGTAATATCGTAGATCATGAGCCCGGTAGCTGGCGAACTGATCGCATCGCGCTGCGTCTGCGTCATGCGCGGCATCAAAAACCCTTGCGTCGTACTGGTTACATCCAGTTTTGCAGATGCAGCAGGAGCATTTACGCCAATACCAACACGGCCAGGGCCGACGGTGGTGCCATGACCCATGCCGCCTATGATATAGACAACATTTCCGATCGTACCCTGATCGGAGCCGGTGCGGGATGGTAAATCGAGGCTATCTCCGATCGCAATGTTGTCAGAACCGGTGATACTGTCAATGATCGCCTTATAACCAATAGCTATGTTACGGTTTGCAGCGTTGCGAACCTGGTAAAGACTATAAGCACCGAACGAAGTGTTTTGATAATGAGAAGCCGTTCCACTATTCGTACCCCACTGGCTGTATTGACCGCCTGAAGTGTTCCAATTTCCAAGCAGATTGCTGTACTGGCTGTACTCACCCAATGCCGTATTGTTGGCGCCATTCGTCATCTGGAACAAAGACTGGTAACCGATAGATGAATTGTCACCGACAGCGCACTGGGTACATGCATTAGCTCCGAAGATAGAGAGCCTGTTTTGTACAAGCCCGTTACTCGCTGCTGCGCGGCCCATTACCGTGTTGTTCACACCCGATTGTACACCTGATAAAGCGCCTTGCCCTACACCGGTATTATCGGTACCGGCATCAATAGATCTGAGCGCCGTTGACCCTATACCTGTATTCCTGCCGAAAGCACCTGTACCAAGTCCGGTCTGGTACCCTACCATTACATTATCGAAGGCCGCCGCTGTATTGGTCATAGCTGACGAACCGATTGCTACGTTGTTATTTGTAGCAGCGATCAGCTGCCCCGCTTTATAGCCAATGAGTACGTTTTCTGCAGCGGAGGTGAGTGATAAACCCGCCCCTGAACCGACGGTGGTATTTTTTGCAGCGGTCGTTATTGACCTTCCGCCATCGGATGCTATGTAATTATCGGGCGCGTTATACCTGTTCGGTCTGTACAACATCTGCACGTTTCCGATCCGGTAGGACCCTTCGTTTTTAATATTTATATCCGGCATCTCACCGGTAAGTAAATGAACGGCCTGGTTAGCCCCTATTGCAGTGTCTTTAAATTGCCTATTGTAAATAATACCTCCGTATGCTGTATCGAGATACCCTGCTACGAGCTGATAGCCGGCTGTCGTTAAGTGTACGCCATTTGGGTACGCCTCTGTCCTAAGCGAAGGCGGTATCTGGTCCTGCGAATGAGCCAGTACATCGTTTGGAAGAGCCGGATTATAATGAGCTACCAGCATTGCTCTCACATCGGCAACGTGACCGGGGTATAGAGCCTCTAATGATGTTTGAACTTTCTTAATTGAATCATACCATGTATAGTGAGTAGAGCCGACAGCGCTATCAGCCGGCCCGTTAGGTATAGTTAGAAACAGGAAGCGATTATTGGTATGCGCGATCAAACTATCCGCCATCGCCTTGCAATTCGCGATAATTGTCGTTGCCTGGTCCCTGTTATTGTAACCACTCCAAATAATTGTCGAGTAATTCCATCGCTCGGGATGGGCGATAAAATCGGCCAGTATCACTTGAGAAGTTGCGCCGCCTATACCGTTATTTAAAATAATCCTTCCGCTTAGGTAGCTGAGTGCTTCAGGATATCCACCAACTAATTGCGTAAAACCAGCAGTGAAGGAGTCGCCTTCGGTTGAAATAGTGTAACGTTTAAGAAGCGAGTCCATACGCAGTGAGTCGATGAGTGTAACAGACCCTCCGGAACTTGCCGGAATAGTTTTAAAAATAACACGACCACCGCCAGCATTGAATAGATAACCCAATGTGTCCCTTGTCTTATTCCGGATAATCAGTTCATTGCTGCCACCTACTTTCTCAATAATAGTAGTGTCGTATCTTAATCGACCTACAGATTGTCCAAAACCAATAAACCCCGTTAATAATAACAGGGGTAGTAATATTTTTTTCATAGTAGAAAAACTTTAAGGGGAGGTTAGCCTCCCCGTTATAACTTAAACAATTACACCTGTGTAATCAAAACACGTAAATATACCAGCCGGTGTGTCATAAGGAACTGGTAAGTCGTCGTCGCTCCATTTTACAGTCACATTCCATACAACCTCGGAAACGATATCATCTGTTACCGGGTTCTTAGGTATGATAGACACAGTATTTTGAGTAATGTGTGTCAGGTTTTCTGTACGATAAGCGAATTTCCAATTGCGTGAACGCTTAATAGCATTATAAAAATCGGCATTCAGCTTGTAATTAGGGTCATTAAATACCGCAGTGAAATTATACCCGGTAAGCTTGGACACTTGATCGCCGTAACCAGGTCCCTCCACTTCGGCTCCACCGTCAAAGGTTCCATTTGTTTGCGGAATGATAATAATCTTTTTTGCAAGAATACCATTGCGCCATTCAGTAGGGTTGGTCGGATCGGTAAAGGCGAAATCGGATGCGATAAACGCAGCGGATCTTATACGACCGTGTTCGGAATTCTCGCAGTCATTGCAATAATGATTCCCTACATCGCTTGCGCAACCTGCGGGATAATATACACTGTACGCCATTTTAAAATATTTTAGTTGTTAACAATCTTCTGGACATTTTTTAAAACACTTTTTTGCAAAAGTGGTTTCTATGACATAGTTTATTTGAAATAAACTTTTTTCGGCAGGTAGTTTGAACTCCGTGCCAGCGTATTCACCCGCAAAAACAAGCTGGCTATTCATTATCGTATTCGTTGTACGTATCGAAATATTTTTATACGGTTCAGATTTTATCGCGTCAGGCATGTTAGCCTGTATGAATAAAAAAAGTTCGTCAGGGTACATTTTAGATTTCTGATGATCGATATAAACAATCATCACCATCTGGTAAGTGTTGATCACATCACTTTGATCGTCAGCATATCCCTTCGATGTTGATCTTGCCGTGGTTATCCCTGCGTTTCTATGATATATCCTGACCGCGTTATCATCATCCAATCCAACGTATTCAATTTCGCCAGACCTATTAACGATACCCGGCAACAACTCCTGCTCTGTTCCAACTGTTCTTATTATAGATTGCGCTAACCCGAAAACCTTTATCCCTTTAACAAGTGTGAGGATATCGGCATTTATTTTATCTATAAAATCACGTAAGAGCATCCTTTGTAAGTTGTGTCACCGTGTCGTTAACATACTGTTGTTCTGCCTGCGACAAACTGAATATTATTTTTCCTTTGTTCGCTTCTACCCACCTGGCTTTCTGAAAATTGAATGGGTTTAAAAAACCTATCCCGTATCCATGATCAGTTGAAATAACTGACCAATCATTTTCAAGCTGCCTGGTCAAACTAACAATGATCTTCGAATCACTATTTCTGCTATACTTCCTTTGCCTGAGTGATAAATAACTTTTATTATAAGTACCTATCGCTGATCCATCCGCAGAAATTCCGTCGATGTGAATCCGCTTAGTCATCAGGTCTATCAAGTCAAACGATAGCGTACGAGGTATATACTCTTTGTCACCAAGTTTGGCTATCTTTTCCTTAATCTTCCCGGTCAGCTCCTCGATATTTATACTTACGGAAGCCATGTTACTGTTTGAGGATTACCCCCACAATCCATACATTCGCAAACCGAAATATCCATGATCTTTGCGGCTAGTGACAAATACTTTTCATACTCAACCTGGTAAAGATCCCTCAGGTCTGCAGCTTGCTTTAAATCAATAGTCGTGAACCTGTTAAGCCGCTGCGTGTATAGCCGGTAAATCATCAACTGGTTTCCTAACAGGTATTTCCATGCAGTAATCAGCTTGGATCTGTTGGCGCAAATGATCGCTTCGTAATCGCAGTAAGGCTGTAGTTCATAACACCTTGTTAGCTCATTCACCACGTCAACATAAAACCTGTTGCCAGCTTCTACCTGCGCGTCATTCCACACTCCTTTATAGGTCAACTGTTCATTATCGGCAATCTTGCCTATGCTTTCCAAACTGATTCCAGGCAGCGTGTTTATAAACTGCCCGGAATCTGAAGTTTCTGTACCACAAACCCTAAGGCCGATATAGTCCGTCAGGCAATCCATTAATACAGGCTGTAAGAACCGCCAGCATAAGATGTATTGCTGATGAAGTATTTCAACGTTCCGTTTGTTCCGGCAAGGCTGTCCCCAACCGCAAAACCAGTATCAGGCTGTGTCCAAAGCGCGTAGTCCTTGGATATGATCACCTGCCATCCACGACCAACTGGTGTAGATACCCCGTTGATATTAACATTCTGTGGACAATCAATGTATTTCAATTGAACGTCTACGCGAAGGTCGTTCAGGCACTGATCGAGATTACATCCGAATTCATTAACAGGGAATCCAACGTTAGTGAAATAGCTGGTACCTTTTTGGCCGGTCCACGCTTCACCAACATATTTATCCCATGAAATGAATTTAACTGATCCCGGAGCGAACAAACCAATTGAGTTATTACCCCAGATTGACTGTGTGTCTTTATCGAAGAAGAAACGAGGCAATCCTGCAGCCGCCATGTTAAGGCCGGCCTGGTTGCAACAAAGAAGCGCCTGCGCCTGATCGTAAGCAGCGAATAGTCCACCACCAACGATGCATGGAGCGCCGCAAATTTCATTCTCCTGTATATCGCGCATCATTTGTATGATACCGTTAGACAGGTTGAAATTCGTTCCGGGTGTATTGTTGATATTGATAATTGTACCGCCGTCATCATTCGTAGATACGTTTACGCCGAACTCTGTAGCCTGTTTTGCAACAAGATCCTGGTTAACAGCTTTCATCAATGTATTTACATATGACAGGAATAAGCCGTACACCTCATCCATCACACGGGTGCGGCCAAACTCTTTCATGCGAGACGCATCGATACAGTATTGCCGAACCTGCTCATCGGGAAGGAAGAAAGAAATTTGCTTATGTGTCAGCGCCGGTATATTCCACTCCTGGTAAGCAGGGATTGCATCAATATCGCAGTCGTCTGTTGTTTGAACTAAGGAAGGAAGAGGACGCGGCCTGTATTTTACAGTCAGCGAACGTCTGTGACCGCCCTGAGTACCTACTTGCAATATAGATGCAAGAGAATCCTGGCAGCAGAAAAGCATAGAAAGGAAGCCAGCTATCTGTAAGCGCCTGTCAGGTGCATTACTACCGGCGACGTCGTTTATGTCCAGTAATAGACTGGGGCAAAAACCTTGAGCCATTTTATGAAAATTATGTAGTTAGAGAATACCCGTGCTTACACCCCGAACGCACCGACCCTTTCAGCGTTTTCATAATCCTGAATAGCCTGTAAATTCCGGTTGATAGCTGCGGATTGACTTTGTTCCTGTTTGCCGTTGCCACCTCCTGAGGAAGCGGGTTGGCTGTGGGTTGCGCCATTAGCGCCGTTGTTGTTTGTTGCGCCATTAGCGCCAGTAGTCTGGGAGACTACGAGTTGTTTGTTTTTTGCAAGAACCTGCTCAATGAACTGCTCAGGCTTTACCTGTTGATGATTCTCGCCAAAGTAATTTGTTCCGTCATTCCTTAAAAGCACAACATTACCGTTGTCGTCAAGCGTTAGCTTGGCGTTGCTGTCCTGCAGTGCTTTTTGAAACTGCGAATCAAGTATAGTATATCTTGTTTCAGGATCAAGACCGTCGTGAATAGTCTTCATGCCTGAGAAAAAGACGTTCTTTTTTACGTTTATTTTATCCTGGATACGTTGCTGTTCGAAAGACTTTTTATCATTTTCCCACCCTTGTTTGGTTGACGCCAATGACGCCTGTAGTTCGTCAATCTGTTTCTGTATTTCCTGCTTGTCCTTACCAGATGTAGAAGATACTTTTTGTCTTTCCAGTTCAACGATCTTACGGGTCAAGAGTGGGCCTCTTTTGTAAGTACTCTTTTCGGCCAATATTTCAGCCTTAATAGCATCATCGAGTTTAAAATCTTCCATTAGCGTAGCAAACTCTTTATCCATGCCATTCAGGGCTGGTGCTACGTAGTGATTCTTTAACTCAGGATGATTATTTTTGGCTTCTGTAAGACTGATCAATGCGTTGTCGATTCCTTTACTCACATCCTCAGGTACTTCCGTATCGGGGATCGCATCAAAGAATGGTTTAGCTGTTGCCGATTCAGTATCGAAACCAGCTTTCTTTGCGAGCAGAGTTAAAAAGTCTTTCAGTTTTGCCATAAATTATCTCCTTACGCCTCCCTTGCCACCGCCTTTACCGCCGCAGCCTTTGCAATATGTTTGATTATTTTGAAGCATTTTGATTTGTTTTAGTTTGTCCGTTTTCTGATCCCTTTACAGACATATTCTCTATGCCTGGTGCCGGAATTGGTTCTTTCGCAGCTTCTTTATTTGCTACCTGACTATTCATCAAATTATCATGCTTACTCTGTAATTCGGCCAACTGCTTTTTCAGCGCCTCTTTCTCTTCATCAACCGCAGGAGTAAATACAACCGGCTCTGGTTTGTAAGCGGGTATTAATTCAATCTTCATCTTTAACCCGTTCGGAAGCCTGGTGTTCTGATCTTCGAATAGTTTACGCGCCGTTGGAGTATTAGGAGCAAAGACAATCTTCTTTACCGGTTTATCATCCGGTCCAATAACAGGCGTAGTGCCGTCTGTTGTCCTTATTTTCGTGATGCGTAAATGATCTTCTGCGTAAAACATGGATGTAAGATAAAAATATTTGGTTGGTAATTAATACATTGTACCTTAGAGTTATATTGTACAATATATCATTATGGCAAAAACATACTTGCTAAAGCAGATCCCAAAAGACGTATTTAAGATAGTGCAAAAAGAGCAGGCAGTAGTGAAAGAGGCAAAAGGAACCAATTCTTTTAGCTTTGAATCTACTATATACAAAATGATCAGGGATTACGATAAGTGTAGAAAGAATAATAATTTCAAACCAGATGATGCATCCTGAATTCAAAATAATACCCTTTTCTAATGGTGATTACATAGCATGTAGTGATGGGTATGTAATTAGTCCGCACTCCATTTTGCCTAGATTCATTAACATAACAGTAGATTACTACCCGCAGATTCAAATTAAAACTAGTAAAGGTGTTATAGTAATGCCTGTTCACCGGGCTATTGCTTTGACTTTTATCCCTAACCCTGACAAAAAGCCGTATGTTCATCATATTGACCATAACAAAAGGAATAGTAGGGTAGATAATTTAATATGGGCGACACCGGCAGAGAATGCCCGATATTACCAGGATACCATTACGGAAAAAATATCTAAAATAAAAACGGGCTCAACAGTTTTGATACCGTCAACCGGCAAAGTGGATGTCGTCAAATCGGCAGAGGGTAGATATTTTTATTGCCAAAATACAGGATATACCACTCACGATAATATTGAATTATTATAACTATGACCCTCACCCTAGCAATAACTACATACAACAGATACGAGATGTTGCTCGAATCATTCGCGAATGTGATCGACGATCCTCGCATAGATGAAATACTGATCATGGATGACGCAAGTGAATCTAAATACTGGGATAAAATAAAAGAACTACCAAACTTCAATCACAAGATAAAAGTGGTTAGACAATTGAGTAACCGGGGGATGAGTGTGAATAAGAAGGATGCTGTTTATCATAGTAAGAATGAGTGGGTGATATTATTTGATAGTGATAATGTAGTTGGTAAAGATTATCTGGATGCTTTTTTTTATCACTTCGATTACGATAAAGAAGAAATATATTGTCCAGAATTCGCAAAACCGTCGTTCGACTACAGGAAACTCAGGCGATTCACAATAGATTCTTATCAAGCGTCTCACATGATCAATACAGACAACGAGGTGAACATGCTATTGAATACTTGCAATTACGTCGTGAACAGGGATTATTATCTTAATATCTGGCAGGAGAATAAAGAAATGAAGGGAAGTGATACGATCTGGTTTGCTTATCTATGGTTAAAGGCTGGATACAATTTTTGGGTCGTACCGGACATGCACTACTTTCACCGCGTTCACGATGGATCTGGTTTTATGCAGGACGCGAATTATAATATGCAAAAAGCAGAAGAGATTAAAAAAATGATAATGGATTTATGAGTGTATACCCTAAACTTATCGGTAGACTGGGAAATCAGATGTTCCAAATTTCCGCCGCAATCGGTTATTCAAAAAAACATAATATTCCTTATTGGGTTCCTAAACAGTCTATTGCAGAACACATATGGCCTGCGATGTTTAAACACTTCCCCTCAGAGCCAATGCCAGGCGTTTCATACGTTCATTATAAAGAACCAGAACATTCTTATAACGAAATACCATTTCGTCAAAATATTTGCATAGAGGGCTTTTTCCAGTCTCAAAAATACTTCGATCACTGTAGACAGGACATAATAGACGCCTTCCAGATACCTTACAAAAAACTAGACGGATTTGTCATGATACATGTGAGAAGGTCTGATTATTTGGAAATGCAAGACAAACACCCGGTTATTACTTACGATTATATCAGTGAGGCAGTGAAGCACTTTATTAGTTTCGGTTATAAATCATTCGTCGTATGTAGTGATGATATTAAATGGTGTCGCATTCAATTTAAACCACTGGAATTATATGGCGCTGTGTTCTCGTATAGTTCTGGAAACGGGCCGATTGAAGATCTTGCTTTACTATCGTGTGGGGAGCATTTCATTGGAAGTAATAGCAGCTTCTCATGGTGGGCATATTACCTCAATCAAAATCCTGATAAGATTGGCATTTTCCCTGAAACGTGGTTTGGCCCCGGTAACAGCCATTTATCAACAAAAGATATATACCCTGAGGGGGTTATTAAAATGTAAAACTTATTATTATGTTTAAATTCTCTGAACTATTCAAACACTCAACTAAGTACCCCGAAAAAATACAGGAGATACATAAAACAGTTGACATGTCAAGTGATAAAGCTCTTGCAGAAGCGAGACAAATACTTTTCGATCTTGAAAAAGTGAATGATACGAAATCTGAGAGGCTTTTGAAATTAGGATTCACTGGGATTGATTCGGTCAAGCAGATAGAACAATTGAAAAAGGAAAAGGATAAATTCAAACGGATACGGGACTGTATCGAGTCGTATCAAAATAAGTATCCGCTAAACAAATTTATCACAAAGGAAGAAGCAAATTCTGTTTGTGAAAAGTACAACCTGTACATTGCTGACGTTCCTTTTTTCAAAGGTTTTGTACCGGAAAGGAACTTGCAAGAGATGGAAAGGTTCGTCTCTAATTATAATATCACTGAGTAATACGCGCAGCCAATAGGGTCATACCACAATAGTCGGCAGGTTAGTCGTGATGTATATATCGAGTATAAGGATGGTCATGCTGGTCCGACCGACCAGTACTACCAGCATCATTTTTACGAACATACGCCTATCTTTAAAATAATGGCGCCTGAAAATCAGTTTTATATTACCCATGGCATGAGGAAAGTAGGACGTGAAATAATTGACGATCCAATCGTTTTGCTTCCCGTTTCGGAAGGTTATATAGTAGTGACTGCTTGGGGAGATGAGGCAAGTGATCCGATTGTTGTTAACGAGTCAAACAATTAATCAATGACAGATACGGAAAGAATTATAGCAGCCAGGAATCATCTTAATAATAACCAGGATGTTTCTATTTCAAAACAATTGATCACCCTTTCTGCCATACTTGATGTTCCTATATGCGAAGAGTTAAGAAAATACGTGGTCGGGCTATGCATACCCGTAAATATGTACTGTACTGATGATGAGTTGACAAATTTGAGGCTTAAAATATCACCACAATCTGTATTAAACTAATATGCGCACATTCTACGACATAGTACAAATGGCCGAACAGGATACTTCAATAGGTCTGACTGCCCACTACAATCCTTTGGCGAAACTGATCAACGACAAAAACTACAAGTCAGTCATTGAAATAGGAACAGCTTACGCAGGGAACGCTTTTCACCTATTGACCCATACCGATATTAATAGCATAGTCTGTATTGATCCATACCTATACTATCCTGCAATGCCTGGATTTACCTGTCAGGGAGAATATGATACGTTGTTTGAGTTTGCTAAATTCAGATTACTGCCTTCTTTAAAACAGGTTTATTTTATCAGGAAAACCAGTAGAGAAGCTATCAATGAGTTAGGCCCTGTTGATCTCATTTTCCTGGACGGAAGCCACGAATATGAAGACGTAAAGTGGGAATGTGAAAACTACTCAAAGTTAGTAAAGCCGGGAGGTGTATTATCAGGCCATGATTACGATATCTTTGAAGGGGTGAATAAGGCAGTCAACGAGGTGTTTGGCAATAAGGTCAACGTGTTGCCGGGGAATATATGGTATGTAAATTTTTAAAACGATCCTTTTATTTATGCCTGAATCAATAAAGACACTACAAGAGTTAGCGTTCATGTATGGGACTGACAAGACCGACCATGGTTATATACCATTCTACGAACAGCACCTTCCAAAATCGCCAAAGAAGATACTAGAAATCGGGGTGAAAGAAGGTCGCTCGATTCGGATGTGGTTACAACATTTTCCTGAAACAGTAGTGCATGGGTTGGATTTGTTTAAAGAAGATCCCGTACCATTCCAACATGAAAGAGTTGTTTGGCATCAAGGCGATCAAAGGGACTGGAAGATGTTGGAGTTATTGAGGAAGGAAAACTTTGATGTAATTATAGATGACGGATCACATAATAGCCGAGACCAAATGATGACTTTTTACGGATTATTTAATGGTAAACATTATTTCATTGAAGATTTGCAGTGCTGTAGCGAGGAGTTTTATAGGGACGGATTACCATTCGAGGTTACCGCAAAAAATATATTATTCTTTGGACTGAGTATATATCAACATAAAAATATCCTTTGCATAAACACACTGATAGCCCCTAAGTGTTCAGGATTAAACCCACACAACTAATCAAATGCTGATTCCATTACAGGAACTATACGACAGATATCATATCAATCCTACCGGTGTTCTTCATATTGGAGCTTCAACGGGACAGGAGGCCGAGGCGTACCACGCAAAAGGATTGAAAGTCGTATGGGTAGAGGCGATCCGTGATGTGTATAAACAGCTTTGCCGAAACGTAACGAAGTATACAGGCACTATCTGCCTGAATGCATGCGTTAGTGACAAGGATGGTGAAATAGTACCATTCAATATCAGCAACAACGAAATGCAGTCCAGTTCTATGTTTGAATTTGGCACTCATTCTCAAGAGCACCCGGGAGTAGTGTTTACAGAACGAACACGGCTTCATACTGCAACAGTTCGCACGTTGTTGAAAGACCGTGAACTTGATCAATATGAATATGATTTTGTGAACATTGATATTCAGGGTGCGGAGTTATTGGCTTTAAAAGGAATGGATCTTCGGTTTGTTAACTACGCATACCTGGAAGTAAATGAACGCCATCTTTACAAAGATTGTCCATTACTGGGTGAGATAGACGAATACATGATGGGTTACGGGCTTGAACGTGTTGAAATAAAAATGACCAATCATGGTTGGGGTGATGCTTTTTACATTCGTAAAACAAGGCAGGCAAATAATATGGTTTCAGTTCCCGATCATTTTCAACCAAAGCACCCTTTCGCTTATCCGGGCGATAACGATGTTGAGTTTGAAAGATGGTACTTTGATAGATACAGGCCAATTCAAGGACGAACATATTTGCCTATTATGTGGACTGCTTACTATTGTAAATCGGACCGCGAGCCCGGAAGGAAAGATGGGTTGATAAAATCATTGCAACGATTTATAGATTCGTTGGATAAGTCGGTGAAATATTACACCATCGTACAGTATGATGACGGAATATTGAATGATATAACCGGATTAGATATAAAAGTATTCAGTATGTCTGGAGGACGTATTGATTACGCGTTGCCGCTGATATGTAAAGCGCATCAGCCGGTAGTCGCAAACAAAGATATGTATGTTTCTTTCATGGGGAGAAACACGCATCCGATAAGAACTCAGTTATTGAAAATAAAACATCCAGGTTGGTTAATAACCGATGCCGTACAGAAACTTCCTGCGTTCTGTAACGTGCTGGCTCGTTCTACGTTCACGCTATGTCCGCGCGGGTATGGTCCAACCAGTTTTCGTATTTGCGAGGCTCTGCAGTACGGGTCAATCCCTGTTTATATCAGTGATGTATTTATTGAACCGCATGGAATTGATTTCAATGAATACGGGGTTAAGGTCACACCTGATCAGTTGAACGATCTTCCCAAAATACTTTCAGGCGTTGATGTGGCCGGTAAGAGAGAATCTGCTATTAATGCTTACAAATCATATTATACATTTGAAGTAAACAAACAGATAATAGATTATCAATGCTCGCTATAATAGTACCATACAGGGATAGAAAGGATCACCTTGATCAGTTCATCCCACACATGTGTAATTTCCTTCCTGAGGCTAAAATAGTTATTGTCGAACAGGGTGATTCGCTCGAATTTAACAGAGGAAAACTACTAAATATCGGCGCACTACACGCCGTGCATAATATCGGCGCAGACCATTTCTCCCTTCATGATGTAGACAAACTTCCCATCAGGGCTAATTACTCATACCCTTATCAGCCTCGTCAAATTGCACCTAATCCGCATCAGACACGTTCATATTTTGGCGGGGTCACCTTGTTTAGTAAGGAGGACTTTTGGCGCGTAGACGGTTAT
>Ga0134121_10002788_pt1 | contig 14835 bp, 9 predicted proteins | sample KB301_FD_96463 | JGI IMG/M metagenome (GOLD analysis project Ga0134121, IMG submission 96463) | Terrestrial soil microbial communities without Nitrogen fertilizer from Kellogg Biological Station, Michigan, USA - KB3-0-1 | ecosystem: Environmental > Terrestrial > Soil > Unclassified ... | reverse complement strand
GTCCGTTTAGATTTCTGCTCTTAAACGGGATGTCGCCAAACCAGCCGTTTGATTGAGAGTTCGATCCGGTTTCGGGCGATTGCTGATAGCGATACTTGGCGTTAAAGCTGTCCTTGCTCGTCAGGTTAAAATCGCCTCGCAGACCGTATTCTTTTTGATCGAACGGAAGCGGTAACAGGTATTCCGGAAAGCCCGTCGGAACGTTGACCGCATTGGCGCCACTGCAAGCCAGGGTTGGGTCTTTGGGGAAGCAGATATTGCCGCTCGTGGCACTGCCTCCGCCTTGCACGCGAGCACTCGGCTGCAGGGCGAAAATACTTTGATTCACAATCGCGGCGATCGCCGGGTTACCGGGAAAGTTAGCCGCCAGAGTAGCCAGGCCCGCCGGAAGAATCGCCGGATTGCCAGACTGGAACAGGAACGTCTGCCGCTGACGGGTGAGCTGGCCGTCGACAAAGAAGAAGGCCTTCTGTTTGATGATTGGACCACCGAAGGTGCCGCCGAAAACGTTGCTGATAAATTTGTCCTTCTGGCTGCGATTCGGATCGGCCCGCTCCGCGTTGGTCATCGCATCCAAAGCACTCGAGTTGCGATGAAATTCAAACGCTGAACCGTGGAACTCGTTAGTACCGCCCTTGGTGACAATGTTGACGATGGCTCCCTGATTACGTCCGTATTGGGCCGAGAAGTTGTTCGTAATCAACTGAAACTCTTGAACAGCGTCTTGATTGTCTACAAAGAAGTTCGGACCACCGATCGTCAAATCGTTGTTGTCGGTTCCGTCCAGCGTAAAGTTGTTTGAACGCGCTCGGTTGCCGTTGACCGACAACGTCGTGCCATTTGAATTGACGTTGCCGAAGCCTGGTACGACTCCGGGAGCCAGCAGGGCGAGCGTATCAATTCCGCCGCCGGCCGCGTTTGACGGCAGCTCTTCCACTTTGCGCGTTTCGAAGCTCGTGGATAGTTGAGCCTGGTCACGGTTGACGATCTCTTCCGTGCCGGCCGTGACCGTTACGGTTTCAGAAATCGCGCCGGCTTGCAGCTTAATGTCCAGCGGATTCACCACGCCGACGTTGACTTCGACGCCAGTATTGACGGTGCGCTTGAAGTTACTGGCCTCTGCCGTCACGGTATACTTGCCGGGAGCCAGACGGGCGAACTCATAAAGACCTTCACCGCTACTCTGGGCCTGGGCTTCAATTCCGGTGGCTTCATTCTTGGCGGTTATGGTCGCGCCGGAAACGACTGCACCGTTGGCATCAGTGACAACGCCCTTGAGAGAGCCAGTGGTGGCTTGCGCCATCACCGGCTGGTTAAAGACAAAGGTCAGGGTGCCCAACGCGAGCGCTAGCGTCGCGAATGCCCACAGTGACCTTACAAAACGTGAACTGCTCATTTCGATCCTCCTTCTAATCTTATTCATTGCGCAGGGATTGGCTTCACCCTGTCCCCCTAAAACTGACGCAGCATAGCGATCATGCGACGTGCTTGTTCCGCATTTGCTGCGTTCGGAACTACAGTCAGATATTTCTCGAGATATTGTAGAGCCAGCGATTTATCGCCTTCGTCACGATAATTCTGGCCCAGATAAAACAACGCGACGGCGTATTCAACTCCGCCCGCTTCGTAGGCGAGCTTCCATTGGCCAGCCGCCTGTTCATTGTTGCCGATACCTTTTTGCGCCAGCCCCAAATAAAGGTGCGCGGCTGCCGAACTTGATTGCATCGTCAGCGCGCGACTCAGGGTTTCATTGGCTTCAGCGAAGCGATGCAAATAGACCAATACGATTCCATAGTTCAAAGCCGGATTGAATGCTTTAGGATCGAGAGAGACCGCTTTCTGCAGCGACTCGGCCGCTTCATCAAGCTTGCCCTGGGCCAGTAACTGAACGCCCAGATCGTTGTAGGCCATGACGAACATGGGCGAAATTGCAATAGCCTTTCTCAGGTGCGCGATTGCTTCATCACTCAGACCTTTTTGCGTCGCAGCGGTGGCTTTCTGGAATTCTTTCCTGGCGCTGGAGGGAATACTTGAGTCAAGCTCGGCCACGGAAACGGAGCCGATGGATCTGGTTCGGTTTGGCTCCCGCGCCTTTAGCGTCAGCGTCAGAACAGAGGGCAACCCTTTGAAGACCTGGACCGATTCATTGCTTGGTTCGAATTGCTCTCGATCGGTAGGATCGATTTCTAATTGATAATTGCCGGGAATAAGATCGGGAAATTCAAACTGTCCCTGATTGTCCGTATAGATCGTCGTAACGGCGGCGCGGAATGTCTGTAATGTGATCCTGACGTTCGACTTGATGAAGTTGCCGTCCGGCAAAACTATGCGGCCGCGAATGCTGCCGAGAACGGTTTTATCTTCGGCGCGATCATTCTCACCGCGGCGAGTTAGCTCAGGCCTGTCGGATTGCGCTGATGCCGCGAATGCACACCCCAGTACGAGCAGAATGGTGGGGAAAATCGAGGAAGGCCGCGGGAAGAAAGTCATAGATGGATCGGGGAAAAAGCAAGGGGCATGCCCTCAACTAAATTGACCAAAGATCGCATTCCTGCGCCTAATTTAGCCGTAAAAACCTAGACGCCGCGGAGCGGCAATCAGAAATTCGGATCATTCTCCGAGTTTCTGAATGAGTCAATGCTTGACTGCCTGCGAAGCTGGCTGGTTCCGGAGCTCGGGTTTGAGGTTCGGTAAGTCGGTTGGTCCTATCCTTTGAGTTTTCGGATTAATTCGCGAAGCTGGGCCGCGTCGGGGCTCTTTGGGGCAAGACGCAAGTAGGTTTCCAGTTCGGCGGCCGCTTGTTGCTTGTCTCCGAGCGCGTTGTAGACTCCGGCGAGATAGCGATGCGCCTCTTTCATATCGGCTCCCCCCAGATTAACGGAGACGTTTAACTCCTTCTTCGCCTCATCGAACTTTCCTGAGTAGGCCAGCGCTCGGCCCAGATAGTAATGAGCAACTGCTGATTTATCCTTTTGCTTGAGCGCGAGCCGGAGTTCCGTTTCAGCTTCAGCGAATCGCTTGAGGCGAACCAGCACGATTCCATAATTGACCAGCGGCGCGAATGCGTCGGGAGTAATTTCGAGCGCGGACTTCAAAGACTCTTCAGCTTTGTCGAGCTGATCGAGCCGCTGATACTGCACGCCCAACTCTGTGAGGGCGAGACTGAACTGTGGATATTCAGCGATGGCAGTCTTCAATTGTTCGACGGCCTCGGCGTTTTTCCCGGCTTCAGATTTTTCGAGTGCCTTTTTGTAAAGCGTGACCGCACGCGGTGGCACGTTGGCGAGCTCGGCATTAAGGACGCCAGGTTTAGTGTTCTCTTCCATCTTCGACTCAAGCCGAATACTTAGGTTGTATATCTGGGCCGGAGAACCTGGGAATTGCCGAATGTCCACGGATGCCTGATACGGTGCGTATTCCTTTTCCTTATCGATGACGATCGTGTACTGGCCGTTTGGCAGACCACGAAACGCGAACGTGCCGTTGTCGTCAGTCATCGAGACCCGCTCGCCCTTGGTCATTGTTTGCAGGCGAACAGCGATGCGTCGCTGCAAGCGCTGGCCGCTTGAGACGAGAATCATGCCCGTTATGGCGTTGCCTCCTCCCAGACCTGTATCGGTTGCTCCGGGCGGAAGGAAAACTTGAGCGGTGACAGACGCGGCCAAGCTCAAGGCAACTAGGCTGATGGAGATTAGGGTGATTACTTTCTTTGGCATGGCGGTCACCTCACTCGGCGTGGGCCGGGCCGTTTGACGTATTGGGATTTGGCGCCATTTTAGCACGAGCGCATTGCCACGGCAGTGGAAATCTGATGACGAAGCAAAAGGGCGTTGCCGGTAAGTCCGACAACGCCCCAAACGAATCAAATGCGGGAATCGAAACTCCCACGTTATGAACTTCGTCGGACTAGAACCTGATCTGTCCGATAAAGTTCATCTGACGCGAGTTGCCACGTTGCGTCGTAATTTGACCAAAAGCGGTCGAATCAAAATTCTGAGTTCCGAATATGAAATTAGGATGGTTCAGAATATTGATCGCCGTCACCTTCAACTCAAACCTGATTCGTTCCGTGATCGGAATTCTCTTGATCATGCTCATGTCGAGGTTGAAGTATTTGGGACCGCTGAGGATGTTCACCGGGAAATTGCCTAACGCGCCCGGTGCCGGCGCCGCCATCAAGCCCGCTTTCAATTTCGACGTGGAAACTTTGCCCGCCGAATTGAGAGTGATGTCCAGAAGGTTGGGGTTGATGAAGAAGACGCCAGCGGCCGTCTTGTATAGTCCAACGTTCTTCTTAAACTCGTCAAAGGTAATTCCGACCAGCTGCGCCCCGTTATTATTCGGAGTGCAGGAACCGTTAGCGTTTAAGGGCCCGATGCAGTTGAAGGTCGCTCGGCCTGAGGCGATGTAGAACGGCACGCCAGTCGTCCAGGTCAGAATACCGCCAACCGACCAACCACCCACGACTCGATCCAACGCGCCATTCGCGCCACCCAGGAAGGGCTTACCCTTTCCGAATGGAAGTTCATAAATAGAGTTGGCGACGAATCGCTGCGTCTGGTCCTGAGTCGACCGGCGATAATCCAAATCTCTGTTACGCAGTGTCAGGTGATTCACGAGGTCGCTCTGATTATTTCCCTGGGCGTCCACCGCGTCACCCATCGCCTTGCTCCAGGTGTAGTTCGCCTGGAACTGGAGGCCTTTGGAAAATCGGCGCCGGATTTCAACTTCCATCGCGTTGTAGTTGGACTTGGCGTCGTTGGCTAGCACCCTCGCAAACGTCGCATTGGGATTGGCCACAAAGAAATTGGCCGCGATGCCGAGCGCGGGGTTCTCGCGATTGGTACGGTATGCCGAATTGAACGCCAAAACGCTGGCCATCGTGCCTATGTTGTTGTTATTCAGGTTCGAAACAAATGTCGTGCTTTGAAATCCACTTCCACTGTTACCTGCCAATCCGGTGAAGAACTTCGACAAGATCGGTAACGGCACACAGGTGGGACAAGCTGCCAGACCGGCAGTGCCATCTGGCGCAAAGTTGGATCCTCCACGGGCGGCAAGGTTCTTCTGGGCGTTAATGAACTCAGGAAGGAACCCATTCTCGAAGATGTTCACCTCGTTGATGTCGTAAGCACGCCAGGCATTTGGAGCCCTGTTGCCGACATAGCGAATCTCGAAAGCGGTGTCCTTCATGATCTCGCGCTCGAAACCGATACTCCACTGGTGGACGTATGGGCTGCGGAGATTTGGATCGGCGGCCCAAAGACCGTTGGCGGGGTTGATCAAGAAATTGTCTCGATCCGTGAGGGGCATCTTAAACGTCGGGAAAATCAACGGCACGCCAGCGGCTCCGAGCTGTCCCAGCAAATTCGGGCTACTCGGAGTGCCGTTGACGGTCGAAGAAGTCGCGTTCTGAATCAATCCCGGGTTGGTAGTTCCCGTTCCCAGAAGATTGGTGAAGGTAGTGACCCCGTCATGCAGATAGCTGACCGAGTAACCACCGCGGATAGAACTGGTGCCCGGTTCGCCAAATAAACGGTGCAGCAGCCCATGCTCAAAACTCGGAGACCATGCGACCCCTACGGACGGCGCGAAGTTGTTCCAGTCGTTCTTGTAAAGGCCGACACCAGTTTTGCCGCTCACGAAATTTTGAGTGGCGAAGGCCTGGGTCTGGCTGCCCGGAGCCGCGGTTGGTTTGAAGAGATTTCCAAAGCCCGAAATTCCGTATAGATCACTGAATTTCGGTTGAATTGCCAAGCCGTTAGGTACGGTCGGAACGCCCATATAGTCCCAGCGTACGCCATAGCTCAACGTCAAGTTACTCTTCACGCGCCACTGGTCTTGCGCGAACAGCGCGAGATCCTTTTCGTCAACTGTTCTCAAACGCGTCGCGCCGGGCACAAAGCCGGATTCAGGACTCGACACATTCAATGTTTGAGTAGCGGAACCCAGTAGGCCCACAATCTGGTTGTAAACGGTCTGAGCGTTTGTGACTAACTGGTTCGAGGCCCCTGGAAGGCTGGCAGCGACAATACCGTTGCCGTTAGCCGCATTCGTGCCGAACTGAATCGTCTCAACGATGCCCGCATCATTGCGGCTTATTCCCAAAACGTTCTGCCAATCCATGCCGAACTTATAGAGGTGATCGCCTTTAACCCATGAAAGGGTATCGTTCGCCTGGTCCAGGATCGTGTTTCGTGGCTGGGGAAAGAAATTGTTGTCATAGTTCGTCAACACTCCCGCCAGCGAGAAAATTGGTTGAGTAAGGGGCGTTTCGCGATTGAAGTCTACCGGCGCCCATTGACGGCCAGTCCGGAAAACATTCGTCACGTGAGGTCCAAATTCTGACACCAATGCCGGCGTAAAGAGATTTCGGGTTGATGCCTGAAACCCGTTCACGCCTCCCGGGAACGGGGCTTCCAATCCGTTGGTGGTGACGTCGGGGAATGTCCGGGTAATGACTCGGCTGTACACGAATTCCACCTTGTGCGAACCCAGTTTTGTGCTCTTGAAAAGCTGATGATCGTACCGAAGTACGTATTTGTCGTTGGTGGTAAGTTGCCCGACATTGAAGGTGAAGCAACTGATATTGAAACCATCGTTGTTAGCACAGGAAGTGTTGTTCGGCAGAGGTATCAAGGCGAGGTGCGCGGTCATGATCGGGTTCAGCGTATGAAATGGAACGCTGCCAAGCGTCAGAAGGTTGACCGTCTGAGTGGCGCCGCCGGCCGTGTACTGGAAAATGCCGTTACGCGCATTTTGGGACAACACCGTGCGATTACGCGAAACCGAAGTAGTATCAACAAACCTTTCATACGAGAAGAAAAAGAACGCTCGATCCTTCCCGCTGTAAACGCTCCGGCCACCTTCGCCAAATCTGGGCAGGTACATTGGGCCGCCGATGTCAAAACCATCGTAGTGCTGCCTGCGAATCGGCTTGGCTGTGCCATTGAAGTTGTTAAAGAAAAGGTTCGCGTCCGTCCAGGAATTGAGGAGCTGAAGAAAGGCCCCACCATGAAATTCGTTTGTTCCGCCTTTGGTGACGAGGTTGACCTGGGCAGCGCCGCGTCCGGCATCCGCGCCCACCGTACCGGTGGTGATGCTGAACTCTGAAGTCGAGTTAAGTGACGGCGTCGTTATGGCAAACAACGAACTCGTTTTGACGAAGTTGTCCATGGCGTTGATGCCATCCTGCGTAAGGTTGACCGCGGTTTGGCGCAGGCCGCTGATGGACGAGCCCCGGTTGTCAGTTCCCACCACCGCAATACCGGCCTGCAACCCGGCAAGGTTTACCGGATTGCGATCGCCAAGCGGAAGATCAACCACCTGTTTGGTGTTGATGATGCTGGTCAGAGTTGGACTAGTCGTGTTGATTATTTCCTGCACACCCGACGTGACCGTAACCGTCTCGTTCACCGATCCAAGTTCAAGGTTGATAGTGACGCTCGTGGTCTGGGAAACGTTGACTATGATCTTTGGGGCAACAGTGCGCTTAAAGCCCTTACCCTCGACGATGATTGAATAGCTCGCCGGCGGTACCTGGTCTACCACGAATTCCCCATCATCGCCGGACGTAGCTTTGCGCTCGCCGCCCGTCGCTTCATTTCTTACGGTTACATTGGCGCCGGCAACCACAGCTCCGTTCTGATCTTTCACAGCGCCGTGGATGGTGCCCGTAGTCGTACCCTGGGCAAAGGCGCCGGTGGCGCACAAGCTAATTAGAAACACGCCCAGGACGCTGGACGCGACCAGTCCAAAACTAAATCTTCTCATTGATTGGCTCCTCCAAAGGTGGTGGTTGCTGAATTTGTCTCGACCAGCTCGAGACCAGGTTGCAGAATCGCTGGAAAATGACTTCGAGCAATCATTGTGCCGCCAATTCATTCGATTTTGAGAGGACTTTGCCCGCCGGCTCTTCAGGATTTTGGATGATTCTCCAAATCCGTGAAGTCGCCAGCGGGTGCTAAGTGGTCACCAATGGTGAAGTTATGGCAAGAGCGCTGATGGTTTTCTCGACAGTGGACTCGGAGAACCTACTTCGCCACTTCCAGCGTGAATTGTAGTTCCTTGCCGCGAACCACGGCGCTGAGATAGAACTCCCAAAACTTTCGGGTGAAGCGAAAACTCGGCCACTGCTGATCGAGATTTACGATCAGCTCCAAACCAATTGCCCGCCAAAGGTTCGCCAGCGAAACGTAGGTCCGAATCGGCTTGAGCTTCACTTCGGTGTAGAACGGAAAGAGCTGCCGGTCGTCGACAAAGCAGTTGAAAGTGTAACTGTTGAAGTGGTTCTTATGCGTCGGGTCGGTGGCCCAATCGGGATTTGAATAATGAGGAGTGACGATGTTGATCCGGCCGCCGGGTTTTGTGATGCGATACAGCTCGGTAACGAAGGCCATCACATCGGGCACATGTTCGGCGACGTGGCGGCAGACGACCTCGTCAAATTCGTTATCCGCGAAAGGATAGGGAACGACGCCGAGATCATGAATCACATCAGCATGGCTTTTGGGATTTGAGTCGATCCCGATCGCCCCGGGCGTTTTGTTCCAGCCGCAACCAACGTCGAGAACTTTCCGGGATGGGCTGGCGCTGTTCATGTGTCGAGACGATTATGGATGATGGAGTTAGGCTGCTTCGCGAGCGTACGCATCAGGTAATTCGGCGTTTAGGAAGTTGGTTAGACCGGCCAGATCAAAAGCGTAGAGCGGTACTTTGAATTGTTTCTGTAAATCGTCGAAACGCATGCCGTCCAGAAAAATCGGTTCATCGCTCTTTAACGAAACGCGCGGCATGATCGCGAAATTACCCTTAACTTGATCTCGCACTGCTGCAAAATCTCCGCCCGTGAGCAGTCCCGCCACGCTTACGTCGCCCCCAAAATATTCGTTCGGAACCGCCAGTACATTGAGTCGGGCTCCGGACAACTCGTTCAATTCGCCAATCATTCGACCGAATACAGGGGCGAACAGCGTGCCCGTCATGATGGTGCCGTTAAGCTTTCGCGCTCGTTGAAACGCGGAGCCTGAATTGCCGCCCAGACGACGCTTGAACTTCTCGAATTCAATCGCGAAGCTCCGAACCATCCCAATGCCATCTTCGATCTGCGGATAGTCGCCGTAATGTTTGCGCGACGGGATCGCGCGGCCTGCCTTCAAATAGATCTCATCGCCGAGAAACGCGAAGGTGGTTCCCAATCGAACCCGCAATTCTTTCTGAATCTCACCTACCTGATCGATTGTTTCGCGACAGAACTCTGAAGTCACCGGCGTCAAACGGGGATCATCCAGGTAGCGCGTGAGACCGAGCGGCACAATGGCGACGCTGCTTACATGCGGGTGCATATCGGCGAGATCGTAAATTGTTTTTCGCAGGACGTCGCCGTCGTTGATCTTCGGACACAGCACTACCTGCGCGTGAATCTCAATCCCGGCATCAATCAACTGCTGCATCTTGCCAGAGATGTCGGCGCGCTGCTGATCAACGCCGAGCAAATAAGCGCGGACGTCCAGGTCCGTCGCGTGCACCGAAACATATTGCGGCGTCAGGCGCTGCTCAATCACGCGGCGCATCTCGTCTTCGGTAATTGACGTCAGCGTCGTGTAGTTGCCGTAGAGAAACGAAAGCCGCACATCTTCATCACGCACGAACAGCGACGGCCGCGCGGTCTCAGGATTACCTTTACAAAAGCAGAAGAGGCATTCATTTGCGCATTGGCGCGGCACGATCTGTTCAAAGCTGAGGCCGAGATCTTCCGCTTCGTCGCGCTCAATGTTCAGTTCCCACTCTTCGCCGGTAGCCTTGCGAATGTCGAAAATGATTTCGGTTTCGCCGGCTGTTTGATAACGAAAGTCCAGGTAATCACGCACCGATCGACCGTTGATACGCATGACCCGATCGCCCGCTGCCAAATCAAGTTCGGCGCCGATGGAATCAGGCGCAACTTCGGTAATCGTGATTCCGCGCCGGCGGATTTGGGTGACGGCAGGTGTAACGGCGAATTCGTACATTCAGTTAATACAGCGGGAAATCCCGGATTTCCGCGCAGTCGGTGCAATCGCAAAGTATAGCAAACCATAGCATAGCAAACGATTTGGGCGGGCCGTAGCGCCGCCTTCGAAGGGAAGTGCCTGATTTCGATTTTCTCTGCGGCCCTCTGCGGAATCCTCCGTAACCTCTGCGGTTAACCCAACTGTTTCGGCAATAACCGCAGAGCAGAACCAGAGGTCTTCGCAGAGAACGCAGAGAGAACAACTTGAATTAGGGCCCCACCCTTAAGTGAGCCCGCGCGATCATTGACATCCCAGCCAATCGGTCATAGCTTCGGCGCGATTTCTTATCTTACGCCAAAAGTAGGAGACGCAACTTTGAGAGTCCTCTGGTCGATCTTGTTAGCGAGTTTCTTCCTCGCTTCGATTGGTGCACAGCAAACCAACTCGCCGCAGTCCCCGGTCGAAATTAGCGGCGAGCCGCGCCACCATCCAAAATTGGAAAATGAGTTTGTGCGCATCTGGGATGTCACGGTCCCGGTCGGAGATGCAACGCTTTGGCATGCCCATCGGAACGACAATGTGGTGGTCACAGTCGCCGGCACTAAGCTGCACATTGAAACCCTGGGCCGCGATCCGCTTGATACTGAATGGAAGTTCGGCGAGGTGAGATTCAGCAAAGCGACTTACATCCATCGCGCAATGAATGTCGGTGCGAACGCATTTCGTAATCTGACGATCGAACTCTTGAAGCCGACGTCCTTTCTCAAGGACGTTTCCAACCTGCCGAAGGAAACGGGACGCGAACCCATCCTTGAAAACGATCGCGTGCGGGTCTATCGAGTGACGCTGGCGCCCGGTGAAGCCACGTCGATACATACTCATCCGCTGCCCGGCCTTTCGATCGCGCTCGCGAATGCGGAGATCGAAATAACGACTGAAGGTCAAGCGAAGCCTGATCAACTTACCGTGAACGCCGCGGATGTTCGCTGGCGCGCGGGCGCCGTCACTCATTCCGTGAAAAATGTCGGCAAGACTCCATTTGAAGCGGTCGATATTGAACTCAAGTAAGCGATTGCGGGCCTGAATTTTATTTGGCTCATGGCGCGGCGTTGTAGTAACTTATGCGCGTTTTTGAACCCTCCTAAATCTTGTAAGCCGGAAAAGGAGTCTGATTGATGAAAGCAAAAACTTTGTTTGCGGCAATCGTCTTGTTGAGCACGGTCATGATTGCCGGAGCCGTCCCGGATCAACCAAACATGCAGGCGGCGAAGGCCAACCTGCAGACTGCCCGGGCTGAATTGCAAAGAGCGATTGCGGACAAAGCCGGTCATCGCGTGCGGGCGATCAGCCTGGTCAATAGCGCCATCGCTGAAGTGAACGCAGGCATCGCCTTCGATCGCCGTCACAACCACGTGAGCTCACTTAGCGCCGAAAATTTATTCGCCGCGTCGCCTGATCAGCCCCATATGCAGGCTGCGCTAAACGCGCTCGAAAATGCGAAAGACAATCTCAATAAGGCCACTGCTGATAAAGGCGGCCATCGTGCTAAGGCGCTGGACTATGTCCGAGACGCCATCGATGAGGTCAAGAAAGGCATCGAGGCGGGACGGTAACTGAAACTCGAATCGAAGTGTCTCATTAGCACCTCACTTCAGTGAGGGGGTTAGATAAGGGTTCTCTAGTTTTGATAACCGTTTCTAACGGTTTTCGCCGAAAGCCGTTGAAACGGCTGAGAGCTTGTTCGTGACGCCATTGATCACCTCACTGAAGTGAGGTGCTAATGAGAACTCAAGCCCGAGCCGGCATCACTCCCGCCAAAGGACTCATACGGTCCATTCGGACAAATCAGCCAGTTATGAAAGCAGTCATCTTCTCCCAACACGGCGGGCCTGAAGTTCTCAAGACTACGGAAGTTCCCGATCCTAAAATCAAAGCGAACGAAGTCTTAGTCGAAGTGCGCGCCTGCGCACTGAATCATCTCGACGTCTGGACGCGCAACGGGTTGCCAGGAATCAAGATTCCATTGCCGCACATTCTCGGGTGCGATGTTGCCGGAGTGGTGCGTGAAGCCGGTGAGTTGGTCACGTGGGCCAAGGCCGGCGACGAAGTGATGATTCAACCCGGGGTCTCGTGCGGTCACTGCGCCGAGTGTCTCGCGGGTCGCGATAACATGTGCGACAAATACGACATTCTCGGCTATGCACGCGACGGTGGTTACGCTGAGTTAGTCGCGGTCCCCGGTGTAAACGTCATCCCGAAACCAAAGAATCTTAGTTGGCCTGAAGCTGCGGCTTTGCCGCTGGTGACTCTGACTGCCTGGCACATGCTCGTGGCGCGGGCAGAGGTACAGCCCGGCGAAGATGTTCTGGTTCACGCGGCCGGCAGTGGCGTCGGCTCAATCGGAATTCAGATCGCGAAGCTGCGCGGCGCGCGCGTGATTACGACGGCGAGTTCAGATGAGAAACTTCAGAAGGCGGGCGAACTCGGCGCCGATGAAACGGTCAATTACACCCGCGATGATTGGCCGAAGGAGGTGAAGCGGCTGACCAACGGCCGCGGAGTCGATGTCGTCTTCGAGCATACGGGTGCCACGACCTGGCCAGGTTCGATCTTGTCTCTTAGAAAAGGCGGCCGTTTGGTAACTTGCGGCGCAACGAGCGGCTTTGACGCGCGCACGGATCTGCGTCACGTTTTCTACCGGCATCTGACGATTCTGGGATCGATGATGGGATCGAAAGCCGACTTGCTGACGGCGATGAAGTTTATTGAGTCTGGTCAGATTCGCGCGGTGATTGATCGAACTCTGCCACTCGCGGAAGCGCGCCAGGCTCACGAACTGATGGAAGATCGGGCGCAGTTTGGAAAGTTGGTCCTACTTCCCTGAATAATCCTCAACCTTAAATCGCTTCTGAAGATTCACCATCTGGGCCGGCTCGATCGGAAAGTTTGATCCGGCGATGACCCGATTCTGATCAGTCGTCACCCAATCAACGACTTTGGGCGCATTTGTGTGCAGCACCTGAGAATCTTCAGGCACCAACTCTTTGCCGTCTTTGCGCGAAAAGACCCAGACGTAGGTGAAGTGTCCGTCGCGAATATACTTAAGGTCGCGCTCGAACTGCGTCGCGGGGGTTGATTCGGGTCGATAAGTTGACGTGTCAGGTGTTTCATCGTCGGTCGCGGCGTGTCGTCGACATGACGCCAGCGAACTGATGAGCGTTACCAGCAAACTGATGACGACAATTGAGCGAATGAAATAGCGCTTCATGGCGAGTCGATTATTGAGCCTCAGAGTTCCAGACGCAAACAGTTAAGGCGAGTTGTCATTGTCGTTGTTGTCGTTGTCATCGCCCCCGGCTTTGTCGTCGCCATTCTTCTTCTCTTCCGGGGGCGGTTCAGCTTTTTGATCGCGGATGTGCAGCACGCTGCAATCAGCATCCTCATAGACCCGGTCAAACCAACCGCTGCTCAACGCCCGATCATAAAAGGAGTCATGATCGCTGGTGTTGTCACTGAAGACCCAGCGCGATCCGAACTTGTCGCGAATCAATGGGCCGGGATCGTCTTCATCGCCCAGAGTGATTCGCTCGTAAAGTTTCGACAGGTCAGCATTCTTGTCGTGCAGGTAAGTCGGATCGAGACCGGAAATGTAAGTGTGCGTCGGATCGTAGTAGAACAACCGCGGAAAATCGTCCCAATCGGTGTTGAATACGATCTCGCCGGCGGGAACATTCGCGCGCATCCACAGCGCGCCCTTCGCATAATGATCCTTCGGATCGCTGTCGCGGATGTCTTTGGAAGTGCGATAAACGTTAGCGAATAAGGCCGCTCCCAGGGCGACAGTGACGGCAGCCGCCTTGATGAATTGCCACGTTTCTTCCTGCCTCGTCTCTTTCTTTCCCGCGGCTGTTTCCTCCCGGTCGAGAAAAGGTTGCAAGTCTTCCAGCACGTCATCGGGCAAACGTGTGAACACCGCGCGGCCGCGCCAATAATTCTCGAGCGTGAACGCCGCGAAGAGAATCGCGACTGGCGGAAAATATTCAGCCATGCGTTTCCAGCGCATGATCATCAAAAGTAACGCGGTAGCCAAAATCAGAAAATACAACGGTCGTTTGGCTTGCTTACGATCACTGAAGTCGAAGGTGATGAAGCCGACGAACATCGCCGCCAGAGCGACATAACAGTTGCCGAGAAATTCCCAGGTGTCGTACGGATACCACTCCTGACCTACCTTGGTGGCGAAGCCGCCGGCGGTGATCTTCACGCGCGCGTGTTCCCAAAACAGATAGAGGTTCCGCGGAAAATACGGATTGAGAATCAGGCCTAATACTGAACCGGCCAGCACGAACGCCAGCGGTCGCCATTCGAACCTCTCTTCAGTCCAGGCGATGACCGCAGTCCAAATAGCCGCGGCCAGGATCAACAGCACGAACATGTCATACGTCCACGCGAAGATGAGCGTGAGCGGCAGCAGCTGCCAGTACTTTTTCTCGAAAAAGAAAAACGTGCCCAGGACGAGAAAGATGATGGCGAAGGGCGGCGCCTTCGTCATGTTCATCCGATAAAGAAATGGAGCGGAGCAGGCGAGCAGCGCGATCAGCCAAATCAGACGGTAGCGAATTTCATATCGAACGATCAGCCAGTAACAGAAAAATACCGCGATGGTCGCGAACGCAATCGCGGAGATTTTCGCGCCCGTTTGCATGTCGCGAAACCAGGAGAAGGGAATCAGGATGATGTGATACAGCAGATGATGATCGACGTACTGGGCGGAGTTCAGCGTCGTCAGCGGCAGCCAGGGAAAGGCCGGCGGAAAGTGTCCCGCGCGCATATTGTCCCAAAT
>Ga0134121_10002787_pt1 | contig 14836 bp, 16 predicted proteins | sample KB301_FD_96463 | JGI IMG/M metagenome (GOLD analysis project Ga0134121, IMG submission 96463) | Terrestrial soil microbial communities without Nitrogen fertilizer from Kellogg Biological Station, Michigan, USA - KB3-0-1 | ecosystem: Environmental > Terrestrial > Soil > Unclassified ... | reverse complement strand
TTGACGAAGCTGGAGAAGCTGGTCCCTAAGCCGAAGTGGGAAGCGGTGTTCACGAAATACATCGCGCAAGCCGATCCGATGCCGATCGCGGTCGCGGCGAGCGATGCGCGGCCCGAATACAGCTTGACGCCGAGCGCGGAAGGGTTTGATAATGTGATGGAGGATTTCAGTGCGTTTCAGTAAGCGGTTTCCTACAGCGACGATCATTACACCAGAATCGGTTGCGCCGCAGCTGAGCGCGAAGGAACCCTATTTCCAAATGCGATCCGGGGGAATCTATGCGGTGGCGCTCAGCGGAGGCAAGCCATCGCATTTCGTCCGGGTCGATAAAGACCGCAGATCACGGCGGGAGCGGAAACGCGCACGGCGTACAGCTCGAATGTTGGCAGAAGCGACAATTTAGAAAGGAAGATTGAGAAATGAATTATAAACCAGACAGCACAACTACTTGTCCGCATTGTCGAAAGAAGACATTTCACGGGACGCATAACGGCTGTAGCGAATGCCGCAAAGTGAAGCACAATTTTAACGGGAAACGCAGCAAATAGGAGAGTGAGAAATGACAGGTAAAGTTTTGAAATTGAAGAATGTACGGCTGGCTTTTACGAAGCAGCTTTTCACGGCGGGCTTTTTTCAGGATACGGTTGTACCAGGGCGTTCACCGAAGTTCCGGGCGAAGTTCCTCATCCCGAAGAACCATCCGCAAATCGAGGAAGTCAAGGCCGAGATCATGCGGCTGGCGGCAGAGGAGTGGAAGGATCGCGCTCCGGCAGTGCTGGAAGAGATCCGCTACAACGCGCAGAAGTTCTGCTTCGCCGATGGCGATAAGAAGCAATATGAGGGTTTCGCCGGGAACTACTGCATCAGCGCGACCAACGCCCAGCGACCGCTCTACCTTCACGCCAATCCCGGTACGAAGGAAAAGCCGAATATCATCACCGAAGCCGATGGGCTTCTCTATTCCGGCGCGTTCGTCAACGCGCACATCTCGTTCTGGACGTTCAACAAGGGCGGAGCGCAGATGAACTGCAACCTGCTCGGGGTCCAGTTCTTCCGTAAGGGTGAAGCGTTCAGTGGAGGCGGAACGTCTTCTGTCGATGAGTTTGGCAACGAGGATACCGGGACACCGGTGGTCGCTGCCGGCGGATTCGATGCGTTTGCCTGATTGAAAGTAGCCACCTGCGGGTTGGCGAAGCATTACAGGTAAAATCGAATAGGAGCCGCTGGTATCCCTTAGCAAGCTGTTGCCCTCGTCGGCAACGCCTCACACGGCGACCGGGACCAGCGCCTCTGAATTCTCCCCGATGGCGGAATGGCAGACGCGGCGGCCTCAAAAGCTGCTGGGCTTTGATGCCCATGAAGGTTCAAGTCCTTCTCGGGGAATATGAACGAATGGCTCGAAAAGATTCATAATTGCGGTTTCAGTGCCGATGTGATGTTCACCAAAGACGGCGATAAGATGATCGTGCTGCATTGGAAAACGACCAGCCGCCAGCTGAAGATATTCCGCGATGCGGACGCGGATTATTGCCTGGATAGCGCGTTGCGGTTTGCGGAAACCTACGATGCGTTTATAAACACTTCCGCGGAGTGCTCGAAGTGATTCTTTGTCCGTGTAAATTTTGCGGAGCTGTTGTTGAGCGAAAAATAAAGGTTCGAGCGGTATGTAAATCCTGCGCTGTTAAAAAGTGCAGCAAGCATAACGCACTTAGAATGAAAGCCGACCCTCATACCGAAAGACGCAGAGCGCGAAAATCTCACATGAAAAAGCAATTCGGGCTTGACTTTGGGGTATACGAACGGATGGTGCGGGACCAGAATGGCGTATGTTCTATTTGTAAATGCCGGAACGTCAAAGATTGGGATCTCGCCGTCGATCATAACCATCAAACAGGAGAAATACGGGCTCTTCTCTGTAATCGATGCAATATGGGGATTGGATATTTCAAAGATAATCCGCAGTTGCTTCGGGATGCTGCTTTATACGTGGAATTTTATGCTGCTGTATCTGGATTTTGAAACGTGGTCAAGCTGCCCGATACGCCGGGGAACGGATGTCTATCTGGATGCAGCAAAGCCGCTCTTACTCACATATGCCTTTGACGACGGGCCGGTGCAGGTGCACGATTTTCTGAAGTCAGATGTTTTGCCCGATGACTTCTATATGGCGATTCTTTCCCCAGGCCATACTTATATTGCCCACAATTCGTTTTTCGATAAGATGGTGACTCGAAAACTGCTCGGCCTTCAGACCGATATCTATTCTTGGAAATGTACAATGGCTCAAGCTCTCGCGCACGGCTTACCCGGTGGCCTGGAACCGCTCGGAGCGGTGCTCGGTATCCCGCAGGACGAAGCGAAGATTGCGGATGGCAAACGGCTCATCCGGAAGTTCTGCTGCGGCCCGGAGATCCTGAAGAACGATCCGGAGTGGCAACTGTTCATTGACTATGCTCGCAACGATATCAGCGCCATGCGTGCCTGCCACAAGCGGATGCCGAACTGGAACTACAGCGGAGACGAACTGCGGCTATGGCACATCGACCAGCTTATCAATAACCGCGGCTTCGCGGTCGATACCCAACTGGCGGAACGCGCCATCGAATCGCTGAAGAAGGAAAAAGACAAGCTGGATGATGCGATCTGGATACAGACATGCGGCTCAGTCACCGCTGCCACGCAGCGCGATAAGCTGCTGACGTACCTCTGTGAGCGGGAAGGCTGCTTCCTGCCGGATCTGACCGCACCCACGCTACAGGAGGCGCTGGACGATGAAAGCCTGCCGGAACACGTCAAGGAAATATTACGTATACGACTCGCCGCTGCAAAAACGTCTACGAGCAAGTTCAAGCGAATGCTTGAAAGTACCGGAAGAAATAGCCGTCTACGAGGTACGCTGCAGTTTGCAGGTGCATCGCGAACCGCCAGGTGGTCCGGTCGTATTTTCCAACCTCAGAATCTCCCGCGACCCAACATGAAGCTGGGCGATATTCGCAATGTGGTCGAGCTGATCCGCAACGGGCAACCGGAGATGGTTGGCCTGTTCGCTCCGATCGGCCAAGCGTGCATGAACGTGCTGCGCGGGTTGATCGTCGCGGAAGACGGCTCCGAGCTGATGGTGTCCGACTACAGCGCTATTGAGGGGCGGGCGAACGCTTGGCTGGCCGGGGAAGACTGGAAGGTGAAAGCGTTCAAGGATGGCACGGATCTCTACTGCCTGATTTATGAGCGCAGCTTCAACCTGCCAGCGGGAAGCGTGACGGAGAAAGATCCACGGCGCCAGATCGGGAAGGTCATGGAACTGGCGATGGGCTACGGCGGGGGCGTCGGCGCATTCCTTAACATGGCCACGGTATATAACCTGGATCTGGACGAGATTGGCCGACAGGTCCAGCCTGAAGAGAAAAGCCTGAAGGCGTGGGAGCACGCCATTCTCGACGATACGACGTTCGGGCTCAGCAAGGAAATCTACTGCGCCTGCGACACGCTGAAAATCCGGTATCGCAAAGCGAACCCCGCGATCGTGCAATCCTGGTGGCAGTATGAAGACGCTGTCCGCCGCGTGATCGAAGCGAAAGACACGACTCTGAAGATCAGCGTCGGGCCAATCGTGTTCGATTGCAGCGAGACGTGTATGCGGATCAAGCTGTCTTCTGGCCGCTTCCTGTGCTATATGTTCCCGAAGATCGGCCGGCTGAAAAAGAAACGCGGGAAGGAAGATCCTGATGAGCAGGAATTCAACGCCAAGGGCGACATCAGCTATATGGCGTGGCGCAATAAGGCGTGGAGCCGGACGAAGACGTATGGGGGGAAACTCTGCATCGCAGAAGGTACTCCGATCCTGATTGATGTTGGTTGGATGCCGATAGAATCTTATGTTTCCAGCATGAGGCTGTGGGACGGTAATTCATGGGTATATGGTGGTAGACTTATTGATAACGGCGAATCGCCAGTGATGGAATATTCCGGCGTTCGCATGACAGGAGATCACGATGTACTCACGAAAAACGGATGGCGCACCGCTGCTTTGGCACAGAGCGAAGGACTTGACCGGGCAGACGTTCGCCTTCCTGACAGTTCTCCGCTTTACACGCAGCAAGGATGGAAAGACTTATTGGCTTGCTCAGTGCGAATGCGGCAACCAATTGGAAGTTCAAGGCAAAGAGCTAACCAGGATAGGCAGACCCCCATCACCGAAGAGTTGTGGTTGCAAAACAAAAACATTGATAGGAGAAGGAAACACGACGCACGGGATGACGGCGCATCCAGCATATGCGGTGTGGCGCAGCATGAACGACAGGTGCCGACTGCCGACGCACCAAGCGTGGAAGAATTACGGGGCGCGGGGTATACAGGTATGCACTGCTTGGCAGTTATCTTTCGCCGCATTCTGGTCCGATATGCGAAGAGGATATCGGCATGGTGCAACGCTCGAACGGCGCGACAACAGCGCGGGATATTTCAAAGAGAACTGCGGCTGGAGAACGCGGCGCAGACAAGCAAACAATCGGCGCAACAATGTTTTGATTCAGACGCATTGGGGCTTGCTGACAGTCGCGCAAGCGTGCCGCAAAACGGGAATGAATCGAACAACCGTTCACGAACGTATGAAACGTGGATGGCCGATCGAACGGTTGCTAGAGTCTACGACATTGAAAACGTCGGGCCGCAACACCGCTTCATAGCAAAAGGAAAAAATGGTGAGCATCTTATCGTTCATAACTGCGAGAACATCGTGCAAGCGGTGTCGCGGGATCTTTTGGGATTTGCTCTACTTAACATGGACACTGCTGGTTTTCCTGTTGTTTTGCATATTCATGATGAGATTATTGCCGAGGTAAATACGCAAAAAAACTTGACATTCGAGCAGTTCAACACCATCATGCAGACCCGGCCGCAATGGGCTGCTGGCTTTCCGCTCGAAGCCAAGGGCTATACATCCAGGAGGTATGAGAAGAGATGAGCATCATCAGTTTTATCAAAGGTCGGTTAGGTTGTCTGTTTGACAAGCTGGAAGAAACATTAGACGAGACGGTGAGCCTCCGGGCAGATGTCTCGCAGCTTCGGGACCGGGTACATACGGTTTCCGATTATCATTCATTCGTCCAGCCGTTGAGAGATTCCATCGGAGCTTTAATAATGGAAAACCAGTATCTCCTAAAGCAGATGGAGAATCTTACTGCGGAAAACAAAGTGCTCGCAGCGAACCAAAAACGCGCACGGCGGATAAGCTGATGCGCGAATCCCCAATCGAGAACCATCTCCGCAAACAGGTCGAAGCTCTGGGCGGTCGCTGCAAGAAATGGGTAAGCCCCGGCAACAACGGCGTGCCGGATCGCATTGTGTTCCTGCACGGCCAGGTGTTCTTCGTCGAGACCAAAGCGACGAACGGGAAGCTGAGCACGGTGCAGAAGGTCCAGCACCGCGATCTGGAGAAGCAGGGCCAGCACATCAATGTGCTGAATTCGAAAGAACTGGTGGACGAGTGGCTGGACGCTCAGCGGCTCGCCTTAGATCCTTATGCAGATGTGCTGGCGGTTGAAATCAGGAGTGAATATGGCAAATAGTCCATGTGATCCGTGCAATGCGCTTTCTCCGTTACGAAACGATCCACCAAGGAAAAAGCCTTATATTGAATTCGAGCAGAATGCTTCTGGATACTTCTGGAGGCTTCGCGATGCGCGGGGAAACTGCTTAGCGAAAGCGCCTCGCGATTATGATTCGGTTGTCGAAATGCAGCTTGATTTGCAGCAAGTGAAAGGCATTATTAAGTTTGCCACGCACGTCTGGATCTAAATGAAGTATCTCGCTAACCCTTGGCAGAAGCTCATGACGAACTTCCTCATCGACCATAAGCGATGTAATCTGTGGTGTCCGATGGGTGGTGGAAAAACCTCTTCGGTGTTCACCGCGTTCGATATTCTGATGATGGCTGGAAGTAATTTCTTCCCGGCATTAGTGCTCGCCCCACTCCGTGTGGCGCGGGATGTATGGCCGGCGGAACGCAATAAGTGGGATCATCTGGACGGAATGCGCGTGCAGCCCATCATCGGATCGGCGGAAGACCGGCGCCGTGCGCTGGGCCGGGAAGCCGACGTGTACTGCGTCAACTATGAGAACATCCCCTGGCTAGTGGATTACCTCGGTGACCGGTGGCCGTTCAAGACAGTCGTGGCCGATGAGAGCACGAAGCTGAAAAGCCACCGCTTGAAGCAGGGCAAGGTCCGCACGAAGAAACTGGCGGAAGTCGCCAGAAAGACCGGACGCTGGATCAATCTCACTGGAACGCCCGCCCCGAATGGCTATAAGGATCTCTGGGGGCAGACGTGGTTCCTTGATTACGGCGAACGGCTAGGCGGCTCATACAGCGATTACGTGGACAACTACTTCATATCCGATCCCTACACGCGGGAAGTGGCACCGCGGAAAGGCGCGGAGGAAGAGATACAGAAGAAGCTGGCCGATATCACATTGACGATCCGGATGGAAGATTGGGTCGATGTGCGGAAGCCGATCACGAACATCGTGACGGTAACGCTTCCAGCGGATCGCATGAAGGAATACCGGAAGCTGGAGCGCGAGATGTTCGTCGAATTAGCCAGCGGCATTGAGCTAACCGCGCTGAGTGCCGCCGCGAAGACGACGAAATGCCTCCAGTATGCGGCAGGCGCGGTTTACCACGACGATGACCGGTGGACGAACGTGCACAACGTGAAGCTGGACGCGCTGGAGGATATCGTTGAAGAAACCGCTGGCGCGAATCTACTGGTGGCTTACTGGTGGAGGCACGATGCGGAACGCATCTTACATCACTTTCCACACGCCCGGATGCTGAAAACGAAAAGTGATATGGATGACTGGAACGCCGGCCGAATTGAAATGGGATTGCTACACCCGCAAAGCGGCGGGCATGGGCTGAACCTTCAGAGCGGCGGGCATCATCTGGTGCATTTCAGCTTGTGGTGGAACCTGGAAGCATTTCAACAAATCAATGAGCGCATTGGGCCGATGCGCCAGTTGCAGTCGGGGTTTAATCGGGCCGTTTACTACCACCATATTGTTGTGAAGGGAACGCTTGACGAAGATGTGCGGGATCGGTTAGAGTCCAAACGCAGTGTTCAAGAAATTTTGCTGAATTCAATGAAGAGGAGGGAATTGTGACAAGGAAAATATTTCAATTTATTTGCGGAACCATTGCTTGCGCTTTGTGGGTTGGGTCGATGTTTACGCCGGTTCATGAAACGCGGCAAGATTTACTCCTGAACGGCTGTCTGTGGATGTTTTCTGCTGTAAATCTTCGGAAAGGTGGGTCATTATCATGACAGAAAAGCTACACACTTTCACGTCCGGAGCGACCAGCGGTGAGCTGAAACCGCGCTACAACCTGCCTACCGGGTTTGGCGAGCGAGTCACCGCGCTTCGCTTCGGCTATGGCAACGAGAAGCACGAGAATGGCACCTACGTTCTGGCGGAAGCCAACTGGCTGAAAGCGTTCCATGCTCGGGATCTGGCGTTCTTTCAGGACCGCATGAACCATGCCCGCGAACACCTGAGAGCAGAGAGCCAGGGGAACTTCGATAAAGGTCCAGGCGGCAATTGGGGCGCGGTTGGTTGGTGCGTGGATATCATGCCGTTCGTTGCGGAGTATGATCCGGAGTTTTACCGCGCCGTAGTTGGGCTCGCACCGCATCCCGGTAAGCGCGAGAAGGATTGCATCTGTTCGCGGTGCGCTGCGGGCGTGACGGGGGAAGCGCAACCGCCGGCAGGCTGGGTGTCGGTTCCGAAGGGATTGAAAATCCTTGATGTAAAACCAGCGCATTTCAAGCGATGCGAGAAGTGTAATCAGACTTATCTTCCGGGTCTCCGCTTCTGCTGCAACCGATGTGAGGAGTGCTGCACATGCTTATGAACCGCTTCCTGATCTGGCTCGGAGAAACCTTTGCTTCCCGCAAGAAGCTCATTATCAACGATCCCTGCGGTATGGGACCGTATCTGACCCGCTACTACATGCTGGGCCATCGCACGTCGAAGTATGCCCTGATGCTGCACCGGTTCCACCGCTCGGATCTCGACCGGGATCTGCATGACCACCCTTGGGCGTTCTGGTCGCTGATCCTAATGGGCGGCTATTGGGAAGTGACACCGGATGGCGCCTACCGCTGGTACCATCCGCTGAGCCTGCTACGACGGCCGGCGAACTGGATTCATCGCGTGGCGCTGTTCGGTCCCTCTGGACCGGTATGGACTCTCGTGCTTCGCTTCCAGTACGAGCGAAAATGGGGTTTCCATACCGAACAGGGCTTCGTGCCGTTTGATGAGTATGATTACCGGGCAGGATGCGAATGACGCGCCCCGCATGTCCGAAGTGCGGAAAGCGGATGACAATCGGCCCTAATTCCAGTAGTGGTAAACGACGGTGGCGCTGCCGGACAGGAGAAACCGTTTGCTACCAAACAACGAACCCGAACGCTCCGCCCCGGAAGCAATCTGGGAAGAGCATTGAGCCGGAGGCAAAACTTGAATTCAAATCACAAATTGACCGTAGTGTGCTCGTTATCACGTGGGCGCAAAACGCTACACCAGCTCACAAAGGTTTTCTCACTGCACTTCGAGCCTACGCCGAAGCAAATAGTGGATCTCTTATCGTCATTCCCGGTCGATATAAAAACGCCACTTCCCGCTGGACCGCCAGCCAGGAGAACGAACAATGGTGGGACAAAGCACTAACTCCGTATCTGCACAATCAACGCACGAAGCTGAACAAGAACCTCGTGCTGCTGGGCGATATCTCTACACAACCAACAGCGACGGCACCTTTATCCGGCTTCGAAGGTATCACCCACGGCGAGTCGGGGATTCTGGGCCATCCGAAGCTGCAAATGGTCGTGGTCCCGACGCCGCATCAGCGGTTGCCGAAGATTCTTACAACCGCCGGCGCCTGTACAGTCGCCAACTATAGTGATACAAAAGCGGGAAAGAAGGGAGACTTTCATCATGTCCTTGGAGCGGTTGTGGTTGAACTTGTTCATGGCGGGCTGTTTCATCTACGGCATCTTAACGCTCGTGCAGATGGCGCTTTCTGCGATCTGGACAAGGCATATTATCCGGATGGATCGGTTAAGGATGCAGGCCCGTATGCAGGACTCGTATTCGGGGACGCCCACCCCCAATTCGCTGATCCGGCCGTTGTCGAAGCCACTTTTGGACGAGGCGGGCTTGTCGAGCGATTGAATCCGAAAATGCTCGTCTTCCATGATTTGCTGGACAGCTATGCGGTCAACCCGCACCACATCGGGAACCCGTTCATCGCAGCGGCGAAGCGCGAATCGAAATCCGATAATATCGCGGTTGAAGTACAAGATACAATCCAGTGGCTGATCGGAAAAGCGAATGGCCGACAGGCAGTTGTGGTGCCGTCCAATCATGACGATATGCTGACCCGCTGGGTGCGGAATGCGGATTGGAAGTATGAGACTGTTAACGGCGAATTCTACTTGGAAACGGCGCTGTACATGCTTCGCAATACGCGGATGACGAAGACCGGAACAATGACGCCGGCGCCATTCCCGTATTGGGTGAACCGCGCTCGCCAGAAGAATATCCGCTGCCTGAATCGCAATGAGAGCTTTACAATCGCCGGAATTGAGTGTAGCCTTCACGGACATGAGGGCCCGAACGGTGCGCGTGGCACGATGAAGAATCTCTCGAAGCTCGGCGTGAAGGTGATCTCCGGGCACAGCCATACGCCAGGGATAGAAGCAGGACATTACCGCACCGGGACGATGACGCATCTTTCGCTCGAATATACCGGCCCGATTGGTAGCTGGTTGAACGCTCATTGCAGCGTCGATCCTTTCGGGAAGCGCCACATACATGTTTGCATTGATGGAAAGTTCTGGTCTTAATGAAAGCCTTTTACAACGACAACGAGAAATACGTTGTCGAATGGATGAAGAATCTTGTAGCGGCCGGATTGATCTCTCCGGGCGATGTGTCCGGAGCGTCGATCAAGGATATTGAACCGTGGCAGCTTATCGGTTATACCAGAGCGCATTTCTTCGCTGGCATAGCGGGATGGCATCACGCGCTGAACTTAGCAGGTTGGCCGAAGGATATCACCACATGGACCGGCTCGTGCCCGTGCCAGCCGTTCTCGATTGCCGGTAAGCGGAAAGGAACAGACGATGAACGACACTTATGGCCGGTCTTCGCCAATCTTATCAACGAGTGCGGACCTGCAGTTATCTTTGGCGAGCAGGTTGCAAGCCCGGATGGCAAGACTTGGCTCGCTGGAGTACAAGCTGACTTGGAAGGAATGGGTTATCTCTTCGCTGCTGCGGATCTGTGCGCTGCGAGCGTCGGCGCACCGCACATCCGCCAACGGCTGTACTGGGTGGCCTACGCCAAACACGCCAAACACGCCATCGGGCGGGCCAAACAGCAAGAGCACGGCAACGCACACCGGGGGAATGGATTTGGAGGGCGCGGCGAGCTTAGCGGGTTGGAACACGTCCAGAGCGACGGACGGAGCAAACGGTGGGCCGAATCAGGCGGGCGGAGCACTGAGTCACGATGCGAGCTTAGCGGGTTGGCCGACGCCAATGGCGGGATCGCCCGGAACGGAGAACTACAATCCGGCCGGGAATACGGACAGCAGCAGGAAGACGGTAGAACTAGCGGGTTGGGCAACCCCCACTACCAGGGACCACAAGGACGGCTCATCGGAGGGGACCGCGCCCGTGAACGGCTTGTTGGGCCGACAGGTGTGGGGTTCTGGGAGCGATCCGACACCATCCTCTGCGCTGACGGAAAGCGCCGGCGCATTGAATCCGGAACATTCCCGCTGGCTAATGGGGTTTCCGCCCGAGTGGGGAAGCTCCGCGCCTACGGTAATGCGATCTGCCCGCCGCTCGCAGCGGAATTCATAAGCTCATTCATGGAAGCGGTGGGAATTGAACCAATTCGCTGAGTACATCCAGCACGGATGGAAAATCTGTAGAGTCGAGCCAGGAACCAAAGGCCCCCGCCAAACCGGCTGGAACCTGCGCGAGAACGCGGTAAGCGATGCGTCTAACCTGCAAGGCGCCGGACTGATGCACGCTTATAGCGGGACGTGCGCTCTTGATATTGATCGCATGGATGACGCTGCAGCGTTTCTGCAGCAACACGGCATCAATTTGGCCGATCTTTTAGCCGATCCTGCTGCCGTGCAAATTGTTAGCGGACAGCCCAATAGAGGAAAACTTATTTATGCAATGCCTACTCCACTACCATCCAAATCGTTTGCCGCGGGTGCGTTCGAGCTGCGCTGTGGAACGAGCACTGGCCGAACAGCGCAGGACGTTCTTCCTCCAAGTGTTCATCCATTGGGATCAATCTATCAGTGGAAAGGTGATTGGCGCGTATTACCGCGAATTCCTGAACCGCTTCTTCGTTTCTGGGGAACCGACGAAATACCTCTCTCTCTGGAAAAAGCGCAATTTGCAAATTCCTCCCGCGAAATATCAGAGATATTACGAGATATAAAAGCTATCGCCAGCCGGATCGATCGGAACTGCTGCTATGATGACTGGATTCGGCTCGGAATGGCTCTGCATCATGAAACTGGCGGAAGTCTTGAAGGTTTAGCTTTCTGGTCAGAATGGAGCAAATCCAGCCCGAAGTTTCGACCGGGTGATCCAGAAGTTCATGCAATGAAATGGGCTTCGTTTGGTAATTCTCCAACACCGGTTACTGTGGATAGCTTGCGGCGGATGGATCGCGCTGATCCCGCCGACTTTGAAGACTGTACCGCTGCTTCGGCATTGCTGGACGACATTCTGGCGCCACAGCCCGTCCTACCGGAAAGATCCCCTTTCCTATCACTTATGGAGCTATTCCAGCGGCCCGAGCCCCGCTGGATCATTGAAGATTTTCTCCCTGAAGCGACCCTCGGTGTCATCTACGGCCAATGGGGAACCGGCAAAACCTTCATAGAGGTGGACGTGGCGCTTTCCGTGGCTCTCGGGCAGGCGTGGCGCGGGAAGCTGGCGCGGCAAGGGAAAGTGCTCATCGTCGCCGCTGAAGACAACCGCGGTGTGCAGATGCGCTTGCAGGCTGGGCTGGCCGCTCGTGGCGTCCAGGATGCCCCTGTGCGCGTCCTGCCGCGCCCGGTGAACATTGCATCACCGGAGCGCCAGAAGTGGCTCCTGGACTGGATTAAGCAGGAAACGCCGGTATCCTTGGTGTTCTTCGATACATATACGGCGGTTACGCCTGGATCGGACGAGAATACCGTCAAAGATGTGAGCGAGATCGTGAACTATTGCAGCCGGATCAACGAAGCGACTGGCGCTCTGGTCATGATGGTACACCATAAAGGGAAGGGCGAAGGGGTACGTGGATCTACCGCTTTGCCGGATGGCTGCGACGTGATGTGGGAGCTGGACAAGGACGAGATTTGCCATGAGCTGACGGTGAAGAAGATGAAGAATGCTCAAGACGGTGGGGCATATAAATTTCGCTTGTTGCCAGTTGGGAAAAGCTGTATTGTGGAGTGGCTTTAGCTCTTATTCCCCGCTATCATGTGATCGATAAGCCGGTCTACCTTTTCGTCTACCGATTTTAGCCGGTTATCCATATCCACAAGCTGCGACTTGATGACCGCATGTAGCGTATCGTCATCGTTGCAGTGCTTGTCCCACTTCTTCACCCGGTCTGCGGTGATTCGATAAGCCCGTGTACCGACCCAGAGAATAGCTGCGCCGAGTGCGCCACCGCTAATAGGGATTGTGAAACTCATTTGGCCCTTTTCTTCAGTGCTTCTTTAGCCGCCTGAACCCTCTGTGCGTCTTTGAAATTTGCTTTTGGCCGTACTCCGGTTCCAATTTGCGATTCTGGAGTTGTTCCGCCAGTACGGATTTTCCCTAATTCCGCACCGTTTTTAATCGTGTAGTATTCGCTGTTCAGTGTTTTTAATTCTGGGTCCAGTGTTTCGGTTAATCCTTTGAAAACGGAATAAACTTGTTGTCCGAATCCTGATGTGATTTTTGGAAACTTATTGATGAGATTCTGGCGCATCGTTCGGATCGTTTCACCCGTCGATAATCCACCATCTTTTCGAAGCTGTTCCGCCAGATCGTGAGCTTTTGTGTATGAAGCCTTATCTCCAACTTTAGCAGCGTCATCCGCGATCAAATCCAGAGATGCAGCGGATGATTCTGTACCCACCTGTTTTGCAGCAACTCCCCGGAGTTTAGCATTTATCTTCAAGCCAACCGTATTTAGTCTATTCGTCACTGCGGCATCAAATGGCGCAACTCCAGAGGCATCTGGAATATCTGATAGATGTTCTAATTCAGGCATCAGATTGTAGAGATGAGCGGCAACGGTGATTGCATTATCCGCACCGCTTACCCCGACGCCGCGCCGGATGAGTTTATCCGCAATCGCTTGGATATGCGGCGGCACTGCCGGTTGGATAGCAGGTTGATCGATCGGTAGCTGCGACACCGGTAACTCTGCAGCCATCAAGGGACGATGAGAAACGCTTTGCTCCAGTGGTGGCGCTTCAGGCGCAACCGTGTTCAGCGGTAACTGCGACACCGGTAACTCTGCAGCCGTCAAGGGACGATGAGAAACGCTTTGCTCCAGTGGTGGCGCTTCAGGCGCAACCGTGTTCAGCGGTAACTGCGACACCGGTAACTCTGCAGGTGCCAGCGGGCGATGTGTGACACTCTCAGAGATTGCCGATGAAGTTGGACTAGGCTCCGAGGCCAGCGGATGCGGCGGGGTAGTCATCGTATTAAGTGCTTCTTTGGCTCTCGCTACCCGCTCTGCTAACGCATTCAGAACGGGAGCTGCGACTGCCGCTCCTGCGGCCGCTCCGGGGCGAACCAGTGTAGCGGGCTTCGTTAAATCAATATTTGTCAAGTCCTGGCCGATTGGATTTGCTTGCCGATATGCGCGAGCTTTATCTGCGAGAGCTTTTATACTTTCTGGTGTCGTTGCTCTATTTACTGCTGCCCCTGTAGCATCTGCAGCGGCTCCCGCTGCATTCATCGTTGTATCAATAACCTTTGGCGCAGCGACATACATTCCAGCTTGCCCAATTGCCTCTGGCAATCCTTTCGTGTATGCAGTTTCTCCGAGAGAAGTTCCCATTGGTCCCGCTACCGGAATCACGCCAAGGCCGTATCCAATCTTTCCAGACAAGTTCGGCGCGTTCTGAAATTTGCGGAAGTTCTCTACAGACGGATCTACCAGCGTCCGCTTCAAACCTAACTCGATAGGGCCGGGTTGATTTCCAAATTGTTTGTTTTCTTCTGGAGTAGCCGGGTCCGTGAACGAGTGGTAAAGACCACTTACCATTCCCTTTCCTGTATCGATGAACGAATTTACAGCACGCGAAACGGCACCGCCGCTAGCATCGTCAAACTTTCCGCGTGCTGCGGAAAAATCTGCACCCGATGGTGGTGCTGATGAAGGTGTACTTCCGCCGAATAGTTCTTTCGCCTTCGCGATGACTTCTTCATCGGTCGCATTATCCGGGCCGTTGATGACGTGTTCTTTTCCATCTGGGCCTACGACTGTATAATCCTTGTTCGCCATTAGCGTTTCACTGTCCAACCACCACTAGAAGCAGGCGCAGCCCCACCGAAAGAGTTTTGCAAATCCATCTGCTTCTGGTGCATTGCGGCCACATTGCGTCTCGCCAGTTCAACGAATTCTGTACGCTGATCCGGAGTCAATTGACCACCGTTCAGAACAGTCTCTACCGCTCGGGAGAGTCGCTGATCGGCACTGATGGCATTCTTATGCGCTTCGATAATATCTCGTCCGGTACGTGCACCCTTGA
>Ga0134121_10002786_pt1 | contig 14842 bp, 13 predicted proteins | sample KB301_FD_96463 | JGI IMG/M metagenome (GOLD analysis project Ga0134121, IMG submission 96463) | Terrestrial soil microbial communities without Nitrogen fertilizer from Kellogg Biological Station, Michigan, USA - KB3-0-1 | ecosystem: Environmental > Terrestrial > Soil > Unclassified ... | reverse complement strand
GATAGCTGGAGCTTCTCCCACACACACATCACATCGTGAACGCCGATCACGTTCCATTTTCAGCCGCGTACTCTCTGCACTCCGTGACTATCTCAACATTTCCTCAGTTGCAGCATGTATCGATCTTTTCCCTCAGGACATCTCCTCCGGCCTTGGCCGCCCCCTCTGCATCCGCGGCTTTCTCTGCCATGAAATGCTTGCCGCGTTCAATAGTCTCATCAAGAGCGACTCGTGCCTCCTTCGCCTTCTCCAGGAGGTTTTCCTCGGCCTTCCTGGCATACCCCTTCAACGCCCCGCGCGTCTCCTCTCCCCGCCTCGGTGCGAGAAGAAGGCCAACGACCGCTCCTGCCACCGCCCCTCCTAACAATGCCAGTACCACGGCTGGTGACGAATATTTCGAATCGTGATTGTCCATCGTAATCCCTCCTTGGCTGAACGTGGTTCTTCCAGGTCCAAAAGCGAAGACCGAACCATCATAACAGAACGAGGAAATCATTGCTTACTGTGATCTACGAGGTCCGAATGAAACACCTCACTGAGGAAAAAATTTCCCCTGGGTATGGGTCACAGGTTTTTCTCTGTCCCATCATCCTGGTCCAGGTTCGCCTGCGAAGCTGCGTACATACTGGATGAGGCTCCAGATTTCTTCGTCCGTCAGTTGCCCGTCAAATCCAACCATGCTGGTACCGACCGATCCGTATTTGATCACCCAGAAAATTTCGCCTTCTGTGCGATGGCGCCAGAATCCAGGTTGCTGGAAATTACGGGGCAATGGATCCAGTTGGGCTGCCAACGGCCCATTGCCGTCCCCGTCTGTCCCATGACAGTTGAAGCAGGCACCCTTGCCGCGATAAAGCGTTTTACCCTGCTCGATGATTTTCGGAGAATTCGGCAACGGACTCGCGAGTGCGCGTGCGGCCACCAGCTTGTCTGCCGGCACCAGCGGCTGCATCATATTCCGCTCGGCGGCCCCGACGGGGATGGCAAGGGAAACCAGTACGACGAGCAGCGGGAATATTCCTGTCTTCATCACCCTGTTCCTGTAGCCGGCTGGTGCGGAGAGTCGAACCAGCGACGCCAATTGTATCGTACACCGGGCATGCGGGAAAGCCGGCAGCAGTCTGCCTTGCACGGACACACCCTACTGGCCAACATTGTTTTCGATGGCCACTCCTAGGCCGATCCAGGCCCGCAGCAGATCGTGTCGCGTGATTGAATAGGCTACCCTGCCGTTTCTTTCGATCGGCAGGTTGAGAAGATGCTTATCCTCCATAAGCTTCACTGCCTCATCGATACTCGTATCATCTGTCACCGCGATATGTGCTTTCGCCATAATGTCCTCTGCCGTCAGCCGGTTTAGATCCTTCCCCGCTTGCAACGCCCGCAGGATGTCGAACTCGCTGATGAATCCGGTAAACTTCCCCTCTCCGTCGACGACGGGCGCTCCCGGTGTATGCGTCGTCAGCAACTCAACGGCAACTCCCATGGCATTCTGTTTTCGAATAAACACAAGTTGGTTCGTCGCATGTACTTGTCCAACCGTCTTGAACCCCCCGGCAGGAACTCCCGGTCTCGCTAACGTCGTCATCGCAACCTCCTTTGTCTCGTTGAATGATGAAATGGTTCACGTCCCCTTCAATCAAATTGCGGATCGCGTTTCATCTCCTCATGCCTGCAACCGCATTCCAACTAGAGAACAAGACGATCCACAGCACCGAGACCTCTATGCCAATGCGATTCGGATGCCACCGAGGCAATGTCGATGCCGCGTCAACACATGTTTTGGGAAACAAGGACTTAAAGAGGTTCGACAGATGATCGCGGTACCGATGTGACGCAAAGATACCCAGGAGGGTACTGGCCAGATGGGGCGAAACGCTACGACGCCCAATCGCACGAGCGAAACGCGGGCGACGATCAGATTCATCGGGTCGTTGGCTAGCCCGCATGAGTCATGCGGGTTAGCTTGTTACAGATCCGACTCCACCATCTTCATGGTGGAGTCCGTGATCACATTGGGTCTGGGGCCAACCAAGTCTGCACTGTTTCTTTTCCCTTACATGGTCCAGGCGCAATCTTTCACTCTTTCACGATCACACCGCACGCAATGCGAGGCCCACCCGGCCCATCCTTTGTCGGCGGGTCCGGCACATATTTATCTTCATACTCATGGATAACCAAGGCGCTCCCGTCCATATCGAGGATGGTGTTCAGCCCCTCGGACAGGGTGACCCGGCTCGTGACCGTATACAGCGACCCTTTCCGCTCATTGTCAACGGAGAGGTTCTGAAGATCACCGAGATGGTAGGGGTGGTTTGCTAAACCTGGCGAGATGTTCGCCTGCGGATTTGCTCCGTACTCATTCCCGTCAAAGTGCCCTTTGGCAGCCGAGAAGGGCTCGCAGATACCGGTCTCGTGAATGTGGATCGCATGGCGCCCCGGCGTCAACTTGCTGTCCGGCGTACCGTTAAGCTTCAACCTGATCATGACACGGCCTTCATATTTTTCATAAAGCTCCGCTTCTCCAGTAATGCCGGGTCCCGCGATGACCGCTTTCGCATGTACAGCCTTCTCCTGCTTGCCCGTATAATAGGACGAGCAGCCGACAAGCGGTACGAATGCCGCCGCCACAAGCGCAGTTCCCACAAGTGTACGATTCATAGATCCTCCTTGGTTGTCCAATTCGCCGACCAGACCGTCGCGTGTATTGAGGGCAGGTACGACGGAGAGTGGTTACGTTGGAACATCATGCGGGAGTGCATGCTGTTATGCAACACGTGCGGACTCTCGAAGTACTCCTGTGCCGGAGTGGTTTTTCCACAGCCTGCTGAACCTTGCGTAGACTTCAATCTGCCATACCCCTTCTCATCCTTGAATAAGCTTCCTCATGTGTTTCCTAGCACTTTGAGTCGTTCCGATAGACGAAGATTCTCACTGTAATCCACCGGGCAATCGATCACGGCCGGCTTTCCGCACAAGAGCGCATCGTTCAGCACTGGCCCCAGTTCCGACGGTCCCTCAACACGGTAGCCAACCGCTCCAAAACTTTGCGCCAAGGCGACGAAGTCCGGATTACTGAATTCCACACCGGAAGTCCTTCCGAACTTCATCTGCTGTTTCCATCGAATGACCCCGTAGCCATTGTCCCGCCAAATCAGCACGACGAGTGGAAGCTGCAGTCTCACGGCAGTCTCCAGTTCCTGAACATTCATCAGATACCCTCCGTCTCCGGTCACAGCCACGACACGCCGTGAGGGAAACAGGAGCTTGGCCGAAACGGCCCCGGGCAGCGCCATGCCCATCGACGCGAATCCGTTCGAAATAACGCAGGTGTTCGGCGCCTCGCAGGGAAACATCCGGGCCATCCATAACTTATGCGCCCCCACGTCGCAGATGACCAGATCGTCCGATGCCAACGCCTGTCGCAGATCGCGAATGATGTGCTGAGGTCGCAGAGGCCACCCAGTCGGCTGGGCCCATTCCTGTTCGTATGCGGTCTGCACGCGCCCCCTGCTTTCTTGGGCCCAGCTGTGATCAAACGGAGCAAGCTGATCGCCGATCTGGTCGAGGGACAAGGCGATATCCCCCAAGACACCGACATCGATAATATAATGCGCGTCCACTTCGGCCGGTGACACGTCCACATGGACGATATGCTTGTCGCGGTTCGGGTTCCATAAGCAGGGCGCGTACTCCACAAAATCGTAACCGACCGCGACAACGACATCACTCTGCTCGATCACCACAGCCGGATGATCCCGCATCTGTAGTCCAATCGTATGACACGACAACGGATCGCTATCTGGAACGACACCCTTGCTCATGAACGTGTGAAGCACCGGCATGTTTGCCTGCCTGGCAAACCGCCGGACCGCCTCATGCGCCTGTCCTCTGATCACCCCGTTCCCGACCAAGAGGACCGGCCGTTGTGCCGTGGCCAACACCTCGACAGCACGGCTCACTTGCCGCGCCAGTGGCTCCGTCAAGAACGGCGCCTGAACGCGCAACGGCCCATCCACTTCACCATCACGCACCGTTTCCGCCGCGACATCCTCGGGCAACTCCAAATGGGTCGAGCCGGGTTTTTCGGTCTGCGCGACCTTGAACGCTTTGCGCACCGTCTCGGCCATGGTCCGAGGATGAAAGATCTCGGCGTTCCACTTCGTGACTGGTTTGAACATGGACAAGACATCGATGAACTGATGCGACTCTTTGTGCATTCGATCCAGCGAAGCTTGTCCCGTGATGGCAACCAGCGGGGCGCGATCCAGATACGCGTCCGCCACGCCGGTAAGTAAATTGGTTGCACCAGGCCCCAAGGTGGAGAGACAGACCCCGGCCTTTCCGGTTAGCCGCCCATGGACATCGGCCATAAAAGCCGCGCCTTGCTCATGCCGTGCAGCGATGAATCGGATCTGCGAATCCACGAGCGAGTTCAAGACGTCCAGCGTCTCCTCTCCAGGCACGCCGAAGATCCACTGCACCCCTTCATTTTCCAGACAACGCAGCAGTAGGTCCGACCCTTTCATGATAGTCCCCTTGCTCCAATCAGGCGTGGCTGCCTGTCTGTCCTCCGCACTCTCATGGTGGCTTCGGCCATCTCCGCTCTGACAATTCCATCAGACGGACAATCGTACGGTCGTGGAGGCAACATTCGGCTTGCTCCCATACTGCAAGATCATCATCGGTCACGAGCGGAGGCGTCGCCTGCGCCGACAAGCTGGGGAAGATCGTACCGGAGTAGATCGCCGATGCGGTCGATATTCACATCCGCCGGCGGGTAACTCTTGAGCAGGTGCGGATCGAGCGCATAGTGTCCTTGCCGTGGGAACACGGTCGTCACCCGCGAACCCCAGACCTTCTTGACCGCCGTGAGGATTTTGAGTTTGTCGTCGATGAGCACATAGTGATCCCCCGGATACCGCCGCTCGACATCGTCGAGTTCTTTCTCTTTGTGGATATAGATCAGCACCTGGCCCTCTACAGCCTCGAAGAGACCAGACCGTTCAATTTTCCTCGGTTGGAACACCACATCCCCATCCGACAAGATGACCGCCTTCCCCCATTGCTTGACATGCTCCACCGCATCGAGCGCGTTTGGGAACACTCGATTCGCAAATGGATAGTTCACGAGAAAGTGAGAGACCGTCAATACTTGTGGATCGCGGGGATGTTCGATCCGATAGCGCTGGAGGGCCCCCAGGTAGTCGGCGTAGCCGAGGTCCATTCGTAACCGTTCGAAGATCGTCCAGTAGTTTTCCTGCCGTTCCCGTCCCACCGTCTGTTCAAGATGGTGTTTGAGGTCGGCGGTCACCCGATCGTTGTCGAGGAGAGTATTATCGACGTCGAAGAGAAACACTACACGTGACACCGTCATGGGAGCCTCCGCGCCGGGCTATGCATGACTCTGAGAACCTGATCGTGTTGCATCCCATTGCCAATCTCGAATATCCGGCTGATCATCCCCGTGCTTGCCGATGTACGCCTTGTGCTCCACTCGTTTGTCCTGCATCGCCTGTCTGGTATCGGCGGCAAGATGCCCCAGCATCGGGACACGATCGATCACGTCCATCACCAAATGGAACCGATCGAGGTCGTTCAACACGACCATGTCGAACGGTGTGGTCGTTGTCCCTTCTTCCTTATACCCGCGCACATGTAAATTCTTGTGATTCGTCCGGCGGTAGGTCAGGCGATGAATCAGCCAGGGATAGCCATGGAAGGCGAAGATGATGGGCTTGTCGGTCGTGAACAGGCGGTCGAACTCCTTGTCGGTCAACCCGTGAGGGTGCTCACTCCGCGGCTGAAGCTTCATCAAGTTCACCACGTTAATCACTCGGACCTTGAGGCGAGGGAGCCATATCCTGAGCAACTCGACGGCAGCCAGCGTTTCCAGCGTGGGAACGTCGCCGCAGCAGGCCATCACGACGTCAGGCTCGCTACCCTGGTCGTTGCTGGCCCACGGCCAGATGCCAAGACCGGCGGTGCAATGTGCGATCGCATCGTCCATATTCAACCATTGGGGCGCGAGCTGCTTGCCAGCCACGATGACATTCACATAGTTGCGGCTGCGTAGACAATGATCGGTGATGGACAAGAGGGTATTCGCATCGGGTGGGAGATAGACCCGGATCACCTCGGCCTTTTTATTGACTACATGGTCGATGAACCCCGGATCCTGGTGGCTGAAACCGTTGTGATCCTGCCGCCAGACATGAGAGGACAAGAGATAATTCAGCGACGCTATCGGTCTCCGCCAGGGAATGTGGCCGCAGACCTTCAGCCATTTGGCATGTTGATTGAACATCGAATCGACGATATGGATAAAGGCTTCATAACAGGAGAACATGCCATGGCGGCCCGTCAAGAGATAGCCTTCGAGCCACCCTTCGCATTGATGCTCGCTCAACATCTCCATCACGCGGCCATCCGGCGCCACATGATCGTCTCCTGGAATGATCTCCGCAGTTGAGCATCGGTTCGTCACCTCAAAGACGGCGCCCCATCGGTTCGAGTTCGTCTCATCCGGGCTGAATATGCGGAAGTTGTTGGAGTTAGATGAGACCACGTCACGGATAAACTCGCCCTGGACACGTGTCGCTTCGCCCTTCACAACACCAGGCTTCTGTATGTTCAACGCATAATCGCGGAAATCCGGCATGTGCAGGTCATGCAGCAGAAGTCCGCCGTTGGCGTGCGGGTTGGCGCTCATGCGGCGTTCGCCTCTCGGAGCCAGATCGGCGAGCTCAGGAAGGAACCTCCCCATCCGGTCAAACAATTCCTCTGGCCGATAGCTCTTCATCCACTGTTCCAACAACTCCACATGGCCCGGATGGCTCATATCACCCATCGGTACCTGGTGCGAACGGAATGTTCCCTCAATCTGCTTCCCATCCACGGCCTTCGGCCCAGTCCAGCCCTTCGGCGAACGTAGGACGATCATGGGCCACCGAGGCCGTGTATGAAATCCCTTCGTCCGCGCGGCTCGCTGGATCCTCTTAATGTCAGCCACGACCGCATCCAGCGTGGCGGCCATCTGTTGATGCATGACATTGGGATTGTCACCTGCGACAACATACGGCTTGTACCCATTTCCGGTGAGCAGTGATTTCAGTTCATCGTGCGGAATACGCGCCAGCACCGTAGGGCCGGCGATCTTGTACCCGTTCAGATGCAAGATCGGCAGCACGGCTCCGTCTCGCACAGGATTCAGGAACTTGTTCGAATGCCAACTGGTCGCCAGCGGGCCTGTTTCTGCTTCACCATCACCCACGACACAGGCAACGAGCAGATCCGGATTATCGAACGCCGCGCCGAACGCATGTGACAGCGAGTATCCCAACTCCCCACCCTCATGAATAGACCCCGGCGTCTCCGGTGAGACGTGACTCGGGATGCCGCCAGGAAAGGAAAATTGCGTGAACAGCCGCTTCAGCCCCTCTTCATCTTGCGAGATGTTCGGATAGACTTCGCTGTAGGTGCCTTCCAGATACGCGTTCGCCACAAGACCGGGCCCACCATGGCCAGGCCCGGTGATAGACATGACGTTCAGATCGTATTTCTTAATGATTCGGTTCAAGTGGACATAGATGAAGTTCAGCCCCGGCGTCGTGCCCCAATGACCGAGCAGGCGCGGCTTGATATGGGCCAGCGTGAGGGGCTTCTTTAGTAACGGATTGTCGAAGAGATAGATCTGGCCGACGGAGAGATAATTCGCAGCCCGCCAATAGGCGTGTATGTTTCTGAGCAGGTCTGCACTCAGTGGTTTCTTCTTGCTCTGGTACATAGGTTCCTCATTGCAAGTGTTCTGGTTCCGAGAAGGTTCACGTGCCGACGTGAGCAGTTTCTCTACATCATCGCGTCTGGTCCAACAGTTGAAGCACAGAACTCACAATCTCGCTCTCTTCATTCGTCGGGATCACACGAACGGTGACTCCGCTCCCTTCCTTGGAAATGATCGCGGCGTTCATGCTGTTGGGAGCCTCATCCAACACGACGCCAAGACATCCCAGCCCCTCACAGATGCGCGCTCTGACCACCGGCGAATTCTCACCAATACCTCCACTGAAGACCAGCGTGTCCAATCCGCCCAACGCAGCAGTGAATGAACCTATCCACTTCTTGGCCTGGTAGCAGAAGAGTGCCACGGCTTCCGCCGCACGTGGATCGTGACGTTCGCTTGCCAAGAGATCGCGCAGATCAGAACTGGTCTCCGACAGCCCGAGCAACCCCGATTGCTGATTGACCATCGTATGGAACTGCTCGACGGTCATGCCTTCCGTTCTCGACAAATAGGACAGCAGACCTGGGTCGAGATCGCCTGAACGAGTGCTCATCGGCAGCCCTGCCGTAGGCGTAAACCCCATGCTGGTATCCATACTGTTGCCCTCGCACACCGCGGCCATGCTCGCGCCATTGCCGAGATGAGCCAGGATGACACGGCCCTGCGCGGCATGAGGCGCAATACGCCGAAGTTCCTTCATCAAGTAGGCATAGGAGAGGCCGTGAAATCCATAGCGCTGCACGCCGGCGTCGTCGTACCGCCTGGGGATCGGCAAAAGGCGTGCGACGCGCGGCATGTCTCGGTGAAAAGCCGTGTCGAAACACGCAACCTGCGTGAGCGTCGGATACCGCCGGCTCAACGTCTCGATCAGTTCAATTTCGGCAGGCAGATGCTCCGGATCACAGGGGCTGAGTCTGCGCAGTTCATCCATGACTTCCGGAGTGAGACGCTGCGGCTCTCTATAACGAGGACCTCCATGCACCACGCGATGCCCGATCGCCAGGAGGTCCGTCATCGCGCGCTTCTGTTCCAACCATGTCATAAGTGGACCAACACAGTCCTTGTGCTGCACAGCCTGGATCGTCCGACGCTCGCTGACTCCGCCGGCCACGTCCATAAGGGTCATGGTTCCTTCAGGGAAACCGATTCGATCGACCTTGCAGGACAACACACGAGTGGGAGGAGACTCGACGTGGAAGAGCGAACACTTGAGGCTCGATGAGCCCCCATTGATCGTCAGAATGAAACCGTGAGAGTCATGTCCGGAATCGCGCAGGCTCACAGACCACCTCGAGTCAATAACAATACTACTTCACACCGATTCCAGACTCTGCCGGATAGATGTGTGCAGCGTTCGCGGTCCTTGCCGATAGAAATCTGCGCCTCACTGCTTGTCCATGATGGCCTTAAGGTCGCTGCCGCTGATCGCTTCTCGCTCGAGTAGCACGGTGGCTCCTGCGATGAGTGCGGGTTTCTTTTCGGCTAAGAGCCGTTTCACACGCTCGTATTGCTCATCGATGATACGGCGCACTTCGCAGTCGATCTCACGCGCGGTCTCTTCCGAATAGTCGCCTTTCTCCTGAGGCGCCTGGATTTGCATCATGAGAGGCTGACGCTCACGATCGAGCGCGACGGTCCCCAGCTTGTCACTCATCCCATAGGATTTGACCATGCTCTTGGCAATGTCCGTGGCCTTGACCAGATCGTTCTGTGCTCCCGTGGAAGCCTCGCCGAACATCAATTCTTCCGCAATCCGTCCTCCGAATAAGACGGCAATCTTGTTCTCCAACTCCGTCTTGGCCATTAGAAAGCGATCCTCGGTCGGGAGCTGGAGGGTATAGCCCAATGCCGCAATCCCGCGAGGAATGATGGAAATCTTCTGGATCGGGTCCGACCCTGGAAACGACAATGCCACCAATGCATGGCCCACTTCATGGTAGGCGACTCGCTCTTTCTCTACCTTGTTGAGCACCCGATTCTTCTTTTCCAATCCGGCAACGACCCGCTCCACCGCTTCTTGCAATTCCGAAAGACCGACCTGCTCCTTATTCCGACGCACGGTCAAGAGCGTCGCTTCGTTGATAATGTTGGCGAGATCGGCCCCCGAGAAGCCGGGGGTCATTCCGGCGATGACCTCGAGGTCCGCATCGGGACCCAGCGCCACCGCCTTCGCATGGAGGCGCAAGATGGCCAGACGGCCGATCTTGTCCGGACGATCGACTAAGACTTGCCTGTCGAACCGGCCGGCACGCAAGAGTGCGGGATCCAGAATTTCAGGCCGATTGGTCGCGGCCATCAGAATGACGCCGATGCGGGGATCGAAACCATCCATCTCGACCAGCAGCTGATTCAAGGTCTGCTCACGCTCTTCATGCGCCATGGGTCCCATCCCACGGGCTTTCCCGAGGGCATCTAGTTCGTCAATGAAGATAATGCAGGGCGCTTTGACTTTCGCCTGATCGAACAGGTCCCGCACGCGAGCGGCGCCGACTCCGACGAACATTTCCACGAACTCAGACCCGCTGATACTGAAAAAGGTCACCCCGGCCTCTCCGGCCACAGCACGGGCCAGGAGAGTCTTGCCGGTCCCCGGAGGGCCGACGAGTAAAATCCCTTTCGGAATCTTTCCTCCGAGACGTGTGAACTTTTCCGGCGTCTTCAGAAACTCGACCACTTCGCGCAGTTCATCCTTCGCCTCGTCCACGCCGGCCACATCCGCGAAGGTGGTCTTCGTATCCTTCTCGGCATAGATCTTCGCCTTCGACTTTCCCACCGTCATGAACCCTCCTTGACCCTGCCCGAATCGTCGAATGACGAAGAACCAAATGCCGGCAAAGACCAGCGCAGGAACAAACCAGGAGAGGAGATCGCGCAGAAAGCTACTCTCAATCACACCGGTAAACGTGACATGGTGTGCGTTGAGCTCCTTGACCAGATCGGGGTCTTCAACCCGAACGGTCGTAAACAACTTCGGCTCTTTGGATCCCCCTTCAGATTTCAGCTTCCCCGTCAATCTCTGTTGAGTGACCGTAATTTCACTCACCTTGCCGGCCGCCATGAGCGTCTTGAATTCGCTGTATGGAAGCTCTTCGACCTTCTGCATGGCCACGATGAAATCGTGTACGAGAACGACCGCAAAAACCGCGAGGAGGACATACAGGATCGAGAAAGATGTTTTTTTATTCACTGGCATCGCGATACTCTCCTCTCACTGTCACGAACCTCACGAGATGTTGAAGTCCTCCGTCAGTCGAGGTCACACGGTGGGAACCGGCTCCGGTCAGAATACGGATGCCCGCAGTAGAAAGCACGACGACTCGCATTGTACACGTTCCAGCCTGTGCAGGGATCTACACGAACCATCCAGTCGCATGTGCTCATTGGGAGCTGCAAAGGAAAGACCCTCACACCGAACGAGCATGCTCGGTGATTCTTATTGGAATATTGAGAGCTTCCAACGGCTTTGGATGGCTGAAAAGAGGATAGGAGGGAGTCCTGCTACAGTCTGGTTTTTCATCCTGTGGCAAAAGGCCACAGAAGACGTGAACCGTGAGACGCGAAAAGAAGGACGAGACCGAATGACTTTCACTTTTCGCACCTTATGAATCAGCCCTCACCCTCACCATCTCTCACACGGCTGTTCAGGCAAGGGCATCAGATTTGCTGCATCTCTCTATGGAACAAAAGTGGAAACGGGAGGAGAGGCGAAGTGCCCCGATTCCCGGCCGACCGGAAGGACAGTGATGAATGAAACGGCGGTCAGACTTATGCAAGGCCCTCTCTCCCTTGAAGGAATCCTCGGCCTTCCGGCTGAGGCGCTTGGAATGGTGGTCTTCGCCCACGGAAGCTTTAGCGGGCGATTCAGCCCGCGCAATAATTTTATCGCCCGCCATCTCCAGCAAGGGAAAGTGGCCACCCTGTTGCTCGATCTCCTGACTCCGGATGAAGCCGAAGACCGCCGCAAGGTCTTCGATATCGACCTCCTGGCAGATCGAATGTTGTGGGCTAAAGCCTGGCTCGAACAGGAGACTAGCACGAAGGACCTAGGCATCGGGTATTTCGGCGCCAGTACCGGCGCCGGTGCAGCCCTGCAGGCGGCTGCAAGGGATCCCTCATCGATTCGGGCTATCGTGTCACGGGGCGGCAGACCGGACCTGGCCGAATCCTATCTCCCGTCGATGACGGCACCGACGCTGCTGATCCTCGGCGGAGATGACGAGCCCGTTATCGAAATGAATCGAGCGGCCTACCGACTTCTTTCCTGCCCGAAACGTCTGGTGATCGTGCCGGGCGCCTCGCACCTCTTCGAAGAGCCCGGCACGCTCGAACAGGTTGCAGAACATGCGAGTCTCTGGTTTCAGCGGTATCTTCATCCTGCCTCTCCGGGGAGTACAGGTCCGCGAACAAAGGAGCCTTATCGATGAAAACACTACTCGCGGTTGACGGGTCGGATAATTCCTATGAGGCCGTTCATGCGCTAAACTTTTTCGCCCGGGCAGAGGAACTCATCCTCCTTCACGCATTGGATGTCCCGAGACCTGCCTATCCGATGATGTTGCCGGAAGTGCAGGAGGAGCTCTATAAGGCTCTCGAGGAGAGCATGCGGGAAGACGGCGAGCGGCTGCTCGATCGGACTCAGTCCCTTCTCCCGATGCACGCAGGCCCCTCGACGAAACAACTTCGAATTGGGTCTCCGGCAGAGTTGATTGTGTCGACGGCCGAGGAACAGAAAACCGATCTCATCGTGATGGGCGCACGGGGTCTTGGGCCAGTTAAGGAGCGCCTGTTCGGCAGTGTGTCACACCGCATTCTCACCCTGGCTCACTGCGCCACATTAATCGTGAATGGATCGGTCAAGGCCATGAAGCAGATCTTGCTGCCGCTCCAAGGTCTCTCCGACGCGGAATCCGCCGTTCGTTTTCTACAGCTGAAACCGTTCCACGATCCAGTTGAGGTGACGCTGCTGACCCTATTGCCCTCGACCCAGCCGCCATGGCCGGTCGATGCCGCCGCCGCAGAAACACTGGAGGAGCAAGCCTTACTGAGTGCACGCGATTATATAGACGGTGTGGCAGAACGCCTGCGCGCCATCGGCTATCAGGCACGCGGGATCGCCTTGTTGGGAACACCGGCTGCCATGATCCTCCAAGAAGCTACCACACGGCATTCGGACCTGATTCTGATGGGCACGAGGGGCCGGCAGGGAATTACCCGCTTCGTGCTCGGCAGCGTATCTCATGCCGTGTTACACCAATGCCCTGCCCTGTGCTGGCTTTTCACTGAGAAGACAACCGGCGGATAGACGCAGAAACCATGCGAGAAGGGTTCGAGGTCCAATTTCAAGATGTTCTGAACTTCGAACCTCGAAATTCTGATCGCACCTGCGCACTGGGTGCGCCCGTCTCGCAATGGAGAGCGCCGACGTACCTCTTTAGTAGCCTGCTAAGTCCGCACAAGCACGACGGCGGCAAACAGAACGGCCAGCGCTAGAATGAGCGAGAAACGAGCGACCCAGGGAGACCACAAAACCAGAGAGTGCCCGAACCGAGTCCGGCTTTCTGTGGGGATCTGTGCAATCTGTAAGACCCGAGGTCCGAGGATGAAATCGTGGAGCAGGGTCAACAGAAGGAGGAGCGCCACGAGCCCCAGCTTGGCCACCAGAACTATCGGCCATGCCGATGGATCAGTGATCGGAATCCCCCGCTGATGTAACAACAGGGGACCTGTGAACAAAAGGACGGCGATCGCACCCCAGACCACCGCGCGGAATCGCCCGGCAATGGCCCGAAAGAGTACTGCCTTCTGTGACGCGAATGGCTCGCACCTGAGCACCGGGACCAGTACAACAGACAGGAACAGCATGCCACCGATCCAGGCAATGGCGGCGAGAAGATGGAACCACACCAGCAGGACCATCATCGACGCTGCCAATCCACTGATCAACCTTTCATCGCAAGCTGCGGAACGATCATTCCGCACAGCCGAGCTAACACCTCGCCGGCGACCCTTGCTCCGACAGCATCGTCACAGCGCGCTTTCTCCCGTCTCACCGGTTCTGATCCGCAACACGGATTCGAGATCCGACACGAAGATCTTGCCGTCTCCGACGCTGCCGGTCTTTGCGGCGCGCGCAATGGTTTCGATCACGCGCTTCGCCATGTTGTCTGCGACATACAGTTCGATCTTCACCTTGGGCACAAAGTCGGTCGTATACTCGGCCCCCCGGTAGGTTTCGTGACTCCCCTTTTGGCGTCCGAATCCTTTGACTTCCGACACCGTCATCCCCTGCACTCCTATTTCCACTAACGCATCCTTGATGTCATCCAACTTGAACGGCTTCACGATGGCTTCAATCATCTTCATGTCGATACCTCCCTATCCAGGTAGTACCTGGAATTGCCTGCATGATTGTCGGTCGATTGTATCACGGTCCGATTATGAATAGGCACGCCCGTTAGGCTAGTTGAGACACCGTCTCAGGCCCTTACCCGCTCAGATCATGCCCGCATCCCCAATCATCAACCGTGAGGAAATGGTCGAGCAGAGAGTGGATGGAGTACCCATATAATAGGCCAGTACAGCAAACGGATGGACTTCGAGGTGATTCCTCTCGAGATCCGGCCATCTCATACCTTTCACATGCTGTGACGGTCCAGAGCTTACAAGGCCTCAGCCGGTTTTCTTTCCAATACCAGACCTAAGAGACGCCGTACGGCTCCTTTGAGTTCGCTGAGGCGAACCGGCTTATCAAAGTAGGCCTCGACGCCGAGAGCTAACGCGTCGGCTTTCATCTGAGGATCGCCAAATGAGGTGATCAGCACCATCGGCACACCCGGGGCAAACGTCCGAAGCCTGGCGATATAATCCAACCCTCCGGCCGGCATCCGCAGGTCCGTAAGGATCAATGAGGGGCGAGCGTCAAGCACCGACCGCAGGGCCTCATCCCCATCAGCTGCTTCTCGGATGAATACTCCGAGATCGTTCAGCTCATCGCACAGGAGACTTCGCATCTCATGATCGTCTTCAGCAATAAGTACCACCGCGCGATTCCTCCCCTGT
>Ga0134121_10002785_pt1 | contig 14845 bp, 16 predicted proteins | sample KB301_FD_96463 | JGI IMG/M metagenome (GOLD analysis project Ga0134121, IMG submission 96463) | Terrestrial soil microbial communities without Nitrogen fertilizer from Kellogg Biological Station, Michigan, USA - KB3-0-1 | ecosystem: Environmental > Terrestrial > Soil > Unclassified ... | reverse complement strand
TACTTGCGAGACGACAGCCAGGTTGTGCGAGATGAAGAGGTAGGTGAGGCCGAGCCGCGCCTGCAGGTCGAGCATCAGGTTGAGGATCTGCGCCTGCACCGAGACATCGAGCGCGGACGTCGGCTCGTCGCAGACCAGGAAATCGGGCTCCCCGGCGAGGGCGCGTGCGATCGAGATGCGCTGGCGCTGCCCGCCGGAGAACTCATGCGGATATTTCTCGCCGTCGTCGGGCGAGAGGCCGACCTGCACCAGGAGCTCGTCCACGCGGGTCCTGGTGTGCAGGACGCGGATCGGCTCGGCGACGATGTCGCGCACGCGCCAGCGCGGATTCAGGCTGGCGTAGGGGTCCTGGAAGATCATCTGCATGCGCCGGCCGTTGAAGGCGACGGCGCCCTCGGTGGGCCGGTAGAGGCCGACGATCAGCCGCGCGACCGTCGACTTGCCCGAGCCCGATTCGCCGACGAGCGCGAGCGTCTCGCCCGGCTCGACGGAGAAGCTCACGCCGTCGACGGCGCGCAGGATGCGGCGCGGCTCGCGCTCGAGCACGCGGTTGAGCCAGGGCCGCGACACGTCGAAGTCGCGGCTGACTTTTTCGAGCTTAAGGAGTGGCATGCAGCCAGCAGGCCGCCTGGGTGTCGGCACTCTTTATGCCGGCGGGCATCAAGTTCGGACGCTCGACCAAGCAGCGGTCGAAGCGACGCGGGCAGCGCGGGTTGAAGGCGCAGCCCGGCGGGATCGCATTCAGCCGCGGCATGGCGCCTTCGATCTGCACGAGGCGCCCGCGCTTCGCGCTGATGCGCGGGATCGATCCCATCAGGCCGACGGTGTACGGGTGCTGCGGCGAGTGGATCACCTCGCGCACGCCGCCCACTTCGACGATGCGGCCGGCATACATCACGGCGACGCGATGCGCTGTCTCGGCTATGACGCCCATGTCGTGGGTGATCAGCATCACGGCGGCGCCGTGGTCGCGGGCGATGCGCTTGAGGAGCGCGATGATCTGCGCCTGGATCGAAACGTCGAGCGCGGTAGTCGGTTCGTCGGCGATCAGGAGCTTCGGCTCCGCCGCGATGGCGAGTGCAATGACCACGCGCTGGCGCATGCCGCCGGAGAATTGATGCGGGTAGTTCTGGTAGCGGGATTCGGGCGCGGCGATGCCGACTTCGCGCAGGAGCGAGAGCGCGCGTGTGCGCGCGTCCGCTTTGCTCATCGGCAGGTGCGTGAGGATGGTCTCCTCGAGCTGCCGGCCGATCGTGTAGAGCGGGTTGAGCGAGGTGAGCGGATCCTGGAAGATGACGCCGATCTTGCGGCCGCGCAGGCGCCGCATCTCCTCGTGGGGCAGGTTGTCGATGCGGCGGCCTTCGAGCTTCACTTCGCCGCCGGCGATGCGTCCCGGCGGCTCGAGCAGGCCGATCACGGCGAGGCCGGTGATCGATTTGCCGGCGCCCGACTCGCCGACCACCCCGAGCACCTCGCCCGGCGCGATGGCGAAGCTGATGCCATCGAGCGCGGTGAGCGTGCCGCGCCGCGTCGGGAATTCGACCTTCAGCCCTGCCACCTCCAGGATCATCGGAGCTTCGGGTTCAGCGCGTCGCGCAGCCAGTCGCCGAGCAGGTTGACCGACAGCACGAGCACGACGAGCGCCACGCCGGGGAACACGGTGATCCACCACTCGCCCGAGTAGAGGAACTCGTTGCCGATGCGGATCAGCGTGCCGAGCGACGGGCGCGTGGCCGGGACGCCGACGCCCAGGAAGGAGAGCGTCGCCTCGGTGATGATCGCGGTGGCGATGTGGATCGTGCCGATCACCAGCACCGGCCCGACCACATTCGGCAGCACGTGCGCGAGCATGATGGCGAGCGGGCGCCGGCCGATGACGCGCGCCGCCTGCACGTACTCCTTGGACTTCTCGACCATCGTCGAGCCGCGCACGGTGCGCGCGTATTGCACCCAGCCGGCGAAGCCGATGGCGAGCACGAGCACCGGGATCGCAAGCTGGTCGTGCTGGTCGCCCGGCAGCGCGACGCGGGCCACGCCATCGATGAGCAGCGCGATCAGGATCGCCGGGAACGAGAGCTGCACGTCGGCGATGCGCATGATGAGCGCATCGACGCGGCCGCCGAAGTAGCCGGCGAGAAGACCGAGCGACACCCCGAGCACCATGGCGAAAAGCACCGCGGCGAGGCCGACGCCGAGCGAGATGCGCGCGCCGTGCATGATCGTCGAGAGGATGTCGCGCCCCTGGTTGTCGGTGCCGAGCGGATACTGCGCGAGGCCCTTCTCATCCCAGGCCGGCGGCGCGAACGCCTCGTTGAGGTTGAGCCCCGCCATGTTGAAGGGGTCCTGCGGCGAGATCCATGGCGCAAGCAACGCGGCGCCGACGCAGACCAGCGTCAGCACCGCCGCCACCATCGTTACGGGCGAGCGCCTAAAGCTCCAGGCGAGGTCGTGATCCCAGAGCCGGCGCAGGATCACCGGTTATTTGACCGTCGCGAATCTCGCCTGCGGGCGGTCGTCCAGGCTGTAGACGATGCTCACGCCCTTCTTCATCGCCCACGGCCGCGCCTGGTGGTGTAGCGGCACATAGTAGGCCTGGTCGCGCGTGATCTCGAGCGCTTCCTTGAGGACCGCATCGCGCTTCTTCGTGTCGGTCTCGACCTTCAGCTGGTCGATCATCTGGTCGAGCTTCGCGTCGCTGATGCGGCCCTGGTTGAAGCTGCCGTCGGCGCCTTTAGTCTTGGTATGCACGAGCGATTGCAAGGTGTAGAGGCCATCGAACGTCGGCACGCCCCAGCCGAGCATGTAGGCGCTCGTATCGAGGTTGAGGAGCTTCGGGATGTAGGTGGCGAAGGGCATCGAGTTCAGTCTCACATTGAGCCCGGCCTTGGCCCACATCGAGACGAGCGCCTGGCAGATCTTCTCGTCGTTGACGTAGCGGTTGTTCGGGCAGTCGAGCGTGAACTCGAAGCCGTTCGGGTATCCCGCCTCGGCGAGGAGCTTCTTCGCGCCCGCCGGGTCGAACTTGGCGACCTTGTCGATCTCCTTCGAGTAGCCGTGCACGCCCGGGGCGATCATGATGCCGGCCGGAATCGACAGCCCCCGCATCGTCACCCGCTTGATCGCCTCGCGGTCGACGGCCATGTTGAGGGCGCGGCGCACGCGCACATCCTTGAAGGGGTTCTTGCCCTTGACGCTCGAGTACTTGAGCTCGTCGTTGTGCTGGTCGAGGCCGATGAAGATGGTGCGCACCTCGTGGCCATCCAGGATCTTGAGCGGAGCTTCCTTGCGCAGGCGCTCGACGTCCTGCGTCGGCAGGTCGGTAACGAGGTCGACTTCACCGGAGAGCAGCGCCGAGACGCGGGTTGCATCCGACTTGATCGGCGTGTAGATGACGTCGGTCACGTTGCCGTCGAGCTTGCCCCACCAGTCCTTGTTCGCCGTCATCACGATGCGCTTGTCGGGCTCCCAGCCCTTGATGATGTAGGGGCCGGTGCCGTTGGTGTTGCGCGAGGCGAAGGTCTCTTCCTTCTTCGAGTAGTCCTGGATGTGCTCGGAGCGGTTCTTCTCCGACCAGGTCTTGCTCATGATGCGGAAGTCGACGATGTTCTTGAGGAGGAGCGGATGCGGGCCCTCGAGGATCAGGTCGACCGTGTAGTCGTCGATCTTCTTGATCTCCTTGATGCCGGCGACGTAGATCTGGTTCGTGCCCTGCGGCTCCTTGATGCGGCCGTAGGAGAACACCACGTCGTCGGCGGTGAAGGGCGAGCCGTCGTGGAACTTGACGCCTTTCCTCAGGTGGAAGCGGTACTGGGTGTCCGAGACCTTGTCCCAGCTCGTCGCGAGGCAGGGCTCGATCTGGTAGTCCTTGCTGTAGCGCGTGAGGCCCTCGTACGTGTACTGCATGATGGCGTGCGTGGTCGCATGGTTCTGCGAGTGCGGATCCATCGTCAGGATGTCGTTCTGCGCGGCCCATCGCAGGGTGACCGCTTGTACCGGCGCTGCAACGAGCGCCAAGACCAGCAACAGTGCTCTCATCTCCCCTCCTTATTTCAGCGGTAAGGCTTCCTCCACCAGCGCCGCCAGGTAGCCGGCGCCGAGCGGAATCACTTCGTCATTGAAGTCGTAGTTCGGATTGTGCAGCATGCAGCCGCCTTCGACGCCGCCCTGGCCCAGGAACACATAGGCGCCGGGCTTTGCCTGCAGCATGTAGGAAAAGTCCTCGCCGCCCATGGTGGGCTCGTGCTCGGTAATGACGTTCTGTTTCCCAAAGAGGCGCTGGCCGACCTGCGCGGCGAACTCGGCCTCGCGCGCGCTGTTGATCGTCGCGGGATAGCCGCGCGCATAGTTCACCTCGGCGCTCGCGCCGAAGGCTTCCGCCGTCTTGGTGGCGATCTCGCGCACCCGTCGCTCGGCGAGCTGGCGCGTTTCCGGCTGGAACGTGCGCACGGTGCCGACGAGCTTCACGTGGTCGGGGATGACATTGAAGACGCCGACCTGGCTCGTGGCCATCGAGCAGATGCTGACGACGCAGGAATCGAGCGGGCTCACCGTGCGGCTCGCGATGGTCTGCAGGGCGGTGATGACGTGCGCGGAGACCACGACCGGATCGACGGCGAGGTGCGGCATCGCGCCGTGCCCGCCTTTGCCGCGGATCGTGATCTGCACCTCGTCGGTCGCCGCCATCACGGCACCGGCACGCACCGCCATCTTGCCGGGCGGCAGGCCCGGCCAGTTGTGCAGGCCGTAGACCTCGTCCGCCGGGAAGCGCTCGAAGAGTCCTTCCTGCACCATGACCTGTCCGCCGCCGCCGCCTTCCTCGGCGGGCTGGAAGATCACGTAGGCAGTGCCGTCGAAGTTGCGCGTCTCGGCGAGATAGCGCGCCGCGCCGAGGAGCATCGTCGTGTGGCCGTCGTGGCCGCAGGCGTGCATGCGGCCCTCGTTCTGCGAGCGGTGCTCGAAGCTGTTCCGCTCGTGCATCGGCAGGCAATCCATGTCGGCGCGCAAGCCGATGGCGCGGCCGCTCGACTTTTTCTTGCCCGGGATCACGCCGACGATGCCGGTCTTCGCCAGTCCCCTGTGCACCTCGATGCCCCAGCCGGCCAGCTTGTCGGCGACGAGGCTCGAGGTGCGGCTCTCCTGGAAGGCGAGCTCGGGGTGCGCGTGGATGTCGCGGCGCACCGCGGTGAGCTCGCGATGGTAGGCACGGATGCGTTCGATCGGGGAGCTCATGTCGTCTGCAGGCGAAGCCGGGGGTCGACCGCATAGTAGAGGAGATCGACCGCCAGGTTGATGATCACGAAGAACAGGCCGATCAGGCAGAGGTAGGCGGCCATCACGGGGACGTCGGCGAAGTTGATCGCCTGGATGAAGAGCAGGCCCATGCCCGGCCACTGGAACACCTGCTCGGTGATGATCGAGAAGGCGATGATCGCGCCGAGCTGCAGCCCGGTGATGGTCATGACCGGCACCAGCGTGTTCTTGAGCGCATGGCCGAAGTGCACCGCGCGGTCGGTGAGCCCCCGGGCGCGGGCGAAGCGGATGTAGTCGGTGCGCAGCACCTCCAGCATCTCCGAGCGCACGAGGCGCTGGATCAGGGTCATCTGGAAGAGGCCGAGCGTGATCGAGGGCAGGATCAGGGCTTTCAGTCCCGATGCCGTGAGGAACCCCGTCGACCACCAGCCGACCTGCACGGTATCGCCGCGACCGAACGAGGGCAGCCAGCCGAGCTGCACCGAGAAGACGAGGATCAGCAGGATGCCGATGAGGAACGTGGGAAGAGACACGCCGATGAGCGAGACGGCGAGCAGGCCGTGCGAGAGCCAGGAGTCGCGTCGCAGCGCGGTGTAGACGCCCATCAAGATGCCGGCGACGAGCGCGAAGAGCGCCGCCACGAAGGAGAGCTCGAGCGTTGCCGGCAGCCGTTCGACGAGGAGCGACTTGACCGGCCGCACCTGGCGCAGGCTCAGGCCGAACTCGCCGTGCAGCGCGCGCTCGACGAAGCGCGCGTACTGCACATAGAACGGCTGGTCGAGGCCCAGCTGCTGCGTCACGCGCACGCGATCTTCGGGCGTCGCGTCCTGGCCGAGCATGAAAAGCACCGGATCGCCGACGAATCGAAACAGCGCGAATGCGATCAGCCCGACCGCGAGCATGACGAGGATCGCCTGGCCCAGCCGCCGCAGGATGAAAGCCGCCATGCTGGTTTTCCTCTCTGCGAGAATGTTACCGCATGCATTTCGCCGAAAAAGTCGTGCGCTGGCAGCGGCGGTACGGTCGCACGAGCCTGCCCTGGCAAGGCACGCGCGACGCCTACCGCATCTGGCTCGCGGAAGTGATGCTGCAGCAGACGCAGGTGAGCACGGTCGTCCCGTATTACGAGCGCTTCATCAAGAAATACCCGACGCCGAAGGTGCTCGCTGCGGCGCAGGAAGAGCAGGTGCTCGAGCTCTGGAGCGGCCTTGGCTACTACGCGCGCGGGCGCAACCTGCACCGCGCGGCGAAGCTCATCGCGGCGCACGGGTTTCCTCGCAGCGCAGAGGCCATCGCGGAGCTTCCCGGCGTCGGCCGCAGCACTGCGGCGGCGATCGCCGCGTTCGCGTACGGCGAGCGCGCCGCCATCCTCGACGGCAACGTGAAGCGCGTCCTGTCGCGTGTCTTCGGCGTGGCGGATGAGAAGGCGCTGTGGCCGCTTGCCGAGGAGCTACTGCCGAAGAAAGGCATCGAGCCGTACACGCAGGGGCTGATGGATCTGGGCGCGACCGTCTGTACGCGCGTCAATCCCGGCTGCGCGCGGTGCCCGGTGTCGGACGCGTGCGTCGCCCGCGAGCAGGATCGGATCGCCGAGCTGCCCCCGCCGCGAGCGCGGCGCGAGCTGCCGCAAAAAGAGGTCACTTGGCTCCTGCTGCGGCACGACGGCGCGGTGCGCCTCGAGCGGCGCCCGGCGCCGGGCATCTGGGGCGGGCTCTGGTGCCCGCCGGAGTTGAACGGCAGGCGGCCGCGCGGCGCAAAGGCGCTTCCCGCGATCGAGCACGGCTTCACGCACTTCCGGTTGCGGATATGGCCGCTGCTTTGCGACGTGCCGAAGCGAACGGCGGGGCGCTGGCTGAAGATCGAGGAGGCGGGCGCGGCGGCGCTGCCCGCGCCGGTCAGGGCTCTGCTCGGGCGCTTGCCCGCAAGAGCGAATTGACGCGCTCGAGGCGCGTCGCGGCATCATCCAGTTCCAGTAACTCCTGCTTTGCGGCGAGGGGCAACGGCAAAAGCTCGGCGAGGCGCGCGCTGACCCAGGCGGCCGAGTCGAGCTTGTGCGGCGACGGGAGCAGGCCAGCGTGCTGCTCGATGATCCGCTCGAGCAAGCGCACACAATGGCTGCAACTCTGCGGCACCGCAGCGTCCTCTTCCGTCGGAAGCAGCTCGACGCGTGCGACTTGCAGACCGTTCTTCTCGACGCGACGTTCGAGAATGCGGAAGCGGCTCTCGCCTTGCGTGATCACTTCGAGCAGCCCGAGCTGCGCCATGTCCCACTCCGCGATGCGCGCCGTGCAGCCGATGTCGGCCGGAACCGCGGGCGTTCCGACTTCGTTGCCCTCGCGGATGGCGCAGACGCCGAAGGGCGACTGATCGCGCAGGCAGCGCTTGGCCATGTCCATGTAGCGCTGCTCGAAGATGCGCAGCGGCAGCCGGCCTCCGGGAAAGAGGACTGTATTCAGCGGGAAAAGGGGGATTTCGATGCGGCGCTCTCTCGATCAGGCGTTGTCCTGCGCGAGGCCGCGGTGGCGCACCAGCACGCGCCAGTCGGCGCGGAACGACTTCGCCAGCTCCTCGGCGAGATACACCGAGCGGTGCCGTCCGCCGGTGCAGCCGATGGCCACGGTGACATGGCTGCGATTCTCGCGCACGATCTCCGGCAGCCAGCGCTGCAGGAGCGCGCGCATGTCGTCGAGCCAGCGGCGCACGGAACTCTCGCGCTTCAGGTAGTCGATCACCGGGGCATCGCAGCCGGTGAAAGGCCGCAACTGCGGGTCGTAGTGCGGATTGGGCAGCATGCGGCAGTCGAGCACCCAGTCGGCGTCGAGCGGAATGCCGTCCTTGTAGGAGAACGACTCGAAGAGCAGCGTGAGCGCCCCGGCGCCGAGGCCGAGCTGGTCGCGGATCCAGTTCTGCAGCACGCGCGGCTGCAGGTCGCTCGTGTCGATGCGGCTGCCCAGCGGCGCGATGCCGGCGAGCATTGCCCGCTCGCGGTCGATCGCCTCGGCGAGCGTGCTGCCGTCGGTGGCGAGGGGATGGCGGCGACGCGTCTCCGAAAAGCGGCGCAGGAGGGAGCTCGAGTTCGCCTCGAGGTAGAGCACCCGGGTGTCGACGCCGCGCTTGCGCAGCTCGTCGATGTGCTGCGGCAGCGCCGGCAGCGCGGCGCTGCGCGCATCGATGCTCACGGCGGCGCGGTCGTGACCGGCCTCGTCGAGGAAGTCGACCGTCTCCATCAGGAGATTCGCCGGCAGGTTGTCGATGCAGTAATAGCCGCCGTCCTCGAGCACTTTCAGCGCGACGCTCTTGCCGGCGCCGGACAGGCCGCTGACCAGTACGAGCTGCACTACTCGCCGCCCTTGTCCATCTGCGCGCGCTGGCGGGCGAGGAACTCCGCGGTCGAGTCGATGCCGCGCAGCTTGAGGATGGCGTTGCGCACGGCGGCCTCCACAAGCACCGCAAGGTTGCGGCCTGCGGCGACGGGAATCGTCACCCGTGGCGTGGTGACGCCGAGGATCTCCTCCGATTGCTCCATGAGCGGCAGGCGCTCGGCCGGATTGCGGCCGCCGCCCGGCTGCGGGCGCTCGAGATGCGCGATGAGCCGCAGCTTCATCTTCCGGCGCACCGCCGTCTCGCCGAAGATGGTGCGGATGTTGAGCACGCCCAGGCCGCGCACCTCGATGAAGTCCTTCAGCATCGGCGGGCAGCGTCCCTCGAGCGTGCCGGCGGCGATGCGCGAGACTTCGACGACGTCGTCGGCGACGAGGCCGTGGCCGCGGCTGATGAGCTCGAGGCCGAGCTCGCTCTTGCCGACGCCGGACTCCCCGGTGATCAGCACGCCCAGGCCGAGCACGTCCATGAATACGCCGTGGCGCTCGGTGGTCTCCGCCAAGAGCTTCGCAAGATAGCGCGCCAGCTTCTCGATCACCTGCGGCGCCGGCAGCGGCGAGGTGAAGAGCGGCGTATGCGAAGTCGTCGCCGCGTCGACCAGCGCCGCGGGCGGCGCGACGCCGTCGGCGACGATCACCGCCGCGGGATGCGATTCGAGCAGGCGCTCGACGAAGCCGGCGACGATGCCGGCTTCATAGGCGCCGATGACCTGGATCGAGTTCGGGTGGGTGAGGTTGAGGTGGCCGATCAGCGCCGCGGCGGTCGCGGCCTCGCGGCGCACGGCCGTGCCGCCTTCGCGCCCGGCCACCCAGGCGAGCGAAAGCGCCTCGCGGTTATCGTCATGCAGCCGCGCGACGTTGACCTGAAGCATCCGGCTGCCATGCCGTGACCAGCTGATGGAGCTCGGCCGCGTCCTTCGCCGCCGCCATCGCGTCGCGCAGGCCGCGGTCGGAAAACATCTGCGCGAGCTCGGAGAGGATCTGGAGATGCTTCTCGGTGGCCTTCTCCGGCACGAGCAGGACGAAGGCGAGGGTCACTGGCGCGCCGTCGGGCGCGTCGAAAGGCACCGGCTGCGCGAGGCGGATGAGCGCGCCGAGCGCTTCCTTCAGCCCCTTGATGCGGCCGTGCGGGATGGCGACGCCCTGGCCGAGGCCGGTCGAGCCCAGGCGCTCGCGCGCGAACAGGCTGTCGAACACCTGGCTGCGCGCCACGCCGTCGTGGTTTTCGAAGAGCAGGCCCGCCTGCTCGAACAGGCGCTTCTTGCTCGAGGCCTGCAAATCGACGAGCACGTGCGACGGGGAGAGAAGCTTGCCGACGAGGCTTATGCGGCGCGCATTCTATACGCTCTAGGGCCCGCCTCTATCCTCGCTTGTTCTCCGCGAAGCGCTTGTCCTTGTACCTGAGGACCTGGCGGTCGAGCTTGTCGGCCAGGAGGTCGATCGCGGCGTAGAGGTCCTCTTCCTCGCTCTCGCAATGCAGGTCCTTGCCGCGCACATGCAGAGTGACCTCGGCCTTCTGCCGGGCCTTGTCCACGGTCAGGATGACGTGGGCGTCGATCACGTGGTCGAAGTGGCGGGTAATGCGCTCGAGCTTCGTGCGCACATAGGTGCGGATGGCGGGAGTCACTTCGAGATGATGGCCGCTCACATTGAGGTTCATTTCCTCTCCTCACGGTTCATGGTCAAAGGGCCTTTCTCTGGTTGACGGCGGGAATTTGCAGCGCTTCGCGATATTTCGCGATGGTGCGGCGGGCGACGACGATGCCCTGCTCGCCGAGGATCTGCGAGATGCGCGCGTCCGACAGCGGCGCCTTGGCGTTCTCCGCGGCGACGAGCTGCTTGATGAGCGCGCGGATCGCGGTGGACGAGGCCGCGCCGCCCGCCTCGGTGGCGACGTGGCTGCCGAAGAAGTACTTGAGCTCGAAGGTGCCGCGCGGCGTCGCCATGTATTTCTGCGTCGTGACGCGCGAGATCGTGCTCTCGTGCAGGCCGAGCGTCTCCGCGATCTCGCGCAGGACCAGCGGCCGCATGGCGACTTCGCCGTGCTCGAGGAAATGCCGCTGGCGCTCGACGATCGCCTGCGAGACGCGCAGGATCGTGTCGAAGCGCTGCTGCACGTTCTTGATCAGCCAGCGCGCCTCCTGCAGCTGCGTGGAGATCGAGCCGGCGCTGCGCGCGCCGGCGGCGATCTCGGCATACAGGCGGTTGATGCGCAGGCGCGGCATCGCGTCCGGGTTCAGGCTCGCACGCCAGGCGCTGCGCACCTTCTTGACGATCACGTCCGGCACCACGTAGCGCGCTTCGATCTTGGCGAATGCGGCGCCCGGCCGTGGATTGAGCGCGCGGATCACGCCCTGCGCGGCGCGCAGCCGCTCGTCGTCCGCGCCGGTGAGGGTCTTCAGTCGCGAATAGTCGCGCGCCGCGAGAAGCTCGAGGTGCTTGTTGACGATCTCGAGCGCGAGGTTGCGCTCCGCGCACGCCGCGTGGTTGCGCAGCTGCAGCGCGAGGCACTCGCTCGGCGAGCGCGCGCCGACGCCGGCGGGCTCGAAGTGCTGCAGGTGGGCGAGGGCGATCGAAAGCTCCTCGGCGAGAGATTCGGCGGCGCCCGCTTCCGCCGGCAGCAGCGCCACGATCTCCTCGAGCGGCTGCGTCAGGTAGCCGTCTTCATCCAGCGCATCGATCAGGATCTCGACGAAGGCGCGGTCGCGCGGGCTCAGCTTGGTCACCGAGAGCTGCGCGTGCAGGTGGTCGCGCAGCGTCGGCGTGTCGGGCGGGGTGAAGCTCTTCTCGCCTTCCTCGTCGCCGCCGTCGCTCGTGCGCCAGTTGCTCGCGAGCTCGGTCGACCAGTCGGTGTCGCCCGCCGGCGCCGCCTCGCTGGCGCTGGCGCTCGTGCTCGTCGAGCCGCTCGCGGCCGCAGGCGCGTGCGCCTCGCCCGCCTCCTCGACCTCCTCCCGCTCGAGCGCCGGGTTCTCCATCAGCAGCCGGTCGATCTCCTGGTTCAGCTCGACCGTCGAGAGCTGCAGCAGGCGGATCGACTGCTGCAACTGCGGCGTCAGCGTGAGGTGCTGCGATAGTCGGAACTGCAGGGAGGGCTTCATCAATGTCTGCAGTGTGCCGGGGCGAACGTTACAACGCTGTGAGACTACATCCGGAAGTTCTCGCCCAGATAGACCCGGCGCACACTGTCATTATAGACAATCTCTTCCGGGTGACCCGAGGCGAGGACTGCGCCTTCGTTGATGATGTACGCGCGGTCGCAGATGCCGAGCGTCTCGCGGACGTTATGGTCCGTTATGAGCACGCCGATGCCGCGCTCCTTGAGGAACCTAATGATGCGCTGGATGTCGAGCACCGCGATCGGGTCGACGCCGGCGAACGGCTCGTCGAGCAGGATGAACGCGGGTTTCGTGCCGAGCGCGCGCGCGATCTCGAGGCGCCGCCGCTCGCCGCCGGAGAGCGAAAGCGCGGCGTGCTTGCGCAGGTGGGCGATGTTCAGGTCCTTCAGGAGCTCGGTAAGCCGGGCCTCGATACTCTCGCGCGGCATCCCCTGCAGCTCGAGGATCGCCTGCACGTTCTCTTCGACGGTCAGGCGGCGGAACACCGAGTTCTCCTGCGGCAGGTAGGAGATGCCGAGCCGCGCGCGCTTGTGGATCGGCAGGTGGGTGAGCTCGATCTCGTCGAGATGGATGGCGCCGGCGTCGACCGGGATCAGCCCGACGATCATGTAGAAGCAGGTGGTCTTGCCGGCGCCGTTCGGCCCGAGCAGGCCGACCACCTCGCCGCTGCCGACTTCGAGCGACACGTCCTGCACCACCGTGCGCGACTTGTAGCGCTTGCGCAGCCGCTGCGAGCGCAGCCGGCTGCCGCCGTTGGGCTTCGACATGTCCATTTATTTTTCCGGCGGCTTCGGCTGGATCGTGGCGCGCACGCGCCCGTCGCCGCGGCCGGGCGTCACGGTAAAGAAGTCCGAGCGCTGGTCGACCAGGATGTAGTTGCCCTTCACCTCGTCGCCGCCGCGGTTGACGCGCGCCTCCTCGTAGAGCTCGATCTTGCCGCTGCGGTCATCGAGCTCGATTCGCTTCGCCTCGCCCTCCATCCACACGCCTTCCTTCTCCGGCGGCTTCGGGTCCTGGCGCTGGCGGAAGCGCACCGGGTTGCCGGTCGCCGTGGCGTACTGGTTGCCCTCGGCGTCCTGGCGCACGACGATGCGGTCGGCGCGGATGTTGAGCGTGCCGCGCGTCACGACGACGTTGCCTTCGAAGACGTTCATGCGCCGCGCGTCGTCGGCGCTCATGCGGTTCGCCTCGATCTCGATCGGCTTGGTGCTGTCGGCCTGCTCGGCATGCGCCGCGGCCATGCCCGCGGCGAGCAACCAGGGAGCGAGCTTCACGGCGCTTTCTTCGCCTCGAAGCGCCCGCGCACGTCGTTCTTCAGGAACAGCTCGCGCGTATCGGTGCGGTATTCCATGCCGCGGCCGGTGAGCGAGCGTCCTTCCTGCTCGAAGAACACCTCGCGGTCGGTGAGCACCAGCGACTTGTCGCGAAGGACGTGCAGGAAGCTGGTGGTCATCTTCGCCGGCGTTTCCTTGGCGTCGCCGTCGCGCACGAGCACCACGTGGTCGTACAGAAAAATCTCGTCGCCTTCGCGCGAGATCTTGCCGCGGTCGGCGTCTACCGTGAAGCGCGGCGCGTCGGGCTTCGACTGCACGAGGCGCGGCGCCTTGATCTCGGTCGAGTCGTCATCCGGGTAGTGCTGCATCTGGGCGCCGGCGAGCGTGGTCACCGCGTGGCCTTCGGCGTTGTAGGTCGTGGTGGTGAAGTTGGTCACCAGGTAGTCGGGATCGTGCCGGCGGAGCGACGGGTGATCGCCGCCTTCTACGCGCACCTGGTGGTCGAGCCAGAGCGTGAGCAGCGCGAGCGCCGCCATCAGGAGGAGCGGGAAAAGGCGCGTGGTGCTCATTTGAGGTAGCGCCGCATCACGGCGCCGAGCTTGCCCTGCGCCTCGAGGATGAACTCGCACACCTCGCGCGCCGCCCCGTGCCCGGCGGGAGCGGAGGCGATGTAGTGCACGCGCCGGCGCACGTCCTCCGGCGCCTCGTGCGGTGCGCAGGCAAAGCCGCAGCGCGTGAGGATCGGCAGGTCGACCACGTCATCGCCCATGTAGGCGACCGCGGCCGGCCGCGCCTTGAGGCGCCTCAGCATCCGCTCGAAGGCCGTGCGCTTGTTGGCGGCGCCCTGTACCACGTGGCGGATGCCGAGCTCCTTCGCGCGCTCCTCGACCGCCTGCGACTCCCGGCCGCTGATGATCGCGGTGTCGAGGCCGGCCATCCGCAAGAGGTGCACGCCGTGGCCGTCGAAGGCATGGAAGGCCTTCAGCTCCTCGCCGTTCGGTCCGTACCACAGCCGCCCGTCGGTCAGCACGCCGTCGACATCGAAGATGACCAGGCGCACACGCTTGGCCCGCGCGAGCGCATCGGGAGCGAGGTATTGCATCGAGGCTAGATGACTTTGGCGCGGAAGAGGTCGTGCATGTTGAGCGCGCCGAGGAGTGCGCCGCGCTCGTCGACGACCAGAAGCTGATTGATCTTGTGCGCCTCCATGAGGCTCACCGCCTCGACGGCCAGCGCGGTGGGCGCGAGGGTGCGCGGCGCGCGCTTCATCACCTCGTCGACGGTGACGGTGGCGAAGTCGACGCCCTTCTCCAGCGCGCGGCGCAGGTCGCCGTCGGTGAAGATGCCCTGAACCTTGCGCGCGCCGTCGATCACGGCGGTCATGCCGATCTTGCCGCGCGTGATCTCGGCGATCGCCTGCAGGCCCGGCGCGCCCAGCGGCACCGCCGGCAGGTCGGCGCCCTTGCGCATGACGTCGGCGACGTGCACCAGCGCCTGCCGTGGCAGCCGGCCCTTCGGGTGGCTGCGCGCGAAATCGTCCGAAGAGAAGCCGCGTTTTTCCAGGAGCGCGACGGCGAGCGCATCGCCCAGCGCGAGCGCCGCGGTGGTGCTCGCGGTCGGCGCGAGGTTGAGCGGGCAGGCTTCCTGCGCGACGCGAGCGTCGAGGTGCACGTCGGCCTCGCGCGCCAGCGCCGAGTCGGCATTGCCGGTGATCGCGATCAGCTTCGCGCCGCGGCGCTTCACGAGCGGCACGATGTCGAGCAGCTCGTCGCTCGAGCCGGAATAGGAGATGGCAATGAAGACGTCGCCCGGCTCGATCATGCCG
>Ga0134121_10002784_pt1 | contig 14846 bp, 7 predicted proteins | sample KB301_FD_96463 | JGI IMG/M metagenome (GOLD analysis project Ga0134121, IMG submission 96463) | Terrestrial soil microbial communities without Nitrogen fertilizer from Kellogg Biological Station, Michigan, USA - KB3-0-1 | ecosystem: Environmental > Terrestrial > Soil > Unclassified ... | reverse complement strand
GCCGCCGGGCTTGTCAAACCTGTCGAGCAGGTCGTACATCGACGCCTGTATCAACTGCGCGAGCGTGTCGCCCGCCTTGATCCACTTCGACGCTTGCGAGGAATCGCGACCGGCGGCTTGGGCGCGCGCTTCTGATTGGACCAGCGCGGCCAGTGCATCGGCCGCAGTGTTGCCGACCGCGACGTGGACATTCTCCTTCTTGATCTTCCCGGGGCTGATGTTTCCCGTGCTCGGCGGCGGCCACTGCACATCGGCAACGAGACCGTGGTAAAGGCTCGTCGACAAAGCCGGCGCGGCGACGCGAGCGCCAGACTGATCTTTCACTGACCACTTCAGGTAGGAGAGGAGCGTGGCCATGCGCTCTGGCTCCGACTGCTTCTGCCAATCTTCACGCGCGCCCCAGACCGCAGGATCGTAAACTTTGACTCCGCGCAACGGGTCGCCCTTCGAGGGATCGGAATACCAACCGACAATCATGTAGGTATAAATGAAGACGCCCTTGCCATCCTCCGGTAGATCCGTATCAGTGAAGGAGAAGACATCGCGAACAGTCGGCTTGTAAGCGGCGAAGGAAACGTTGCCGGGACCAACCGCCTGGAGAAAGAACGGCCCGCCGTCGACACCACCCACAGCCTGCCACGAAGCGATGTCGTGGCGTTTGCCGATGCTGGCGTGGTTCACGTCGAATGACGCTCTGCCCTCCTCCGTTACGTGCATAGCAGTCGGGTCAGTAGGATCGAGAAAGGCGCTGGTGGCGAGGAGCCGCACCGAGCTGTCCTCGACCAGGCCGTCCGGCAGAATCTTGCTGAAATTAAACGGGCGGATGGTGATCGAGGTCGCGCCCTTCGCGGCAGCAGCCGCCACCACGATCTCGGCCGCGAACGTCCCGTCGGGACTGACAATCTGCATCTTGTCGCCGGCAGCTATGGTGAGCTGCGAACCTGGCGCGGCTAGTTTTACGATCGTCTCGTTATCGCGCACGAGCGGATCCGATGTCTTGCCGACGACACCGCCGAGGTAGTCACTCTGTACAACCCACAACCGGCACTGCCACGCGCTGCCGTCCTTCGGCGTGTTGAAACGTGCGACGAGCCAGCGATTGGGAACGAGCGGAAAGACAGTCTCGCCGGCGCCGGTCGCGGGCGTGCGTCCATGCGTGAGGGCGTCGGGCAGCGCCCAGTGGAGGTGAACGCCCAGAGTCACGTCGGTCGAACCTGAGAACGGCGGGGCGAGCAAAGGCTTGAACTGCGGGAGGCGCGTGTAATCGGCAGTGTAAATCGCCCTCGATGTCTTATTCTTCAACGTCGAGTCGATGGACCAGGCCTCGAGATGGACCGGGACGAGCAGACTCGAAGTCTCGTTTGGCGGCGTGATGGCCATCATTTACTTCCCTTCTCCGGCAGAAAAAGCATCTGCTCGGGCACGCGCACCATCTGCACCGCAAAGGAGGCGGGGCTGAAGGGCGCGGGCGGTTTGATCTTGTCTTCCAACTTCCCTCGAAGCTTTTCGGCCATGCCGCCCGTGCCGCCGATCTGTAGCGTGTCGGTCGAGCCCGGTGACTTGCGCCACGGGAAATCTTTGCGCTCGAGCGTCACTTTCGGACTGACGAGTTTCCCGATGTTGGCCGCGACCACGCCTGAACCGCCGGGGACGTAGCGCAGATCGATCCCGGCGCCTTCGGTACCGAAGACGAGACCTTCCGATGGCTCGTCGAACTCGATCCGCTGCGGCACTTTCGGATAGATGGCGATCATCACGTCTGGTCCAACGCGGTCGAGTCGCAACGGCTTCATCGGTTTCGATTGGTCGTTCGTCTCATACGCGCGGACTTCAAGTCCCGGCCAACCCGCGACGACGGCCGAGCGCATGACGAAACCAGCGAGCGTGCCGATGTCGGCGGCTGAGAGCGAGGAGTCAGACTGTCTGAGCAGCTCGCAGCGCACCTCGCAGACACTCTTAGTCACGGCGCGCTGAATGGCTTTGCGCATGAGCTCGTTGAAGAGCTCGTCGCGGCTCGACTGTGTGCCGGCGCTCAGAGCGCCGTCGAGCAGCGCGTCGATCCAGTTCTTGTCGATATAGAAAAAGCGAACAGATTCGAGCGGCAGCAGTCGCTCGTCCGAAACGAGGTTGTTGAAAGGCACGCCGTAGAGAAGCGCGAGACGCGCCAGCCAGTCGATGATCAACTCGGACGTATCGTCGTCTGCTCCGCGAAGTCGAAGGACGCTGCCCGGCGGTGCTGTCTCGGCGTCGAATGATTCGATGATGACTTCATCATCGCCCACGCCGACTCGGGCCGCGACGCGGATGGGAACCTCCTCGCCACCCGGGCATTCGAGCACCAGCTCCGCGCCCGTGCCAATCACCTCGGTCGCCGGTGACTGCAGTTTAAGAGCGGTCGCTTGTGGTCCAACATCGTCTGCGATCGTGCCGAAGTCGGCGAGACCGTTCAGGTGTTGGAGGAGTGACGTGACGGGGGGACGGATCGTCAGGTTCATCAGATCGGCGGGTGTGACGGGCCGGCGCGGCTTCGCTTTTTGCAGCAACCCGACCGTCGTCTCGCTCGGAGTGAATCCACCTGTTTGCCCGATGTGCTTCGCGACCTCGTCGTGAAAGCCGTCGGCGAGATAGTCTTTGAAGGCATTCGCGACGAGATCTTCGTCGAGCAGCGCTGCCAGATCCGTGACGCCCATGCCTGAAATGCCACCACCGGATCTAAGCATCGTGTTTTGCACGGGCACGAAGCTGGAGTTTACGCGCTCCATCAGACGGTCGACCGCCGCGTGCGAATCACGTCGCCACTGGAGCAGCGCGGTCGAGAAAGGAAGACTGCTGAGCGCGAGCGAACGTCCGGTTTGAAAAGCGACCGAGTAAGACAGATCGAAGACGCCGTTGACGGTGTCGAAGATCATCGCCTCGGAAGTGTTCGTCGGCGTTCTGGGGTTCTCTCCTCTTTCTGGCGGCGCCAGATATTCCTCGGCGACAACCGGCGCGAGTGGCCCGCGATACCAGGCGAAGCTTTGCTCCCCCGTTTGCGACGCGTAACTCATCGGCGTGTAACCGTTGCGCAGTCGCTTGAAAGCAGCGAGCGCGGTGGGTTCAATTGGCGGCGTACCACCGACCGGGAGTCGCAACAGTAGATCGGGACGCGAGCCGCTTACCTGCGCGATGAGGTTCACCATCAACTTCGCGAAGTTTTCGGAAGGCTCGCGCAGGCATGTAAACGACCAACTGTAAAGCGAGATGAGTCGTACAGTCTTCTGCGTGGGCACTTGGACCGTGCCGTCTGACTGGATGTATTTTTCGTAGCCTTCGAGCGAGACGAGGTGGACGATGTTTCCCATCTGCGCAGCGTTGCCGGTCTTCGGCGGCGGAACGGCGAAACGATTAGCGATGACTGACGCGTACCAGCCATCGTGTTTCGCGTCCTGCGGTTCCTTGGCGACAGTCGGAACCTGCCGGACGTGCGCGAGCAGTGGCAGGTCAGCCACGACCGGCATCAGCCCGACGAACGTCGCAGCCGGAACGTCAATGACGTTGCAGATGATCTTCGCGGGATCTTCGTCGGATGCGATATCGAGCTGTGGCCCAAGCGTGTCCGGAGGGGTCTTGCCGAAGACAACCTGATTCAGCGGGATCGCAATCGTGCGAGTCGGATTACTGAGATTGCCGTCCGGGCCCGGCGCGGGCAGATCTTTTTCGGAGAACACGAGCAGCGCGAGCCACGGGCACGCGGAATTTTTCGTCGTCAGATTAAGCTCACGCTCCCACGGCAGCGCACGCTTGTTGAGTACGATCATCGGCATGTACTCGTCATAGACGCCCGTGCCGCCCGCCGGCGGAAACACGCGATGCACATCGGCCGGATCGAGTTGAAAGCGCGGGCCGCGCACGATGAACTTCTGCGCGATGGGCGCCTGCGGCTCCGCGGGCACCTCCGAACCGGCCGCCGGCGTGAGCGCCTGCGAGACATGCACGGTGTACTCACCCGCCTTCAAGTTCGGGACAAAGTTGTCGTAGAAGCTGACGTTGTTGCTCATAAGTCTTCCTGTTTTAGGCTGCGGCGAGAATGAGCGGTTTGCCGACGAGGACAGCGCCGGGGTTTGCAGCGAATGTCGTCATGGGCGAATTGGTAACGGGATCGAAGCCGTAGCCTTGCAGCGTCAAAAGGAGTTTCGCGCGCGCGTCCGTCACAGTCGTGCTCGTCAAAGACTTCTTGATCTCGTTGAGCGCCTCGGCGTTCACTGCCGGGAGTGGTCCAACCGGCGTTTGACTCGGCGCGAGCGGAAGATGATCGGGATCGGCTTCGTCCACTGTGACGTAAGTGAATGCTTTCGCGATGTCGATGTTGAGCGCGAGCGCGCCGGACGGCGTTAGCGCGGCCTGCCTGGGCGTGATCTTTTCAACTCCCATCAGGCGCTTCGGCAGCAGCTCGTTCATCTCCGGATCCTTGCCGCCGGGAACGGGCTTGCCCCACTTCGCCGCCGGCACTGACTGGCAGGAGAGCTTGAAATCGAAAACAGCAGGCAGGTCGTACGCCGCGCCTTTACTGTCCGTCATCTTCAGTTCAAAGACTGACGCTGTGACTTCGGCGTTCATCGGCCGAATGTAAACCGTCGTGTAGTCTCCGCCGCACGCTTCCTTCGGCTTGAACTTCGCCGTCGTCGACGAGCCCTTCACGTTGACTTCAGTTGCCGGGAACTCCGTCATCGCCGAGAAGACGAAATGATTGGCGCGGACGATCCAGATGTTCTTGCCGTCCTTCTGAATCGACTCGGATTGTCCGTCGTTAGCCCTGATGGTGAATACGCCGTCCGCCCCTACGGACACAGGCGCAGCAGGAGCCTCGAGGAGGACATTTGCCTTCAAAGCTTTCTTCGGTCCGTGCGGCAGGAGCGTTTGCGCGAAGCCTGTACCCTCCGCGTTCTCCCACTTGAGCGGCTTGGGCTTTTGCGACTCGTCAGCGCCGAAGCTAACCGTGAACGAGATGATGTACCAGTTGATATGAACGCGGCCGCCCATCGGCGGACCCCAGATCGCGAGGGTCGCGCCCAGCTCAACCTTCAGTGTCGTAGTGACGAAGAGAAGATTGACGCGGTACGAAGCGCCGATGCTGATCGAGATGTCGAGGCGATAGTGGAACGGCGCCCACGAGACGAGCGCGTCCATCTGCGCCTTGAACCAAGCCTGAAGGTTACCGGCGCTGTAGAGCACCTGAAGACTCGCGCCCGCCATGATCGCGGAAGGCGTAAGCGCGAAGTAGGCTTCGCCACTGATCGTCACGTTGCCCGGGAGCGGCCAGTTGAAGCCGAGCCGCGGCACTCTCGGGTAATGCGGCGGCGGATTGAAATCCGGATGATAACCGCCGAGTGTGAGCACAAACTGTCCCGCGTTTTCGTGGTCACCGAACCAGACGTAGAAAGCAAAACCGCCCGTCAGCTTGCACGCTGGATCAAGCACGTACGAGTTCGGCGTGAGCACTGCCGTCGCGCTGAAGAAGCCCTTCGCCGGCAGCAGCTTCACCTGCATCGCGAGCTCTGCGTACGCGTACTTAACCGTTGACGCACCGGACGCGGACGGTGGCGGGAGCGTGATCTTGGAGACACCGAGCAGCGCGATTTCCAACTCCTGCCCGAACTGGACCACGAGTAGCGCCGTCGTGTTGACGAGGTCGAACGAAGTGAAGCGAACTCCGGCAGCGAGCCAGTAGTTTCCGCGTACAGCCGGCACAGTCGAGCCGAGTCCCTGTAGTGCTTTGGCCGGGTTCGGCGGCAGCCCGCCGAGTTTCTTTGGATCGGATGCAGCCGCGACGAGCGGGAAGTCAGCGACGCCGTCCATGTCGGGCAGGACCAGGCCGCGGTTGTAACCGAAACCAGCGGCGAGTCCGGTCACGTAGAAGAAGGCAGGACCACCGAGCTTGCCTTCGAGCGCGCCGAAGATGAAGAGCGAAGCGTAACCGTCATCGTTCTCTTTGACGTAAGCGTACGACCCGATCGCGGTGATGGAGAAAGTGCCCGCCTTGATGAGCACCATGCCGTTGTACTCGGGATAGAGTCGCTTCGGCGTGCTCTTCTCGTCCGGGCCAACTTTGACGAAAGCACCGCTGAGCTCGACCTGCCCGGCCTTGAGCGCGAGTCCCATCCCGTCGAGATCGAGTTTGTATTTCGAGAACTCACCCGGACTGCTAACCGGTATTCCGACAGAAAGCCCATTGAGATCGACGCTCAGCGCGTCGAGGTGGATGCCGCCGTCAAACAGGAGCGAGAGATACTTGTCTTTCTGCACCCAGCCGAGGCCGATCCGCTGGCACTGTAGTGGTCCAAGCGCGCGCTGAATCGGAAGGATGACCTTGTCGGATGGCTTACCGTCGGAGTCGTAAAGTTGGAAGGCGAAGCTGCCGGTCTTCACATAAGCGGCTGACATCGAGAAGGTCGGGTTGACGGGCGCCTTGTCGCCGGCCTTTTCGTCTTTCTTCTCGTCTGTTTTGCCTGACTCGAGCAGGCTCTGCGCGACAGGGTTCGAGTCCTTGCCCTGTGCGGCCTTGCCGAAGCCTGGTCCAAGCGGAATGCCCAGCTCGGCAATGCCGGCTGCGCCTCCGAAGACCCAGCCAGAGTCTGACTGTTTGGCATAAACGCGCAGCTCCGCGCCACCCATCGTGTAGCCGCTGATATCGAAGAGCGGTTGCCCTGCACCGCCATACACGTCAAGCCCGAGGCTGGCGAGCTCGACGCGTGGCTTGAACGTGACGTTCGGTCCTCCAGGCTTGCACTCGGCAGCCTTCGAAGTGCTTCGCAACAGATAGACGGAGACACCGGGCTGCGTGAAATCCTTCGTGTGTCCAAGCGAGCGCGCGACCCACGAGTCTTTGTCTTGCTCGCCTGCGATCCACTTGCCGATCTGGATTGAGATCTCCGGCGGCGGAGTCTTATCGCCATCCTTCGCTTTGCCGCCGACTTTTATGTCGTTGATCATCAGGCGCGCGCCGTAATCAAAAGCGTCGCCGTCGGCTTTCTCTCTCGTGATGTAGATGCCACTGCCTTTGGCGCCGACCGGGATCGGGACGATTGGGTCTGACGAGTCAGAGAGCTTGTGCAGGAGGTTGAACAGAAAGTTCTCAGCCAGGACTTTCGGATTCTTGACGTTGGCCTTGAGGTAGTCGAGATTCAGATGATACTTGCCGTCATCGTCGACAGTAAGCACGCAAGCCGCGGTCAGGATGTCGCCGATAGTATAGACAGAGTTACCGACGTAATGGTCGAGCCAGTACGTTCCCTGGAGAATGACCGCAGCGAACCACTTGCCAACCGGCTCGATATTATCGATGAGCTGCTGGAGCGACGTGAATTCCGATGGAACTCCAGCCGGCGCGCCCTTAAGGTCAACGAAGGTGAGACGCATACCGAGCGCCGGCGTCGACGAGAAGGAGAAGTTCACGTCGAGCTTCATCCCGGTGAAGCTGGTCCCATTTGCCTTGAACGTCTCGCCGTCGGAAAGACTGGCGACAACGCCGATGCTCGACGGCTGCGTGCCGATCACAACTGACGGACTTGCATCGGAAGCGAGCTTGAAGAGCGGGACGTAGCCATAAGCCGTGATCGAGAGTTTGCCGTAGCCCATCTGATTCAGCACGCCGAGACCGATCGTGACGCTGACGGGTGACGGGCCGGGCGGAGGCGGCGGTGGAGCAACAAGATAGAAACCAGTCCCTTTGTTTTTGTCCGCGGGGTTTGGAATTGGATACCACGTGCCGCCAGGCACGCCAGCGGGAGTAGTTCCCTTCCCGAGCACGTTGGTTGTGAGTTGTAGCAGCTCGCGCACGCGCCGCGGGATGTTTCCGAGTTCAGTGTCAGCGTGTACGAACCAGTCCTGATTGATCTGGCCGTTTTGAGTGAGCAGCCCGATAAGCTGGCCCACGTTAGACACTTTGGGGTCGAGTTTCTCCGTCAGGCTCGTCATCATTTCTCTCCGAGGGCGGAACTATTCGCGGTCAAGAAAGGTGCAGTACTTAAAGATTTCGTGCCAATAAGTGACGTCGTTGTTATGGATTACCCTATCGCTTGGTGGATTGCGCAGCTTGCTCTCTTCACTGAAGAAGTTGGCCCCTCCGGTCACGCCTACCAGCGCGTATTTCGTTTTATTAGTTTTATTGATCGCGAAGAGCGGGCCTCCGGAATCGCCCGGCGCGGTGGATTTCGTGTTGCTTGCACTAAGCTCAACGGCGTCAGACATGCTTCGCCACTTTGAACGATCTCTATCTTTGCTCCTCGGTTCGTAAAGCAGACCGGGAGCGGGAGTAGCGGCATAAGGTACGGATTGCTTGCACTGTATTCTCTTGTCGTAATCCGTGTAGTTATCAGTGTCGATATCCATGTCCTTTGCCCGGGCCGCTCCATACCCGAGTTGTATGTAATCAAACTTGCTGCGGTCGAGCAGTTGATACTTACTCTTGATTAGGTCAAGCCCCTTTTTATATTGATCGTAATTGGCCTTTTTGATGAACCGGTTAGTGTTGACGAAGTTGTAGAAGTCGGTGTTGGTGCACTCAAACAGCATTGCGTCGTGAGTCCAACTATTACCGCTGTCTGTGACATTCGCGAAATTGAAGCCAGTGACTTCGGCAGTGGCGCCGTTCGGAGGATTTGCGGGACGCTGTAGGAGCGCCGTTGGCCCGTAGCCGATCTTGATGCCACCCGAATAACCAGACACTGCGTAGTCACTCGGTTTTTTAGGTAGTTGAGTTGACTTATCAATCGGACCCGGCTGACCATCGAGGGTATAGAGATTATGCTTGGCGGTCAGAATGTATGCCTTAGTACCGTCAACGCCGAGGATGACGCCGGATCCAAATCCCTGCAGGGTGCTAAGCAAGACTGTTGTTTTCAGGAGTTCCTCTCTGATCTCGAGGCCGTTGAAAAACTCGGTGGCCTTAAATCGCTCTCCATCCTCTTTTGGCTCTGGTGGCTTCTGATGCTTCTTTAAGCGTATGCCCACAGGAGGATCCGGCGGGAACTTTGCGTATTTACTCAGCATCATGGCTGGCTGGTTTCCTCGTATGTTTGTGAATGACGATCGTTCGCGGGCCCGCGGACAGTCTGGTATCGCAGCTTTGTTTAAAGACAGTGGTCAGAAAACAGAGACCACCCTAACGTAATGGGAATTCAGAAGCTGTAACGAAAAACAGAGAACTGAAGAACTGAAGAACTGAACAGAACACCCCGAAGGCGGCGGGCAGTATACTACGCTCGCGTCAGATTACAAGGGTTTTTGCAAAAAACACTCTGCGGCTCTCTGCGATCTCTGCGGTGAGCAAAGCAGGTAAGCACATAATTTCACAACTCGAATGCAATAAAGACATTGAAAAGACACAAGCCATCGTTTAAACTCCGCCCCATACAAAATTCGTTTGGGCAATACTTCCCCGACCAGGCGATTTCCCCAAGGGCTTGATTGCCGATCAGCGTTCGTATGACCTCAGTGCGGCGTGGTCATTCCGATACGAAGTAACAATTTCGATTTCGGCGACGGTACGTCTGTCAATAGCAGTCCGTCGAGTAATCAGAATGCTGTCGATGCAGGCAAGTCAGAGGATAACTGGACCTCAGTTCGTTTGCCCGGGTTGAGGTTCTGTGACGCTGCTGTCAACGGACGAGGAGTGCCGATCTGTTTACTTTGGGGCCTGGGTTTCAGACTCCCGCAAGAACGAGGGAAAAATGATATGAACATAAACCTTAAAAAAGTCTTGATGCCGCTGCTGTGCGCCGCATTTCTGGGATTTACCGCAGCAGTGGCCCAAGCTGATCCAGTAACCTTTAGTACTACTGGCGTCTTCAGTATCAGTGGTACTAACGTTGTCAACTTCTCGAGTGTTAATGGAACGACGACGATCACTTTCAATGGGACCACCAATCCGGTCAACACGCCGGCTGGCGCCAGCTTTGGTGACCTCGTCGTTACTACTACTGTGCCTGCCAATCTCCAGGGTCCAGCGATAGCCGGAAATTTCACGTTGAATTTCTTTCAGGTTTCGCCGGCTGGAACGGGCAGTCTCGTGGGTTCACTTGGAGGAACGCTCGGTTTCAATACCGGTATCGCGACCCTGACGTTTTCAACCACATCGATAGTAATCAACGGCTTCACTTACACCGTGAATCCAGTTTACACAATCGCATTACCCGTAACTGGTGTTGGTGGAGGAGCAGGAACGGGTACGACAACTATTCAGGGAACTGTAACAGGCAGTGCTAACGCTGTTCCGGAACCGGCAAGCATGTTTCTTCTCGGTACAGGGTTGTTAGGCATCACTGGCGTGGTCAGACGTCGACTCAAGAAATGAGTTCACATATGCCCGGCACTTACCAAAAAGGGCTGCTCCGCGCGGCCCTTTTTGCATTCCGTTTGAGTCTTTGATTAATCTTCTCTGCGGTTCTCAGCGTATCTCTGCGGCCTCTGCGTTTTAAGTTGCCCATTAACGCAGAGAGCGCTGAGATACGCCGAGGACGCAGAGAGATCGATCAATTTTATGAAGTGGCTATGGGCCTCACTTGCCGTCGCTATTCTCAGCACCGTCGCGCTGGGCCAGTCAGGGCTCGCCGATAAAGAGCGGGCCGCAACTCAGAACGGCATTGGCAATTCACTTCGAGAACAAAGCACACGCGCCGAAGGATCAGAGGCGGTGCGACTGTTGGGCGAAGCGGCGTCGGCGTATCGACGCGCCCTTCTGGTTTTGACTCGTGACTCATCGCCGGAGGACTGGGCGACGACTCAGAACAATCTCGGTTACGTGCTTCAGGAGCAGGGAGTCAGGCTAACAGGATCAGAGAGCATCCGGTTAATAAGCGAGGGAGTCGCGGCTTATCGCGAAGCGTTGTCATTTCGAACTCGCGAACAACTGCCGCTTCAGTGGGCCATGACGCAGAACGATCTCGGAAATGCGCTACAGGCCCAGGGCGTGCGGACTGAAGGTTCAGAGGCGCGCCGTTTGTTAGCGGAAGCAACCGCCGCTTATCGGCAGGCGCTGCTCGTTTTCACGCGAGAGTATGTACCACAGGAATGGGCCAAGACTCAGCACAATCTCGGCAGCGCGTTGCAGGAAGAAGGCGCCAGAACTGAGGGAGCAGACGGACAGAAATTATTGGGCGAAGCCGTGGCGGCTTATCGACAGGCGCTGCTGGTCAGAACTCGCGAACAAATGCCGCGGCAGTGGGCCATCACGCAAAACAATTTAGGCAACGCGCTCCAGGCACAGGGCAAGAAAGCCGAGGCGCCGGAGTCTCTGCGATTGTTCGGCGAAGCATTAACGGCTTATCGCGATGCCCTGCTCGTTTTCACTCGCGCTGAAACCCCGGCGCTGTGGGCGATGACAAAGCACAACGTCGGCAGCGCGCTGCAGGAAGAGGGATTGTTCGTCGAGGCAGTGGCGGCTTACCGCGAAGCATTGCTGGTTTGGACATTCGCGCAACGGCCACAACAGTGGGCGATGGCTCAGAACAATCTGGCGCGTGCTTATTACAATTTGAAAGAATGGGCCACCGCTGCGGAGTGCTACGAGAATGTTCTCCAGGTTTATCCAGACTTTCGGCCGGCGTATGAACGCGCCAGGTTCCTCGAGCATGAAGTGCTGTTCAATTATCAACGCGCGTTCAAGTTAAATGAGTCGTGGCTACAACGAAATCCGGATGATTTGTTAGCAGCAGCGACCTTCGCGGAAAACCATTTCACGACTGGCCGCTTCGACCAGTTATCCGATGCGAAGATCTCGATACCTTTGCGCGCCGTCGAGATCGCCAATCTGATCACGCTGAATCGATCGGCCGAAGTGCCGGCAAAAATAAAGAGCCTCATCGAGGCGCTGGAAACTCAGAAAGCAGATTTCAAAGTGGAATGGAGTTTTGCGGGAACGAAGCACTTCATCAGTCTGGGCGAACATTTCCCGGCGCGTCGAGCCTGGCTGTTGGAATTCTTTGAGGCAATGGGGGGCGAAAATCGTGATGCTATTATCAAAAGCCTGCGGAAACTGCCCAAAAACTGAGAGAAATCGAACTAAACTGTGTAAAGACTTGTAAAGACTTTTGTCGGATTAGTCACAAAAAAGTCGTTGACTGATACGGGGCTGGGTGTATAATTCGGGACGTTGCGGGTGGCGCTGATGCCCAAACGTCAGCTTGTTGAAAAGACGGCCATCCAATTCAAAATTGATAGTGCCCGCCAGTGCCAGCTCGGCCGCCGATCGCGCCCCCCGCAGTCGCTACCTTCGAGCTGGCACAGCCATTTTAAATCCGCGTTTATCCGCGCAGATCCGCGGCTAAGTTTTCGCGTTGAGTCTGGGCGTCGCGGATGACTTCCTGCTCGTTAACCGTCAAGAGTTCCCGCTCGCGCATCAGCAATCTCCCATCAATAATCACAGTATCCACGTCATCCTGCTCAGCCGAATAGACGAGCGCGGAAACGACATCCGTAACCGGCGTCGCGTGCAGGCGATCGAGTCGAACCACAGCCACGTCCGCCCGCTTTCCAACCTCGAGACTTCCGATCTCTGAATCCAGGCCCAACGCCCTCGCACCATCGATCGTCGCCATCCGCAAAACCCGGCTGGCAGGCAGAACTTCCGGGCCATGAAGCGCTTTCTGCAACAACGCCGCCGTGCGCATCTCCGTGAACATGTCGAGGCGGTTGTTACACGCCGCGCCATCCGCTCCGAGCGACACTGAAACTCCTTCTTCCAAAAGCGTCACCACCGGCGCGATCCCCGAGCCGAGTTTCAAATTCGAAGACGGGCAGTGAACCACATTCGTCCCCGTCATCTTCAATGTTTTGATCTCGTCGTTGCTGAGATGAACACAGTGTGCGAGAGCGACGTGACGACCACTCAATCCGACGCTATCGAGATACATTACGTTCCGCAGTCCAGTATCCTGCTGGACTAGCTGGCACTCGATCGTGTTTTCCGACGCATGTGTGTGGACCATCACGCCGCGCGCGCGCGCCAGTTCCGCCACTTTCTGCAACAACTCGCGCGTGCAACTGATCGCAAAGCGCGGCGCGAAACAATAGCGAATACGACCGCCCGCTTTCCCGTGCCACTCGTCGAGTAGTGCAAGCGACTCGTCAATCGAGCTCGCGGTCTGTTCCTGCAACGCGCGCGGGACTTCGTCACCTTTGTCCATCATGCACTTGCCGACGGTGGCGCGAAATCCGGTTTCCTCGACAACCTTGAACACCTCGCGCGTGTGGTTCACTGTCTCCATCGTGAGCGCACACGTGGTGCCGCCTTTGATCAGCTCAGCGATACCGAGACGCGCCGATGCGGTTATGGTCGCAGGCGTATGCGCTGCTTCCATGGGCCAGACGCGCTGCTTCAACCAGTCGATCAGCGCGAGATCGTCAGCAGCGCCGCGAAAGATCGTCTGGCAAAGATGAATATGAGTTTGGACAAAGCCTGGTATCACCGCGCAACCAGCAGCATCAATCACCGTATCAGCAGCTTGTCCGCTGCCACCAATCGCCGCGATATGTGCGCCGTTAATCAGTAGATCGTTCTGTACGATGGTGTTGGCCTTGTCCATCGTGACGAGCGTTCCGTTTTTGATGAGGATCGATGACATAAAAGAAGTTTCTCGCGCGGCGGCGCAGCGGCGCAAAGGAAGACTTAAGACCCACTTTGCGCCGCTGCGCCGCTGCGCGAGAAACTTATCAAAGAAATGAGCGCTCCGCGAGGACTTTGCGCTATTTCGTGGCGGCCTTCACGGCCTCGGGCTCTTCACGAACCGGCAGCCCGAGCTTCACCTTCACGTCTTTCTCGATCTTTCGCAGGATTTCAGGGTTCTCTCTCATCGCCGTCTTGGCGTTTTCCCTGCCCTGGCCCAGGCGTTCGCCTTTGTAAGAAAACCAGGCGCCACTCTTTTCCACGGCGCGATGAACCACCGCGAGATCGAGCAGATCGCCTTCGCGCGAAATGCCTTCGCCATACATGATGTCGAATTCAGCCTCGCGGAACGGCGGCGCCACTTTGTTCTTTGCCACCTTCACCTTGGTGCGATTGCCGGCCACGCGATCGCCGTCTTTGATCGCGCCGATACGACGAATATCGAGTCGCAGAGAAGAGTAAAACTTGAGCGCGCGCCCGCCGGTGGTCGTTTCCGGATTACCGAACATTACGCCAATCTTTTCGCGGATATGATTGATGAAGATGAAGCAGGTGTTTGACTGCGCCACGATCGCGGTGAGCTTGCGCAGCGCCTGCGACATGAGTCGCGCCTGCAAGCCGGGTAACGAATCGCCCATCTCGCCGTCGAGCTCAGCGCGTGGAACAAGGGCCGCGACCGAGTCGACCACGATCACGTCGACGCCGTTCGATCGCACGAGCGCTTCCGCAATCTCGAGCGCCTGTTCGCCGGAATCGGGTTGTGAGATCAGCAGCTGGTCGATATCGACTCCGAGTTTGCCCGCGTAATCGGCGTCCATTGCGTGCTCGGCGTCGATATATGCAGCCACGCCGCCGGCTTTCTGGGCTTCCGCGACAATGTGCAGGGCCAGAGTAGTTTTACCGGAGCTTTCCGGTCCATAAATCTCGACGATGCGGCCGCGTGGCACGCCGCCCACGCCAATCGCCGCGTCGAGGCTGAGCGAGGTGGTTGAGATTGCGGGAATATCCGACACCTCACGCTCGCCCAGTCGCATAATCGATCCCTTGCCAAACTTCTTTTCAATGTTTGCTAAAGCGGCTTCTACTGCCCTGCCGCGGTCTGCACTCGCTCGGTCATCTGCCATGGCATACATCTCTTTCTTCCGCTCCTCTTCTCAAAGTGAGCAGATAATAACACAGTGTTTCATCTGTGCAACAGTAAATTTTC
>Ga0134121_10002783_pt1 | contig 14850 bp, 18 predicted proteins | sample KB301_FD_96463 | JGI IMG/M metagenome (GOLD analysis project Ga0134121, IMG submission 96463) | Terrestrial soil microbial communities without Nitrogen fertilizer from Kellogg Biological Station, Michigan, USA - KB3-0-1 | ecosystem: Environmental > Terrestrial > Soil > Unclassified ... | reverse complement strand
GGAAGCGCTGCGCGAAGTCAGGATGGCGCTGCTCGAGGCCGACGTCGCGCTTCCGGTCGTTCGCGATTTCATCGCGATCGTGCGCGAAAAAGCGATCGGCAGCGACGTTGCAGGATCGCTGACCCCGGGACAGGCGTTCGTCGGCATCGTCCAGCGCGAATTGACGCGGCTGATCGGCGGCCCGACGGCGCCGCTCGATCTCGCCGTCGTGCCGCCCGCGGTGATCCTGCTCGCGGGACTGCAGGGGTCCGGCAAGACGACCAGCGCGGGGAAGCTCGCGCGGCTGTTGCGCCAGGACATGCGCAAGAAAGTGCTGCTGGTGAGCTGCGACGTCTACCGGCCGGCGGCCATCGCGCAGCTCGAAACGCTCGCTGGCCAGGTCGGCGTCGATTTCTTCCCGTCGTCGACCGACCAGGATCCGGTGGCGATCGCGCTCTCCGCCGTCGACTGGGCGCGACGGCACTATCACGAGATCGTCATCGTCGATACCGCCGGACGTCTGGCCATCGACGACGCGATGATGCGAGAGATCGCCGCCCTGCATGCCGCGGTCAAGCCGGCCGAGACGCTGTTCGTCGTCGACGCGATGCAGGGGCAGGATGCGGTCAATACGGCGAAGGCATTCGGTGCCGTGCTGCCGCTGACCGGCGTCATCCTGACCAAGCTCGACGGCGACGCGCGCGGAGGTGCTGCGCTTTCGGTGCGTCAGGTGACCGGGGCGCCGATCAAGTTTGCCGGCGTGTCCGAAAAACTCGATGGGCTCGAAGTGTTTCATCCCGAGCGCATGGCGATGCGGATCCTGGGCATGGGCGATGTGCTGGGTCTGATCGAGGGAGCGCAGCGGCAGGTCGATGTCGCCGACGCGCAAAAGCTCGCCAAGAAGGTCAAGTCCGGCAAAGGCTTCGACCTCGAGGACTTCAAGGCGCAGATCGGGCAGATGCGCAAGATGGGCGGCATGCAGGAGCTGATCGACAAGCTGCCCGGCGAGCTCGCGCGCGCTGCGCAAGGCACGCAGGTCGACGATCGCGCGATCCGCCGGCTCGAGGGAATCATCAATGCGATGACCCCGGCCGAGCGGGCGAAGCCCGAAATCCTGAAAGCCTCGCGCAAACGGCGGATCGCCGCCGGCGCGGGCGCGTCGGTGCAGGAGGTCAACCGCCTGCTCGCCCAGTTCGAGCAGACGCAGAAAATGATGAAAATGGTCTCCAAGGGCGGCATCCAGAAGATGATGCGGGGCATCAAAGGCGCCTTTCCGGGTCTGCGCTAGGCGAGTCCGGCCCGCCTCGCACCGCCGATTGCGGGTAGAACGGATTTCGTCGTATAATCAACGTCTTTTTTTTGCGGCTCAACCCGGGACTTTTGCCATGGTCGTAATCAGACTTGCTCGAGGCGGCGCCAAGAAGCGCCCGTTTTTCAACGTCGTCGTCGCCGATTCGCGCAACCGCCGCGACGGACGGTTTATCGAGCGCGTCGGCTTCTACAACCCGATCGCCCGCGAAGGTCAGGAAACCCTGCGACTGTCGCTCGATCGTATCGACCACTGGACGCACCAAGGCGCCAAGCTGTCCGATACCGTTGCCGGCCTGGTCAAGCAGGCTTCCGCGGCGAAGCCCGCCGCAGCGCCGACCGCCGAAGCGCCCGCCGCGGCTGCGCCGACTGCCGAAGCCGCCGCGCCGACCGCTGGCTAGCAAGCGCGGCGCCGGCCGCGACGACGCGGTCGCGCCCACCGACGTCGTGGTGATGGGGCGCTTGCTCGCCCCGTTCGGCATCAAGGGATGGGTGAGGCTCAAGCCGTTCACCGCGGCGCCGGAAACGCTGCTCGCGTACAAGACGTGGTGGCTCGCGCCGGACGAGGGCAAGGAATGGACGAGTTATCGCGTTGTCGAGGCGCAATTTCACGGCGGCTCGATAATCGCCGCGATCGATGGCATTGCGACTCGCGAAGCGGCGCAGGCGCTGCGCGGATTTGTCGCCGGCGTGCCGCGCAAGTCATTGCCGAAGACCGCGCCGGATGAGCATTACTGGTCGGACCTGGTTGGTTTGAATGTCGTCAACCGCGCCGGTCGGACGTTGGGCCGCGTGGCTGGATTGCTGGATACCGGAGCGCATCCGGTGCTGCGCGTCGAAAGCGACGGCGCCGAGCGCCTGATTCCGATGGTGCCGGCGTATGTCGATGCGATCGAGCCGGCGGCCGGCCGGATCGTCGTCGACTGGCAGGAAGACTATTGAAGCAAGAACGCGGCGGGTTGACGAAAGAGCGGACAGAAGACCGCGCCGCAGCGAGCATGGTCAGGATCGAAGTCGTCACGCTGTTTCCGGAAATGGTGCAGGGCGCGGTGGCGTACGGCGTCATGGGACGCGCGCTCGAGCGCGGCATCTGGACGCTCGGCTGCCGCAATCCGCGCGACTTTGCGACCGACAGCTATCGGACGGTCGACGACCGGCCGTTCGGTGGCGGCCCCGGGATGGTGATGCGGGCGGAGCCGCTGACCAAGGCGCTGGACGCTGCGCGGCGAGACATGCAGGCGGCGGGTGTCGACCGCGCGCCGGTCGTCTACCTGTCGCCGCAAGGCGAGCCGTTGCGTCATGCGCGCGTGGCCAAGCTCGCGGCGGAGCCCGGGCTGATATTGCTGGCGGGACGCTACGAGGGCGTCGACGAGCGCTTGCTGGAAAAGGAGATCGACCTCGAGGTCTCGATCGGAGATTTTGTAGTGTCGGGCGGCGAATTGCCGGCGCTGCTGCTGATCGATGCGATCGTGCGGCAGCTTCCAGGCGTGCTGAACGACGCGCAGTCGAACGTCGAGGAGTCGTTTGTCGACGGGCTGCTCGATTGTCCGCATTACACGCGGCCCGAGCTGCTGGAAGACGGCGTGGTGCCGGCGGTGCTGTTGTCGGGGAACCACGCCGAGATCGCGCGCTGGCGGCGCAAGCAGTCGCTGGGGCGCACATGGCTGCGGAGACCGGATCTGCTGGCGGAAAAAAGCCTGTCGGCGGAAGATGCGAAGTTGCTCGAGGAATTCAAGCGTGAGGGCGGCGGAAGGGCGGCCGGCAAGTAGCAACAGGCAGCAGTTTTGCAAGTACGGATTTCCAAAACAAACAGCGCGCATCAGGTGGCGACCTGCGCTGCGCGCCAGGCCAACGGCCAGAACCATTGATCAAGGAGCAACGCATGAACATCATCGATACGCTGGACAAGGAAGAAATGGCCCGTCTGGGCAAGACGGTGCCGGAATTCGCGCCGGGCGACACCGTGATCGTCAACGTCAACGTCGTCGAAGGCGAGCGCAAGCGCGTGCAGGCCTACGAAGGCGTCGTCATCGCCAAGCGCAACCGCGGCCTCAATTCGTCGTTCGTCGTGCGCAAGATCTCGAGCGGCGAGGGCGTGGAGCGATCGTTCCAGACCTACTCGCCGCTGATCGCGAGTATCGAAGTCAAGCGCAAGGGCGACGTGCGTCGCGCCAAGCTCTACTACCTGCGCGATCGCTCGGGCAAATCGGCCCGCATTCGCGAGAAGCTCGCCCATCGTGAGGACAAGGGACGCGAATAGCTTCCTGGCGAGCGAAAAAAAAAGCGGCCCCTGCGGCCGCTTTTTTTCACAAGCGATGTCGATCGTGAGGACAAGGGGACGGGAATAGCTTCCTGGCGAGCGAAAAGAAGCGGCCCCCTGCGGCCGCTTTTTTCATGGACAGACGACATATTGAGCGCCAAGCCGGCCGGGGTCCGCGCCGGCGATCCTGACGCCGATGCTGCCGCACAGCGGCATCGTCTGCCGCGCCGCGTGTGCCGGAACTTGGCGTTTTGAGGGGTAATTATCGATAACTTGCATTGTCGACCGGTTTCCCGGAACATTCCAACGTCAGATTGCGTGCATTTTCCTGCGATTGGCGATGAAGGCAACGCTCTACGAGGCACTGGGAGTACCGCAGCTCGCACCGGACGAAGAGGTGCGGGCCGCGCTGCGTCGCCTGATCCGAAAATATTATGCGAAAACGCGCGACGGCCAAGGCAACGTAGAAGAGGCCTTGCGTTTCATCAATCATGCCAGCCGCATACTCAGCGATCCCGAGCACAGGCAACATTACGATCAAGAGCTCGTCCTTAGCGCCGAGGCGAATACCGAGCAGCGCATTTCGCGCTTCGTCAGCAACGTCGCAGCCACCGCCGAGGCCGAGGGTACGGCGGCGCACGATGAAGACGAAGTCATCGAGGCGGCCGACGAGAAGCTTCTGACCACGGCGATCGGGGCGCCGGACAAGAGCCTGCATCACCCCGGACTGACCGAGCGTGTCGCATCGTTCGGGCGCTCGGCGATGGGCCAGCTGGCGCTGTGCCTGCTGTTCGGCGCGTTCATCACCGGTGCCATCGTGTTCGTGACGCCGGACGATTCGGTGCTGGTCGCCAAGCAGGTTCTGGTCTGGCTGACGCTCCTGCTGCTCGTGCTCTCGCTGATCTACGGCATCGTGCACGGCCTCTCGTGGGTGCGCCGCGCTCACGTGCCGCGCATTCCGGCGCTGATTCCGCAGACCGATCTCGCGATTCTCAACTGGCGCCGCGAGAAGAGCGTGTTTCTCGGCACCGACGCGCCGCAGGAAGACGCGAGCTGGATATTCCAGCTGCGCATGGCCGAGCTCGAACGGGCGAAGTCGGGACGCACCAGCGAGCCGCGCCCGTGGAACCGCCTGGCGGCGCGCCTGTTCGACTACGCGATCTGGGGACTGGTGCTCGCGCTGCTGCTGTCGGAGGTGCACAACGCCGGCATCGTCAGCGACGATGTGGCCTTCTGGCTCGGCCATCCGCTGCTGGCGCCGATGCTGATCACGGCCTCATGGATTCCGGTCGAATCGCTGCTGATCGCGTCGCTCCAGCAGACGCCGGGCAAATGGCTGTTCGGCGTCTATCTGCAATTCTCGATCAGCAACGCCTACGCGCGACGCGACGTGCGGGCGCAGCTGGAGCGGGCGCTGCGCCGCTCGTTCCACGTCTGGTGGGCGGGTCTCGCGTGCGGATTTCCGCTGTTCGCGCCGGTGCTCATCGCGCTCGCCTACGAAAAAGTCGCGCAGCAGGGCGAGACGAGCTGGGACTTTGCCGAAGACTGCCTGGTGACGCACAGCCCGCCCGGAATATTGAACATGGTCACCGGCGTCGTCGGGTTGGCGGCGATGCTGTGGCTCTACGGCGTCGCCTGGCACGAGCCGATGACCGAGTCGATCGTTGCCGCCAAGAGCGCGGTCGCCGGGTGGACGCCTTCGACGCCGGGGTTGCTGCGGCGCGGCTTCCAGGGCGACGTCGGCAAGATCGGAATGCTCGACCGCGGATCGCAGAGCGCGAGCGGGACCGGAGCGGCGCCGGACACCGGCAGCGTCAACGACGCCGATACGACGGCACTGTTCGCCGACCGCCAGGCGCGGCTGGCGCTGCTGCGCGGCGAAGGCCCGCGCATGCTCAACGCCGGCAACTGGCGCCGCGCCGCCGAGCTCTGCCGGGCATGGTCGGATCTGGAATTCTGGAATGCCGAGCCATGGCGCTGCCTCGGCTACTCGCTGCAGGCGCAGGGCTACCATCATGAGGCGATCGCCGCGTTTCGCCGGGTGCTGCAATACGATCCGCTGGACAACACGATGGAAGCGGCGATCGACAAAAGCCAGCGCGGCATCGTCACCGACTTCCTGAACCGCTACCGGCGATAACGCGAGGGAGCGCGGAGCAGGGGCCCCGCGAAGCGGGGATGCGACCGCGAGCGAGCGCACCGGAAACCATAGCCGGGGAACGAGCAAAACCGGGTCCGCCCTGAAACACGATGCAAGCAGAAGCGACGAGCAGAGGCCCCGCCTAATTCCCTTCAGCAGCCGGCGCTTCGGCCTGCGCGGCAACCTCGCGCCGCACCGCTTCCATGTCGAGCGCCTTGGCCGCGGTCAAGACCTGGTCGAGCGCACTGGCGGGCAGCGCGCCGGCTTCAGCGAACACGATGATGTTGTCGCGAAAGATCATCAGCGTCGGGATCGAGCGGATGTTGAAATGGCCGGCCAGCTGCTGCTGCTCCTCGGTGTTGACCTTGGCGAACCTGACCTCCGGATACTTGACGGCGGCGGCGGCGAACACCGGCGCGAACGCACGGCACGGCGCGCACCATGGCGCCCAGAAATCGACGACCGCGAACGGATGATCGTTGATCGACTCGGCGAAGTTCTCCTCGGTGAGCTCGACGATCTCTTGTGTATCGGCCATGATCATTCGCTATCGAAGTGGAAAAGCGTCGTCGCGCGAGCGTGGGCGCGGCCGCTACTTGCGCCGGAGCAGGAAAACGAATTCGCCATTCTGCTCGCTTTGCTGCAGCAGCTGATTGCCGGTCTGGCGGGCGAACGCCTCGAAGTCGCGAACCGATGACGGATCGGTCGCCAGGATGCGCAGGACCTGCCCGCTCGTCATGTCGTTCAGCGCTTTCTTGGTACGAAGAATCGGCAGCGGACAATTCAAGCCGCGCGCGTCGACTTCACGTTCGAATTGCACCGTCTGATCCATTATCGGTCCAGTCCATTCAGCGGCAGGCCCGCCCGCACCCAGCCGGCGATGCCTCCGCCCAGATTGCATGCCCGGCGAAAGCCGCGCTCGGCGAGGTAAGCGCAGGCTTGCGCCGACCGCGCACCCGACTGGCAAAACACGACAATGGGCGCGTCGCTGTCGAGCTCGGAGAGTCGCGCCGGCAACGTCGACAGCTCGATGTGCAGTGCGCCGCCTATCGTCCCGCGGGACACTTCGGCCGCGGTGCGCACGTCGACCACCCGCGGTGCTTCCCCGCTTTGGATCAGGCGCGAGAGCTCGAGTGCATCGATCGTCTGGAACATCGACTTGGCTCGCTAAAGCAGCAAATTATAGCAAACGTGCTACGCCGCCTCGCCCTCGCGCTTTCAGCGCCGCAAGCGCGTCAGCAGCGCGCTGGTCGAGCGTCCGGGCAGCAGCGGTATCGCCTCGAAGCGCCCGCCCCAATTGATGACTTCGGCGGCGCCGACGGTCGTGGCTGCCGTGTAGTCGGCGCCCTTGGCGATGACGTCGGGATGGCATTCGAGCACGAGTGCGAGCGGGGTGTCTTCGTCGAATGCAATGGCGAGGCTCACCGATTCGAGAGCGGCGAGGACCGCGATGCGATCGTCGAGCGAATTGATCGGCCGATCGCCGCCCTTGCCGAGGCGGCGCGCCGATGCGTCGCTGTTGACGCCGACGACCAGCGAGGCGCCTAGCCGGCGCGCATGGTCGAGGTAGCTGACATGGCCGCGGTGCAGGATGTCGAACACGCCGTTGGTGAACACCAGCGGGCGCGGCAGCGCCGCGATCTGCGCCGCGCGGTTTTCGGCGGTAGCGATCTTGGACGCGAAGCTCGGCGCCTCTGCCCCGGGCCGGTCGGACGAAGCGCTCAACTGATGTATTCGAACACCTTGACGACGCGCTCCACGCCGCTGGTCGTGCGTGCGATCTCGGCGGCGGCATCGCCCTCGTCGCGCTTCACGATGCCCATCAGATAGACGACGTTGCGCTCGGTGACGACCTTGACGTGATTGATCTGGAACTTGTTGTAAGCCTCGACGAATCGTGACTTGACCTTCGAGGTGGTCACCGTGTCGTTGGTGCGGGCGGAAAACGAGCTGGTTGGGCCGACGACGAGCTCGTTCTGCACGATGCGCACCTTCGGCATCGATCGCACGACCTGCGCCACCTCGTTTTTCGTGGCCTCTGTCGGGGCCTCGCCGGTCAGCAGCGCGATGCCGTTGTAGCTGGTCACGTTGACGTGGATATCGCTCTTGAGACGATCGGCGATCTGCGCGATCGCCTTGTCCTCGATGAACTCGTCGTCGAGCTGGGCGCCGGTCGTTCGCCGGTCGGTGGCGACCTGGGCGGTCACCACGGCGCCCCCGATCACCAGCGGAATGCAGCCGTTGAGCAGCGTCGCGCCGGCGGCGAGCGACAAGGTCGCCGCAATCCGCATGATGGTATCGAACCTCTTCATGATTCCTCGCGTTTCCCCAGGGTTCAGTTTTTTCAGCTCTCTTCGCCGAGCAGGTTGGTATCGATCGCGTCGCACAGGCAGTGTATCGTCAACAGGTGCACTTCCTGGATGCGGGCGGTCACCGAATGCGGGACGCAGAGGTGGACATCGACGCCGGTAAGGAGTTCACCGATGCGGCCTCCACCCCTGCCGGTCAGCGCGACGACCCGCATTTCGCGCTCGTGAGCGGCGTCGATCGCCAGTGCGACATTGGCCGAGTTGCCCGACGTCGACAGCGCGAGCAGCACGTCGCCGCTGCGTCCCAGCGCGCGCACCTGCTTGGCGAACACCTGGCTGAAGTCATAGTCGTTGGCCACTGCGGTCAGGATCGAGGTATCGGTCGCCAGCGACAGCGCCGGCAGCTCCGGGCGCTCGCGCTCGAAGCGGCCGACCATCTCGGCAGCGAAATGCTGGGCGTCGGACGCCGAGCCGCCGTTGCCACAGGCCAGGATTTTGCCGTCCGCCAGCAGGCAATCGGTCATCAGGCCCGCGGCGCGCGCGATCAGCGGCGCCATCACGTCGACCGCGGCGAGCTTGAGTTCGGCGCTGTCGGCGAAATGCGCGCGGATGCGGTGCGTGGTATCCATCGGTCGAGGGGCATTGTAGCAACTTGGCCTCGCAAGGCGTCAGTTGGCGTCGATATCGACCAGCCATTCGATCTGGGCCGGGTCGAGCGAGGAGAGCAGGACGGCGTCGAAGCGGCACGGCGGCTCCTTGTTCAGCCGGCCGAGATAGTGGGCGGCGGCGAACGTCAGGCGTCTTTTCTTGGCCGAGGTGATGCTCTCGACCGCGCCGCCGAACGCCACACCGCTGCGCAGCCTCACTTCGACGAAGATCAACGTGTCGCCGTCGCTGGCAATGAGGTCGATCTCGCCGCCGCGACAGCGGTAGTTGCGCGCGACGATCTTGAGGCCGCGCGCCTGAAGAAACTCGGCTGCGAGCGCTTCCGCCGCCGCGCCGCGATTCATCGCTTCATCGCGCCGGCGGTTCGGCCAGCACGCGGCCGTCGTGAATGGTCATCACGCGGCCCTCGCGCGCAAAGGCCCGCGACGGGAGCAGCGACAGACGACCGGTCGCGCCGTCGAGCTCGATCCGATCGGGCGGCGTCGGCTCGGCCAGCATCTGGGCCAGCGCGAATGCATCGATGCCCAGCGCGTAGAGCCGCTCCAGCACCGGGTCGTCGTAATCGGCGCGCGGCACGCCGGCAAACGCCGGATTGTCGGGCTCGGCCAGCCACGGCACTTCGACGTAGCGGACGTTTTCCAGGTCGTACAGCATCTGGGCCGGCAGGCCGTCGGTGATCTGGCTGCTCGCGTAGACCCTGCCCCGCAGGAATGACTTCGCCAGCGCCGCCTCGCTGGCATCGACCGCCAGCACGATCGCATCGGTCGCCTGCGCGGCGAGCTCGCGGCGCACCGCGCCCAGTTGTTCGGGGCTCGCGTCGAACCGGTATTCGCGCGGCGCCGCGCCACCTTCGCGCCGCCACGCGGCGACGAACGACTGGCTGAACCTCCGCTGAAACGGCGCATCGCTGCCGACGACGGCGAGCGCCTTGACGCCGTCGCCGCGCGCGACCCGCATCAACAGCGCGGCATCCTGCTCGACGGCAAGCGTCAATGCATAGACGCCGCCAGGCAGCGGCGCCCCTTCGTCGGACTGGTTCAGCGCGAGCATCCGCGGCCGCAGCGGCGACATCGCAAGGACGATCTTCAAGTCATCGCGCGTCAACGGGCCGACGGCGAGCGCGACACCGCTTTGCGCCGCCGCGGCGAAAGCGGGCAGCACGCCGTCGTCGCCGTGCCCGATCACTTGCACGCGCGCACTGGCGCCGGCGCGCGCCGCCGCGGCGACGAAGCCCGCCTTCACGGCGCTGGCGGCGCGGCCATAGGTCGGCGACTCGAGCGGCAGGATCAACGCGATGGTCTTGCTGGTGACGCGCGCGACCGGCGGCGGAGTGGGCACGGGCGTCACGGTCAAGGGAGGCGGTGGCGTCGGCGCAGGGGTCACCGCAAAAGGAGGCGGCGGCACCAGCGGCGGCTGTTCGATCTCGACCGCCGGCGGCGACGTGCTTGGCGGCGGGGGCGAGCGGCCCGACAATGGCGGCGTGGTAGCGCACGCGCCGACGCCGAGAACCGCGGCGGCAAGCACCGCTGCGCGCAGCCATGCCGGCAATCGGGCCATCGAAAGGAAATCGTCGACCATGAGCAGAGGGGAGCCGTTGCCGGCGCTGGAGCGAACATTATATGTGGTGGCGACACCGATCGGTAACCTGCGCGACCTGACCCTGCGCGCGCTCGACGTGCTGGGACAGGTCGACGTGATCGCGGCCGAGGACACGCGTGTCAGCGCCGGGTTGCTCGCGCACTACGGTCTTCACGCGCGCCTGGTTTCGCTGCACGAGCACAACGAGCACAAGCGCGCCGCCGCCATTATCGAATCGCTTTCGTCCGGCAAGCGCGTCGCGCTGATCACCGATGCCGGCACGCCGGCGATCAGCGATCCGGGGGCCGCGCTGGTGCGCGCCGTTTCGGCGGCGGGCTTCGCGATCGTGCCGATCCCCGGTCCGTCGGCGGTGACAGCGGCGCTTTCGGCGGCAGGCATCGCGACGCCGCAGTGGCTGTTCCTGGGATTCCTGCCTGTCGCGGCCGGCGCGCGCCGTGCGGCACTCGAGCGGGTGCGCACCTTGCCCTATGCGCTGGTCTTCTACGAGGCACCGCATCGTGTTGCTGCGACGGTGGCCTTACTTGCCGCCGAGCTCGACTCGCGACGCGAGATCGTCATTGCGCGCGAATTGACCAAGCGCTTCGAGACGCTGCATCGCTGCGCGCTGGCCGACGCGTCCGCGTGGCTCGCGGCCGACGCCGATCGGATGCGCGGCGAGTTCGTGTTGATCGTCGCTGCGCCGGACGACGACGGCACGGAGGCCGACGCCGGCGAGCACGACGCCTTGCTGAGGCCGCTGCTCGCCGAGCTGCCGCTCGCCCAGGCGGTGCGCATCGCGGTCGCGCAGTCGGGTGCGGCGCGCAATCGCCTCTATCAGCGCGCGTTAACCCTGCAGAAGATGGTCAAGGCGTCATCGTAGCGACGAAATCGGCAATCGCCGCGAGTGTGGCTTCGGGCTGATCGCGATGCGGCGAGTGACGGCAATCGGCGAGCTCGATCCGCGTGACCTCGCCGCCGACCTGGCGCTCGATCGCGTCGAGCTGCGCTGCGCTTCCGTACTCGTCGTCGCGGCCCTGGATCAGCAGCAGCGGACAGCGCACGCCCGGCAGGCACGCCTCGATGTTCCAGCTCCGAAACGCCGGCGCCAGCCAGATGTCGTTCCAGCCGCGAAACGCGGCGTCGGGATCGGCGTGGCGGCGCGCCAGCTTTTCGCGCAAGTCGGTTGTCTCGTATTGCCGGCGCACTTCGTCGATGCTCGCGATCGACATATCCTCGACGAACACGTGCGGCGCGAGTGCGACCAGCGCGCGCACCGGGCGGCCGCTCGAACCCGCGTGCAACAGCGCGATCGATGCGCCGTCGCTGTGTCCGACCAATACCGGATCCGTGATCCCGAGCTGGTCGAGCAGCGCCGGCAGGACGGTGAGCGCCTCGACGTGCATGTAGTCGGTCGCACGCGGCAGCACAGCCGGCGACGATCGGCCGTATCCCTCCCGCGAGTAAACCAGCACCGGGCAGCCGGTCGCATCGGCGACGCGCGCCGGGAAATCTTTCCACAAGGCCACGGAGCCGAGACCTTCGTGCAGAAAAACCAGCGTCGGTGCGCTCTTCATGCCGCGGATGCGTACGCATTCCAGCCGGTGGCCGGCGACATCGACAAAGCGCGCCCGCGGCATCGATCGAACGCGTGCTAGACGCCCAGATGCTGCTCGCGCAGGCCCGGCTGCGCCGCGAGCTCGGCGGGCGAGCCGTCGAACACCTTGCGTCCCTTGACCAGGATCACGCAGCGATCGGCGAGCTCGGCCAGCATCGCGAAATGCTTGTCGACGATCACCGTCGCAATGCCGCCGTCGCGGATCGTGCGTATCGTCCGCCAGATCGTCGTCGCGATCAGCGGCGCCAAACCCTCGGTCGCCTCGTCGAGGATCAGCAGGCGGGGATTGGTCAGCAGCGCGCGGCCGATGGTCAGCATTTGCTGTTCGCCGCCCGACAGCTGGTTGCCGCGGTGGCCGAGCCGCGCGGCAAGTGCGGGGAACGTCCCCATCACGCGTTCGAACGTCCACCCGTTGCCGGCGGCGGCGGGTCGGGCGGCGACCAGCAGGTTCTCTCGGACTGTCAGCGTCGGGAAGATGCCGCGGTTCTCGGGCACGAACGCAACCCCGAGGCGGGCGATCTTATGCGGCGGCATATCGGTGGCGCTGACGCCATCGATGTCGATTTCGCCAGTGCGCGTTTTGAGCAAGCCGAGCATCGACCGGAGCAAGGTCGTCTTGCCCATGCCGTTTCGGCCCATAAGCGCGACCACCTCGCCGGCGCCGATCGAAAAATCGATCCCCTGCAGCACGTGGCTGCTGCCGTAGTAGCTGTGCAGCTTGCGCGCTTCGAGCAGTGGCGCGGTCATCAGAGCGCGCTCACGGCTTCGGTACCCAGGTACGCGCGCTGGACTTCGGCATTGGCGCGGATCGCCTCCGGCGTGCCGCTCGCCAATATCCTCCCGTTGACCATCACCGTCAGCCTGTCCGCCAGCGCGAACACCGCGTCCATGTCGTGCTCGACCAGCAAGATCGCGTGGTCGGCGGCCAGGCGCTTGAGCAGCGCGACGATGTGCGCCGATTCCTCCGGGCCCATCCCCGCGAGCGGCTCGTCGAGCAACAGCACGGCAGGTTGCGTGGCGAGCGCCATCGCGATCTCCAGCGCACGGCGTTCGCCGTGCGACAGCGCGGCCGCGGCGATGCCGGCGCGCGCGGCGAGGCCGACGATCGTCAGCGCCGCGTCCGCCGCGGCATTCCAGTCGCCGTAGCGCTCCGCCGGCTTGAACCAGCGCGCGAAATTGCTGTGGTGCGACTGCGCGGCCAGCCGGCAATTTTCGAATGCGGAAAAGGTGCCGAAGACGTTGGTGTGCTGGAATGATCTCGCCACGCCGTGCTGCGCGATGCGGTGCGATGGCCAGTTCGTGATGTCCAGCGCGCCCAGACGGATCGTGCCGGTCGATGGCCGCAACTCGCCAGAGAGCAGGTTGACCAGGGTCGACTTGCCGGCACCGTTCGGGCCGATGACCGCGTGCACGGTCTTCGGCACCAGCGACAAGCTGACGTCGTCGACGGCGACCAGACCGCCGAAGCGGCGTCCGAGCGCGGTCGCGGCGAGCACAGGCTCAGTCACTGTCGCGCTCGGCGCGCGGCATGCGCGACTTGATCCGCAGCTGATGCAGGCCGATCAACCCCTGCGGCAACAGCAGCACCGCGACAACGATGAAGAGCCCCATCAATAATTGCCAGTGCTTGGTCAGCGCGGAGAACCATTCCTGAAGCAGCACGTAGGAGAAGGCGCCGAGCACCGCTCCGAACAGCGTGCCCATGCCGCCGAGGATAAGCATCATCAGCACCGTGCCCGATTGATGCCAGGCCATCATCTCCGGATTGACGTAGCCTTCCTTCGCGGCGGCGAGATAGCCGGCGAGGCCCGCGATCGTTCCTGCCAGCACGAACGCGGCGAGCTTGTAGCGCAAGGTGGCGAAGCCGAGCGCGCGCATCCGGTGCTCGTTCGCCTTGATGCCCTGCAGCGCCCGACCGAACGGCGAGCGCAGGATGATCGCGAGCAGCGCGAAAACGATGGCCAGGGCGGCGAGCACGAAATAATAGAAATGAAGATCGTTGCCCAGGTCCAGTCCCGGCACCAGCGCGTCCGGCCGCGTGTTGACGTATATCCCGTCGGACCCGCCGGCGACGCGCGTGTCGTGAAAGAAGTAGTACGCCATCTGGGCGAACGCCAGCGTCACCATGATGAAGTACACGCCCGAGGTGCGCAGCACCAGCGCGCCGACCAGCAGCGCGGCCGCGGCGCTCGCCGCCAGCGCAAGCGGCAAGGTCAGCCAGACGTTGGCCGGATCGGCGGACGGCGAAGCCAGCGCGTACGTGTAGGCGGCGATGCCGAAGTAGGCGGCATGGCCCAGGCTGACGAGTCCGGTGTAGCCGACCAGCAGGTCGAGCGACAGCGCGAAAATCGAAAGGATCATGATCTTGGTGACCAGCTGCAGATAGAACTTTTCCGCGACCGCCGGAAACAGCAGCAGCAGGATGGCGGCCACGACTAGCCACGGCAGGAGGCTGCGCTTCATGCCGCGTTTCGCGCGTGAGAGGCGCGACCGCGCCGATGCTCACGCACGGCCGAACAGTCCCAGCGGACGGAACAGCAGCACGACCGCCATCAACAGGTAGACGGCGATGCTCGCGTAGTCGGGCAGGAGCACCTTGCCGAACGTATCGGCGAAGCCGATCAGCAGCGCGGCAATCAGAGCGCCCTTGAGCGATCCGATGCCGCCGATGACGACGATCACGAAGCAGACGATCAGCACCTGGTTGCCCATGCCCGGAAACACCGACGACACCGGCGCGGCGATCATGCCGGCGAATGCCGCCAGTGCGACGCCTGCGGCGAAGACCAGCGCGTGGATCCAGCGGATGTCGAGACCCAGCGAGGTCGCCATTTCGGGATTCGATGCGGCGGCCCGGATCATCATGCCGAAGCGCGTCTTCTGTATCGTCAGGTACATCAGTCCCGCGAGCGCCAGGCAGACGGCCGAGATGAACAGGCGGTACACCGGGTACGAAAGCGTCTCGGTCAGCGGAAGCGACGCCGCGAGCGCGGCG